>Ga0247611_10010508_pt1 | contig 10873 bp, 15 predicted proteins | sample 177DNAGHGhighgp2_FD_192422 | JGI IMG/M metagenome (GOLD analysis project Ga0247611, IMG submission 192422) | Sheep rumen microbial communities from Palmerston North, Manawatu-Wanganui, New Zealand - 1770 DNA GHGhigh gp2 | ecosystem: Host-associated > Mammals > Digestive system > Stomach > Rumen... | reverse complement strand
AGCTTGGTAGCGCACTTCGCTTGGGACGAAGGGGTCGCACGTTCGAATCGTGTCATCCCGAAATATTGAAAATAAAGGGTTTCAGAGATTTTCTGAAGCCCTTTATTTGTATCTTTTTAAACATTAGTGTAATTTTAGTGTAATGGTTTGAATGTCGTTTATGTTTCATTTAATACTCTGATAACTTTTTAACTGCCATTTTCATACTTTCACTTGGCTTATGTATATACCTTTGTGTAGTCCTAGCGTCACTTTGACCAAGATATTCTTGAATGGTTGCTAAATCTACTCCTAACTCATTTAATCTTGAGGCAGTAGTGTGTCTTAACTCATGAATTGTAATTTTAGGTATACCTGCTCTCTTAACAGTTCTTCCAAAGGTTGATTTAAAATCCTTATACCCTGTTTTAGTAATTGGATTTGTAAAAACATATTCACTTATTCTTGGCAATGACATTAAACCTTCTTCCATTTGCGGAGTTATTAACAGTTCTCTGGGTTTACCATTTTTAGTATTTAAGGCTATTAAATAACCTTCTTTTAAAAATATATCTGACCATTTCAGATTTTTTATTTCCCCACACCTCATGCCAGTATGTAGTGCCACAATTATTACAACTCTCATTATTGGATTGGCAACACTTAGCAATTTTACCTCTTCTTCTTTTGTGAGATAGCGCTTTGTAGGGTTTATAATTCTTAAATCCTCTAAATTATCACAAGGATTTTCTTTAATTTTCCTATTAGTTTTAGCAATAGAAAAGCATTTTCTAATATAATCAACTTCACGATTGATTGAAGAATTAGAAACTTTTTTTGTTTTGCTGTGCACGCAAAACTGTTTTTTACGATATGTACGATACTTTTCTATGTCTTGCTGAATAATATCATTTGCAGGCTTATTCCCTACAATTTTAAAGAATTTATCAATAACTATTAAAGCGTTTGTAGGGTCTACATACTTATTTTTAGCAAACTCTTTATAATCATTAATTATTTCAGATAAAGGGCATAAGTGATTATCGGCGGCAATATCATATCCCTTTTTTCTCAGTTCTGCCCTTGCAATATTTTCATATCCGATAACTTCGGGCTTTGATGCACCTTTAAAATTACGATGATAACGAATCCCTTTATACATGAACTCATATCCCCAAGAACCTGTATTTTTATCTTTTCTAACAGTCATTTTTTACTCCTTCCTCTTATGCAGCACTTTTTTCTTTATTAGCGCTAAAAACAAACTCTATGAGTTTTTCTTTGTCAAAAAGCCAATACCTGCCATGTTTTCCACACACTTCTGGTGGATAATAACCCTTTTGGGCTTTTCTTTCAATCGTTCTTGGGCTTGATTTTAATAATTTTGCAACGTCTTTTGAATTTAATATTTCCATATATTCCTCCTATGGTTTTATTTAAGGGTCTCTAGTATAACTTGAGAACGCCAAAAATCAACTAACTCTACTCTTTTATTTCTGAATTTTGTACATTTGCTCTAATTCTTCCTTTTTGGAAATATTAGAAACCTGATAAATGTATTTACCACACCTTGGACAAACACCCTTCAGCAAAATGGTTCCGTACTTTATCTGCTCTTTTCTTAAAGGGTAATCTTCAATCGTTATCTCTTTATTCTCAGGCATGAAAAAGTCCGAACAGTTTAAACAGAAAAACTCCCCATTCTTTTTGGTATAACGTTTGTGTTTCTGCCTTCTTGCTTTAGTGAACTCAATAAACTCTGTTCCCCATATTCTTTTTCTCCCGTTTACCAAATAGAATGGCAGACTATCAACCTGAATATCCCAATAAATTGCTCTTGGTGTAATTCCTAATGTTCCTGCTAATTCTCTTACCGTGTACCTTTTTGTAGGTTTTACTTTGCGCAAGTCGATTTTCTTACGTGCCATTTTCTCTCCTCCCGAAAATTTTTCTAAAAAACTTCTTTTGTTTTAAATAAAAATTTCGGAAATATTTTTTGGGGAAATTTTTGGAAGAAAATGCAAAATTTTATAAAAATTTCTCTTAAATAGAAAAACTCAAATTCTAAAATTCCCGTCACTAAAGGCTGGCATGGCGTTTGTAAAAAATTGTAAAACTTTTTAAAAATTCCGTGATTTAGATTATATTAGTTAAAATAAATATAATTAATCTCTCTTTTAAAACCTAAAAATACCTACGAAGTATATGGTAGGGTAAATTATTGAATACAGTATGCATGTAATCAGCATATACTTCCAAATAAAGGGCTTTTATTTATGATAAAATAAGACAATGACAAAATCACGTTTAAACGAAAATAACGAAAAAATAAAAGAAAATTATCAAAAGTATTTAAAGAACGAACGAAACTATAAATTAGTAGACGATACTGCTAAGAATAAACTATCTTATGTAAATAAGTTTGACGAGCAATGTGGTTTTGCAGATTTTAAAGATTTCAATGCTGATAAAGGAATTAGTTTTTATAGTTATCTTAAAGAGCAGAATATTGAAATTACAACGGTTATTAAGTATCTTTATTCAGTTAAAGAATTTTTAGAATGGTATTTTAGGACTCATAAAGTTGCAGATAGTAAACACCTTATAGATTCATTAGTTGTGTTTAATCCGACAGAAGAGGATAAAAGATTAGCAAACCGATTGACATATATTGAATATCCTACCTTAGAAGAATTTGAAAAGATTATTGATTTCGAAGAAAAGACAATTACTGATAAAAGAGATAGAGCAATCTTAGCCTTTTTGTTTATATCCTGTGCAAGAATCGGAGCAGTTTCTACAACAACATTAGATTTAGTTGATCTGAAAAAGATGATATATTATCAAGATCCGTTAGAAGGCGTTAAAACTAAAAGACAAAAGCATATTATAACCAAATTATTACCGTTTGATGACAGATATTATGTGATAATAAAAGAATGGATTAATTATCTTCAAACAGAACATTCTTTTACAGACAAAGACCCATTATTTCCAAAAATTAAGAACTATACAACTGGCGAAGAAGTTCTGAAAAAGTTTATGGATGGTGAGGGGGAATATAATAAGATGCTTGAAAAAAGGTGCTTAAATGCAGGTTGTCAAAAATATCACCCTCATGCTTTCAGGCATTTTGGAATATCTCAAGCATTGAAACATGTTAGAACGGGCACACAGTTAAAAGCACTCAGTCAAAATGTGGGTCATGAAGATATTTGTACAATATTAGAACAATACGCGAAAATGAAACCTGACAGATACATGGAAGTTCTTGACCGTATGATAAAAGTTAAACCTGAACAAAAAACTGTTGACGAAATGACCAATGCAGAACTTCTTAAAGTTCTTCAGAATAGAATATCTGTTGAAAAAAGTTACTGATAAATATTTCTTTAAAAAAGTTTACATAATACTGTATTGTTGTATAAAATATGATATTATTTCGATACTAGGAGTGTTAAATAGGTTATATGGAAGATATGGAAAAAGATACAAAACAATGTCCATTTTGTGGTGGTGAGATAAAAAAGGTTGCCATAAAATGTAAACATTGTGGACAGTACTTAAATCAAAACAATGAACAAAAATTCAGTATAAAGTCTAACAATATTAAAAAATATATTTTAATTGCATTAATTGGGCTATTTTTGATTATAATTATGGCTTATTTATTATATCAACCTCTTAAACTTGATTATAAATTAGAGATAAGTGGTTATGTTCCTAAAAAGACATTTATAGAAAGAATCATCAGTCTTAACGCTAGACAAGAAGACAAGATTAATAAAATACTATACCATTATACACAAGAAGGTGGTGAAACAGATTCAGGAAGCTTTGTTTCTATTACACCAGAATATGAAAATGGTTATATAAGAGTAAAATACGATATAAAAAATATGAAAATTAATACCTTTTGTATGTCTCCAATATCCAATGATAAAGAATTAATAACGCTTTCTTTTTATAATAAGGATGATTATGAATTAGCAAAAGTTGCATTGACGCAACTTGATTTTGTCAATATGCAACGGACGAACATGTCATATGATAGAGATGGCAAACTTAATCTACAATTTGATAAAACTTATCCATTATCAAAAGATGTTACAAAAAATTTATATAGAGTAGAATGGATAACACATGAAGAATGTTACTAACATTTTTAAGGAAACAAGAAAGGAGTGTACATAAAATCTATGGAAGATATGGAACAAGACACCAAGCAATGTTCGTACTGTGGAGAAACTATTAAAGCCAAAGCTCAGAAGTGTAAATTTTGCGGTAAATGGTTAAATGAAGAAGAAAAGAAACCAACTACCGAAGAAACACCAAAAACAAAAAATTGTCCTGCTTGTGGGGAAGAGATTTTGGCGGTTGCTAAAAAATGTAAGTTTTGTGGTGAAATACTTGATAGTTCAATTAATATGAATGTTTATGGAAAACCTCATAAACAATTACCATATGAACTTCAAAGATTTAATTGGGGGGCATTTGGTTTCACTTGGATGTGGGGATTGTTTAATAACAGTTATTTGACTTTTTGGTACATGGCATCAATGTTATTAATGTTTGTTCCTTATGTTGGATTTTTTGCACCATTAGGTTTTGCTATTTGGTTTGGTATTAAGGGCAATGAATGGGCATGGAATAATAAAGAATGGGAAAGTGTAGAACAATTTAATTCTATTCAACGCAATTGGGCTAAAGCAGTTATAATAACCGCTATTTGGATTGTAACTACTTCTATCTCAATTGGTATAACAATGGTTGTATGGACATTATATTTTGCAGCACTGTTTGCAAATATGTAACAAATATAATAAAGGAACCTTTTATGCAAGGAAAAACAAGAAAATGCCCACACTGTGGTGAAATAATTGATATTAATGCAACGATTTGTCCAGTTTGTGCTGAAGATATACCCCAAAAAGAAGATTGTCCGTTCTGTGGTGAAGATATAGATAAATCCTCAGAAATTTGTCCATATTGTGGAGAAAAAATAGAAAGTACTCACACTAATAAAAAAACTATTAATCTCACAAATATAAATATTAAGAACATTGTTAATTACATCATTAAAACAATATTTATAATTATTTTATTAGTAGTAATTTATTTTATAGGCAATGGGATTTACATGCATTTTATGCTAACTTCTTCATATGGCTTAACAAAACTAGCTTTTAAAGATTTAGAAGATTACCGAAATGCATGTACAGCGGATGAACAACTAAAAGCAATAAATAGTGTATATGCAATTGCTAGTAATGGAATCCGTAAAAATAAAGATGATGACATGTATTATGCAATAAAAGGTTATGCTGCTTGGGTTGAGAGTGTTATATTATCAAATCACAATACTACACAAATAAAAAATAGTTCTGGTTATAAAGAATCTGTTGAGCTAACAAATAAAGCGTTAAGCATAAATCCGAATAATTATATTGCTTTGCAAACATCAGCAGGGTATAGTTTAACATTGGATAATGATACAAATAAAGCGTTAGAATATCTCAACAAAGCTATAGAACAAAATCCAAAATATGCCATTTTATACTATTTAAGAGCAAATGTATATATACGACAAAATGTAGATAATAAATTTATTGTAGAAGATTTAAATAATGCAATTAAATATGCTCCAAAAGCGAGTGAGTATTATCGGTTGAGAGCTGTTACAAAAATAAATAATCCTGCCGAATATAAATCTGCATTAAAGGACGCAAATAAAGCTATTAATTTGTGTAAGAATCCACCGTCTAATCGGTACATGGCACGGAGTTTAGCAAGATATTTAACTGGAAATGTAAAAGGAGCTCTTGAAGACTGTGATAAGACAATTGAATTAGAAAAAGATGATAATGTTTTAAAAGTATATCAAGAGTATAAAAAAGAATTAGAAAGTAAATTGTAAAAATCTAAAGATATATGAATTTTAAAAGGAACAACGCATAATGAATAATAATAAAAAGTGCCCTTTTTGTGGCGAAATGATTGATGTCAATGCAACGATTTGCCCAGTTTGTGCAGAAGACATATCTATAGAAGTAGAACCTTCAAAAATTAATTGTCCATATTGTGGTGAAGAAATATTGCCTACTGCGAAAAAGTGCAAATATTGTAAAAACTGGTTAAATGGGAATTCAAATAATAAGTATTCTAACAACTATGCACCAACAATATTTGGTATAATTGGTTCCATATTATTTATTGCTATGCTATTTGGTATTTTTACGGGAACAACTGATAATTACACTACTGATAATTGGCTAAGAGGTTGTGAACAAGGAAAAGAATATCTAGGTGATTTTGGTATTGGTGTTTACAAAGATTATAAATGCAAAAACAAATCTTATACAGATGTTAAAGAAGCAAGTATGACAACACTTGGTCTGAATTCTTCTTTTGAAGTTCATGAAAATGGTAACCCTGTTGGATATATTCATTATGATTATAATTTTCATCAATATAACTGTGCTTATGTTTGGGCTCAAGAAGAAAGTTCATGCAATTTATCAGAATTTGTATCTAATTTAAGGAAATATGAAGATTATAAAAAGAATAAAGAACAAAAATCAGTAACTAATTCGCAAGATATATCTTCAAAACCGACCCTACAATCTACAGTAACACCAATAGCTCAAAAGCCTATTAAATCTGAAGAATTATCTACAAGTAATGTAAAAAAAGCAACAAAACCAAATAATCAACCTGTGTATAAATCTGAAAAACTTCCAATGCCAGTTAATCCTGCTCCACCCGTGGCTAAATCTGATTATAAAAAAGCAGATAGTACTATTCAAAATTTAAGAGAGACAGATTTTGGACCTTATATGAGAGAACTAAAAAGCAGAACTCAGATAAATTGGACCCCACCTCAAACACCTTATTCCGTCAAAGTTGTTGTTCTTTTAAAAATAGCAAAGAATGGAAAGTTATTAGCAAGTAAAATTCAAAAATCTTCTGGTATACCAGAAGTTGATACATCTGCATTGAAAGCAGTAGAAATTACAGCTCCATTTAGACCACTGCCTGTAGATTATACAGGTGAAAGCGTGGAGATACAATTAACATTAAACCAAAATGCATACATAAATGGTGAAAAAGTATTGCCACCAGAATATTAATATAGCGAAATATCAGTACTTTAAGGCTAAATTATACTATATTCTCTTACCTTGTACATAATAAAAACAGGTATTATAATTAATTTAGACAAAAACGGAGGATAAAAATGGAAAATGTATTTTTGATATCTTTTGAAGAAAATGGGAACGTAACATATAGTATAAATAATTTGCTACAACCAATGGTACAATATACTCCTCAAACAAAATTCATACTTAACGGCGAAGAAGTTAGTCTTGACATAATAATGCCATTAGTAAATGGGTTTGCAATACCAGCAAGGATTGAACTAGAAGGAGATAGACTTATTCGTGTAGAAGTTACAACATAACAACAATAAGAACTTATTTGCACAATTTTAAGCGACTAACTGGCAACAAGTAGCATAAAAGGAGAAATTTATAGATGGAAAAAACAATATTAAATATTATTAATAATTTAGAAAAATTTACTTTCGTTGATTTTGATAATGATAGTATCGATAACATTAATAGTTTAAGTGAAAATCATTACATAGTTCAATTAAGGAATAATCGTCATAATATAGAAAATGATACCAAGAATTTTAATAGCAAAGCAGACATTCTTATTTCATATGATGATGTACAAATTAATATTTATACAAAAATTTCTGAAAAGTATGTAGAAAGTGAGATACAGAATTTAATAAATAGTTTATATAAAAAATTCCCAGTCAAAAATAGGATGTCTAATCGTCCAAACATTATCAGGTTTGATACGCTAAATCTATCTTAATAAACATGAGCAATTTCAAACTACATATCTCGTCCGAGAAGGAACACTTAGCAAAAAGTTGAATAATTTGTATAAATTTTTATGCTAAAATTGTCTTAATAGGATATTAGAGGATATTTGGGGAGAAATGTTGGTTAATACGCTTAAACTCATACGAAAAGACGGTAAAATTGTAGATGTTACATTCTACGATATTTCTGATATTGAATCGGTGGAGATTTTGGACATTAAAAAACTCCGCTTTGAAGGTATGAAGGCCAAAGATATAACCAAATCCCACATACAGAAAGAAGTCTTTAACGGTGAAGAAAAAATATACATTAAAAATAAAAAATCTGGCATAGTTGCAGGATTGTCTAAAAAACATTTAAACAAGATTATATCAACCGTTTTTACAAAAGATAAAGAAGGGAAATTCGGATATCTGAAGAAAGAAATCGTATCTAATGTAAACTCGATATTCTGTGCAGCGGTTCCGATATTAAAACACCCTGAATTAAAGAAACCGTTGTTATTTAATACACAGTTAATACACCGCTTTGCTTTACCTTTAAAGATTGGCGGACTTACATTTCTTGTAATGATTACGGCAAAAGAAAGAACTGACTATAAAGATTTGCTCATTGATGAGTTCTCTATTTATGATTTATATTCTGAACACCAAGAAATTAAAAAACCACTTGATAGTCCCTCTACGGCTTCTGTGGATAAATCCATGACCTTCCGTAGCCATTATCAAGTGGATACATACAGTATAAACGATTTAGTACAGTTTGTCAATCTGAATGTAACGAAATATCAACGGTGATAAGGCTTTTGAGTATCTAAAAAATCTTAATCAGACTTATAAATTTTCAAAACTTTTTAAAATTTCTTCAAGTGAATTACACAGGTTTTCAATCCGTTCATGTCGAAAACAATATGTATTATTTAAGCATTCGGTTTTATTAATGCTCTTTATCTGTTGTTTAAGACTTCTAAGGCTCTCCATTTTCTGCTGATGCAGTTTGTTCTCTGCTGCCTTCTTAGTATCTAAATCGTTAATAATTCTGTTGTGTCTGTCTTTTTCCGCTTGGATTTGGTTATTAATATCTTGAGGTGTCATATAACCTCCTTTATTTTAATTAAAAAATTAGGAGTTGATTGTCTATAAAAAGTACACTTTTCATGGACATATTTTAAAACCGAAAAAATAAGTATTTAAGGGTAATCGTTTTATTAAAAAGGTACATGAAAAGCACTTAACTTTATATGGACTGAGCATATTTATAAAAGGTGCTTTTTGCTATATTACACATGGACATAACGTCCCTGACCTTAATTAACCCCTGCTTATAAAGTTCATACGCACGTATAAAGTCTTTGGGTATTTCTAATACAGGTCTGCCGAATTTAACCCCTCTTGCTTGTGCGGATGCAATACCTTCAGCCTGTCTTGTTTTAATATTATCTCTTTCTCTTTCCGCAACATATCCGAGTAATTTCAGGATAATATCTGTTATGAGTCGACCTGTTAAGCCATTCTGATTATCTCTTGTGTTAAGTATTGGCATATCTAATACCTGAATATCAACACCCATATTAATTATACTTTCCCATTCTTTACATATTTGAGTGTAATTTCTGCCAAATCTATCAATACTTTTAACGATAAGCAGGTCTCCTGCTCTTAACTGTGATTTCATTTGCTTATACTTTTCTCTGCTGATAAAGTTTTTGCCCGAAGCCTTTTCCACAACAATTTCGTCAACTTTTAATCCTGTTAATGAATCAATCTGTCTATCCTCTTTTTGTTCTCTTGTTGAAACACGTATGTATGCAAATGTTTTTCCCATTAATTTTACCTCTTATAAAAAGGCTTAGGGGAAATCCCCTAAGCGATTGAAAACTTTCTGTAATTACTCTGCTTAATGAAAGCATTATAAAGTTCCAAATACTTTTTCTTAAATACGGAAGTATTAAAGTTATGACGAACTATATTCGTAAACCTAACAGTAAAAGGACCAATTTTCATTTCTTCTAATCCTGCATTATCCATTACGGTTTTGATAATGTTCTCTTTCTCTTCTTTAAGTTCTTTCAGTTCTTCTAACTTTGATTCAAGTGCCTTAATCGTTCTAATTTCTTCTTCAAGATTTGTTTCTACAAAAACTACTGATTTCATATTATTATCTCCTTATTGTTTGTCTTTCTATATACATTATAAACGAAATCGTTTACTAAGTCAATATAATAATTAACTGTATCGTTACATATGTTTACAAAAATCTTGATAAAGTTCACGAAATGATGTATTCTGATAATAGAGGTGCATTATGGCAGAAGAAGACAAAGCAAAAATATTAGACGAACAGGCAACAGAAGAACTTAAAAGGTTTGTTAAATCCTTGATAGTAGCAAAAGGTTACACAATGGAAAAATTAGCGGAAGAACTTAATCAGAAGTATTATACAAAAGAAAGCAAAGCAAACTTATCTAACAAACTTAAACGTGGCTCATTGCGGTATATAGATATGCAGAGAATCGTAGATATTTTAGGGTATAGTATAGAAGTTAAGAGTTTATAGTTTGCCCTTTTTTGTATCTAACATTTCAATTGTGATAAAATAAAAGCAGGTACAACATATAGGTGTGACATGCAAGATAAAGAATCACAAATCAATTTTCCCAATTTTTCAACGGTAAAAATAGATGAAAACAACCCTAAATGGGAACAAGCCATTTCAAGAAGTGTTGATATCTATAAAAAAGATTATGATTTAAGAAATCCTTTCGAAAGAGATATTCACAGAATTTTGCACTCAAATGGGTATAGACGTTTAAAAAACAAAACTCAAGTATTTTTTGCACCTCAGAATGATCATGTCTGTACTCGGATAGAACATGTAACTCATGTTGCCTCCGTAGCAGAAACCATTGCTAAATTTTTAAAATTGAATTTAGCACTTGTAAGAGCTATTGCCATTGGTCATGATATTGGTCATGCCCCTTTTGGACATCAAGGTGA
>Ga0247611_10010504_pt1 | contig 10874 bp, 8 predicted proteins | sample 177DNAGHGhighgp2_FD_192422 | JGI IMG/M metagenome (GOLD analysis project Ga0247611, IMG submission 192422) | Sheep rumen microbial communities from Palmerston North, Manawatu-Wanganui, New Zealand - 1770 DNA GHGhigh gp2 | ecosystem: Host-associated > Mammals > Digestive system > Stomach > Rumen ... | reverse complement strand
ATTTCTTTGTTTAAATGATAACTTTCTCAATTTATCACTATGGTCTTACTTAATTTATCTTTCATATATAAGGTTATCTTTTAAAACTATTTATTAGTTGCTAGATTATATATAGTTTGTATTAATCAACAAGTGTCTCAACAATTCCAATTATTAATCCAACCATCTAATGCATTCTTATCTCAATAGTTAAATGTAGGATTTAATACTCACTGAGGACTTATTAAACCAGTATCATTCCAAAGTGGGAAGCTCAAATATTGAGATGGATTATCAACATATGGAGTCGCATACATAGTACCTACAGAACCATCAAAGAAGAATGCAATAAATCCTGGTGCTGATTCCTCCCTCCTTTGTCCATTTCGGTCTATATAATAATACCTAATTGTTCAATACGTAAGTCAGCAAAAATTACGTCAATCATAAAGGATATAGGAAAAATATCCATCATTTGGACTTTGAAATTGTATGGTAGACAATCACTCTCATCATATACTGTGTATAAATGAATCCACTGCATTCATTATGTCAGATTTAGGAGTGGTTGGGTCATACCGTCAAACATCTTGATAACCAACTAAATCACAAGTTACTAATGATTGTAAGTATACAGTAATAATAGTATCTGCATACAATGCAGTTGGAGCAGAAACTGATGCTCAAGTCGCTTCATATCATTGTTGTTCAGGAACAAGTATAGATTCTCATTCGTCAAATGATATTATTGCAGCATATCAATCATAGTTAAGAGTAACTTTATCTACTAGAACTCAAGAAGGATATAATATTGGAGCAGGAGGTGGAGTAGGTGTAGGCTGAGGGCTTAAATCAAAAGTAATACTAATACCATTTCTTACTCAAAGAGCATTTATTTTGGTATCTCAAGTTATTGTATGCGTTCATTTAGTAAAAGCAGTTCAGTCTATTATTATTCATTCAAGATATTTTTTGGTTCACGAATATCAATTCCTTTCATATACAGCATATGATTTATTTCATATACTAAATTCATATACAGTTCATTGTGCCCAAGATACATAGCTTAATATAGTTCAAACAGGCACCTCTATTGAAGCTCAATCTACGGGAATTCAATTATTATCATATATAGAAAAAGCTCAGCTTCAAGTCATAAATGATACTCTACATTTAGGTATCTTATGGAACTGCATCTTCTGTCAATGTATTGTTATCTTAGTCATATCTGTTTAATCCAATAATAAAATTGAATATTTATTTTATGACAATCTATAAGCAAGATATTCTCATAATGAATTTATATCTGATACTCAAGATAGTCAAAGGTCCTGCGCTGAGTCTGTTCAAGTACGGAAAATATTATCAATTGCTCAGGTTACAGACCATCAGTCAAGAGAGCTTTCCCTCGTAATATTTCTTATTGTATTATTTGCCATATAGAAACTATATCACATAGGATTTGACCAGTCGTCGTTAAGTACCGCAACTAATAATCAATACTGTTTTGCACTATGTTGCAAATCTTCTATTATATATTTATAGCTCTGTGGATATAAAATATTTACACTAGAAAAACCTGTAGAAGACCTAATTGCAGTTTGTAAATTTTGCATAAGTTGTGATGAATCCGAATAACTTGATAATTCATAGAGAACAGGTTCTACTATTAGCTCTAAAGCTAATGGATATTTACCCATCGTTGTATATGTTTGATATGTATTATATCTTACTCAATCATCAGTAGGGGTTATTGTTTGAAACCTATCAAATCCAGTTCAATCAACAAATGCTCAATATTCTAATGACACAAAATTATATCAACCATCTATGGCTACTGCAAGTCTTAAAAGGCGGTCTCCATCTATAGTCAAAGATAATTGTCAAGAGGAAGGAGAATAAGCTGATGTTACCTGGAAATATTCAGATGTCAATGGTAATGTTGTACTATAATAATCTGTTTGTGGTTCAAGACCTCATCCAATCCAATCTCATCAAATACCCAACATATTATTGCCATTTTCATCTACAACATACGTTCTTAGTTCAATAGGGAGTTCTTGTTCTGTTGCATTAAACTCTCAACCATCACTTAATTGAAATGGTTGTGTAGAAGTAGTGATTGGTATAGTGTCTCAACCAAGAGTGTATGCTAATCCATCCAATCAATATCAGCTATTAAATTTACAAAACATACTAATAGTCTCTGTATTTGGTATTCATAATTGCAACTCTTCTCAATCCCAACCTAGGAAATAATAACTTCATCATATATTCAAAACGTTAATACTACTTCATCAATCATTTTCCCAATGTAAGTGTGGAGCAATAGATGGATTATAGTTTAACTTTATAACTATAGTGTCCATAACAAAAAATACTTCAATAGCATTTCAATTATTTAATGTGATAGCTGTAGATGTCACTATTGTTCCACTGACCCTTACTGAATCAAAATTATATCAGCTACTAGTTGTGATAGTGAGACTTCATATCTCACTACCATTATGTAAGAATACATATGTATTAACTCATTCTATTTGCACTAACTGAATCTGAGTACCTACAGGTAAACTATCTAATGAATATACTGGTCATAAAGCTGATGGTGTGAAGACAGCTGTTCATCCTGTTCAAGCAGATAGCGTTACACTTATAGCTGTTATCTCGTGATATCATTTTAAAATATTTCTCATTGTTTATTGTAAATTATTATAAATCCACTCTCATAAAGTTTGGAAATCTACTATGCTTGAATCAACTTTCTCTTTCCAAGTATTTATGTATTGTCAATATGGGTCATTATTATGGAATGTATAATTTGAGCACCAGGCTCAAGTTGAGTCCCCCACTGATATTTGGTTATGCATAATTACATTCATTTGGGGGCTTAATTTCATACACTCTAAATAATAATTAGACCAATTTATTGAATATCAATATGCACAATACAAATATCAATCACTTCAAGTTAGTATATAATTAACAGTTCCACAAATATCAGATATTGAACCTGTTCAATACCAATTATTTAATTCTGCTTCATATGATGCAGAAGTAGTTACGGGTCAATATGTAAATGTAAGAGTAGATGGTGCTGGTGTCCAAACAGTATCGCCTCCCTTATATATCCCAGAAAGGATTTGTGGGTCTATTTCATTTGCTCATAAATATACATTCATTAGTTATTAGTTATATTTTTAAAACAGCGAACAGAACATCACTCTGCTGCTCCTGTAGTACCAGTTCACATACTTTGCATAGGACGAGAACCTAAATACTTAAAATCTCACACTCTATAATAATATCATTCATATTGTTCTCTTTGTGTCGTAGTCCAATAATATCAATTAGTCTTTACTCAAGAAACAAAATTTGACAAAGTCTCATAGTGTCAAGAACGAGGCAATAAGAAGCAGTCACAGAAATCTGGCTTAGTAGATTCATTGGCTGTTATATCTTTCCACATTTGTTCTAAGGTTTGCCACTCAGCTAATGTAGGGATATGATATCCAGAAGGTGCTATAGTTTGTACCCTTGTCCAATCTTCTTCATTAGATGGGTGACTTCAATATGATGTAGGTGTTATTGCTCACCATCAATAATAATTCCCTCTAGTATTCAATGGAGGGGTTATCTGTCAATAAGTATAGACTTCTGTTGCTCATACATTTTTATCAGCTATTTCCATAGTAGCTCAATCACTATTCCTTGTTATAATAATAGTTCAATTTTTTACATTATGTTTAATATCTCATAATGAAGATTTATATATCACATCAGGTCACTTCTCCATATATTCGTGTCAATATCAGTTTCATTTATAATATGAATAAAATGTATTTGATACCTCAGTATTATCGTGACCTACTTTATTTCACCTATTGTATGATAACAGATTCTCTAATGAAACTACCTCTGTTGTCTCTCACATAATTTTTTATTATATTATAAAACTAATACATACTATTATTAAAATACCCAGACCTTGCATAAGTTAATACAAGTTTCTCTCAATTATAAGAGTAAGGTCTATCCATCTCCATATAGAACCATCAATATTCATCTGGAGCAGATTCTGAACTAGGATACCAGAATCTAGTATTCTCTTGTTTTACAAGTGTCCACTGGTTGCTACCATTTAACTTATATAATTTAATATATGCTTTAGGTTCATAATCTTGTTGAGGTCAATCTCTAAAGATTTCTAATTGAAAACGATAATCTCAAGGCTCAAGCCACTCATTTTCTATGAACCAATCAGTTTGATATGGATTAGATTGTCACACTTGGATAGTTCAATACTCTATTGTAACTTTCTGGTCACTATCTGCCACTAATGTAAACTTGATATCCATTAACCATCAAGTAACATCATTACTTCACCAGTGATATATATTAGGTAAGTATTCATCATTGATTCAATGGTAAGTCAAGCCACTTCAAGCAGGTACAATAAGTTCTCAATCTTTATAGTAAATTCAAGAAGAAGGTACAACATTACCAACATCTGTATATCATAAGAATGTTTCTGTCTTTCAAGGAACTCAATCACTTGTAGTTACTTGTCAATATACTCTATTCTCATCATAAGTATTTGTTGACTCTTGTCAAACAGCTAATGCCTCTGGTACTGGTTGTAATACTGTAGGAGTTCATACATTATCCCAAAGTACTATATTCCATATTTGTGCTCATCATTGTACTCAAGCTATCAATGGTCCTCTATAATCTGCTCAAGGAGTAATATGAGTTTCATATACTTCATAAGTATAGTAAGTTGAAGCAGATGCTTTTCTAGATATTTCTATTACAATGTATCAATCTCATCTAATAGTAAATCTAAATAAGTCATCATTGTTTGTTGCATCTCAAGTTCTGAATGCAGCATATTGTTCGGTAGCTCAATAGTATATTAAGTTATTAGCAGCAATACTATTAAGTCTTCACTCAAAAGATATCTTAGAATAGCACTCTCAACTAAATTTAAATAATGTTCAACTATTAGAATCTCTTCAAGTAATCATTCAACTAGCAGTATACCTTGTTCAGTTATTTATATTTTGATAAGAGTAACATTCTACTGTAGGTGGATTAGATGGTGTGAATTGTTCTGTCTTCTCATAACATCTAATCTTAGGGTCTGTACAATCTATAGTAGTACCCCCACCAGAACTTCATCAGCAATCAGTACATCTCTTTTTACAAGTCTTCTTTACTGCATCACATATTGCATCAGGTCATTGTTGTTTATAACATTCCTCACAAAAGTCTGGTTCTACATTAGGACAATCTGCAGGAAGACATCAAGGGTCGTATTCTTGCTTTCATTTCTTATGTCAATAGAACTGAGCAAATTTATAGAAACCTGCCGTATCTGTTCTTGCCATATTTGTTTATGTAAATATAAAATTATTTTAAAAGTGTTTGTTATGAACAAGCTCATCCTTTCTGATAAAACCACTGTGGATGGGTAGCTGCACCATTTAAATTAGTGTAAAATTCATATTCATAATTAGAGAGGCATAATTTTATAGAGAATCAATATACATCAAGATATTCTCATTTATGATTATTCAATTCTTGTAAAACTAAATCAGGAGTTCACAAAGCTTCTAATTGTTGCAATGTCATTACTCAATCATATATGTTTTTAAATGGACGAATATGTAATCATTGAGCCTTAGTATTTGTTGGTGTGCTAACTAATATTCTATTATCACTAACTTGCTTTGACATTAAAAATTGTGCTCAGTAAACAGGCGAGTCATTATAATTATCACATCACCAGAATTCTGAATATGAGTCTATATGATAGGGAGTCTTCTTTCACGATAAATATCAATCATAAGGAGACAAAATCAAATTCATTAAATCTAGAGATATATAACCATAACTACCACTACTATAACCAAAAATCCTTACTAATTCATTTCTAAGAGCTAATCTTTCATATTTATGTGGAAGATGCCATCAGCTAGGACAAGGTCATTTCCTACTCAAAAAATCTTGCTGGTCTCACCATATTCAAAATCAATAATTACTAATTCATTCCTCCATTCGCGCACCATCAGTAACACTTATCCAGGTGTCTGAACTATATGTGCTAGGATGTTCATTATAAGAATCAACATTTACTTTTGTGGTTGAGACCTTTCTAATATCTATTGGATTATATGGAAATCAATAATTATTTCACCACTGGTACCATTTTCAACAATGCTCTTCATCAAATGGGTCTCACTCATTCCATACTTTTGTAGCTCATAAGTTTTTGTCGGCTATTACTATTTTTTTTCTATAATCAAAACGACTATCAAATGCATAATTATCTGTAATAATAATTTCTCAATTAGTCTTATCGTGAATAATACTTCACTTCTCATTCATAACTATTACTTCTTTATCTGGTTCACTATATGTATATCAGAGTCATCATTGTCAACTTAACATACTTCTCATATTTTTTTTAATTTAATTATATAAATTAATTATCGGTCCAAGTTCAATTAGTAACTCATCACCATATATTATTATTATTTGGAACAGTAAACCAGTTGTTACCACTAGAATTTTTTACAAAATATTCCCGTGAAAAATAATTCCCTGGTCAAAAATTTCACATTCAAGAAATATCTACTGGACCATTAAGTGTCTCTATAACTGTGTCTGTAAATCAATAGTTATTTCAAAATTGATAGTATAGTCAATTATCTCATACATTAGTTGCTCATAAGTTTTTATCAGATATTGTAATCCAATTAGTTCAATCCGCAGATATAAATAATACTCAAACACCACTATGCCATAATATTCATCAAGATGCTAATGAACCAATAAGTGGAACACTACCACTAATAGGTGTTATTGTGTCATCATAGAATGGTCTAATGCTAAAACCATTAGCTGGTTTATCTTCTGCAACAGCCAATACACTCTTTTCATTTACATACATACAAATAGCCTTATTTGCAGCAGTCATAGTTGATGTCCAGAATCTTACTGGTCAATATTTTGAAACTATATTTGCTCATTTTCTATCTAGATAATATGTACTAGGTACTTTTAAATAATACATAAAATCTGCTTTATTCCATACTCATAATGTTTCAAGAGCTGTCTTTAACGCCTCCCATTCTGTTTGTGTCCCTATATGCCATCAATCAGGACAAGGTCATTGTGTATCCCTATGTATACTTCTTTTAGGTATATAAGGTTTAGTCCATCTTAATGGGAAATATTTTCTTTGATAATCTACTGTCATTAATCTTTCTTATATGTTAAAGATTTATGATTACAATGTTCGTGATTAGAAATTAAACTTTAACATCAATACATATAATCATATAAAAAACAAAAGGCTACCTATTACAGTAGCCTATTTAACTAAGACAAAGGATTCTTCATAATACATAGGTAAACAGTAAGATTAGATTCTGCAGCACTAGAAGTTACTTTAACACTTCCATTGTCTACATATAACTTTATATGTCAATCAGGTTCTTTACTGTATGTAGGGATAACTACACAAGTATTATTTACGAATGCAATATTCTTAGTAGTTTCAGTTCCACTCATAGCAATAGAATCCCGTTTAGTCCATTGGTCTTGTCCTTCTTCTAATGAATCTACTCTATCTACTAAGTTTCAATGTGCATTAGCTAATACTTCAATAGCAGCTTTGTTATCTGTTTCAGCTTGAGAGATACTTCTATTACTATTATTTACAATAGCAATCTTACCATCACTACCTTCTGTTAAAGTATTAGATACAAATCAAGCAGAAGCACTATTTAATCAAGTCATAGTATTAATCTCTGACTTAGTATATACATTTGCTAAACCAGTTTGTAGAGTACCGATATCTGTTTCTGCTCAATCAACTCTATTTTCTAATGCATTATATGCAGCAACAATCTTTTTAATAGAATCTGCATCTTTTTCTAATGCATCTTCTATATCAGTATCTATTACATCAGTTGCTGTAATTTGTTTTGTTGAAGAATCAACTACTAAATTAACTCAATCAAAAGAAGCAACAGCATCATTTAATCAAGTCATTGTATTGATTTGAGCTTTAGTGTATGCAGTTCAAGGAATCTTTTCATCAATCTCTTCTTTAGTGTAATAATCTGATAAGTCTAATTCACCTCCTAAAGGATTCCAAGATGTTCCATTCCAAGCAACATCTGTTCAAGCAGGGAAATGGTCCTCTCAAATATCAAATTCAGCACGAACATCATATACATCTCATACTACCATTCCTGTAACTGGAAGAGCATCGAAAGTTGCTACACTTCCTTTATATCTATATACAGAACTTACAGCTGTAGAGATTGCTGTATCTGTTTCCCCCTTAGTATACACCTCACTTTTATTGTAATAATTTGTAAGGTCATTAACATCTTTAGTAATATACCCAGCATCGTTTGTAAACTCTGAGACATTAGTAGGAAAATCGATAATGTCTTGTTTTAAGTGCTGATGTGGTATTACCTTAGACTGCGTGTTTGATAAATTTCAAGTTGGCATTTATTAAATATATATTAGGTAAAATTTAGATAGGCTCCCCTAATAAGAGGAGCTTATCTTAATTAACTTCCTGTAGTAAAGTATAATGTATTAGCATCCTTAGTTGATAAAGCTTCATATGCAGCCTGTGTTCATACCCAAATCTTTACATTAGATAATGCTCAAGTTTGCTTAGATAAGATAGGTAATGCTTGCCAATCAGTACTTGTAGTTCAAGTAGCTATATAAGGAACAATTGAAGTAGTATCCACATATTGCTGTCCTACATAACTAGGTGCTGTAGATGGTGTTGTACTACCTGTCGTAGCTTTATCCTGCTTACCTGAGATATCTACATCAGAGTCTGGTAATAATTCTAAGTCTCAACCAATAGCTTGGAATACAAACTGGTCAACTCAGTTAGCAGTTAATGTTGTGCTTGTACTATATGGATTAGTTATTCAAGTACCAAGGGTCATAGTATAAGCTGTCGCTCAGTTAACAACTCTAAGAATATATACTTGTCCATCTTTAATAGTAGCAGGAGCATTAACAGTAAAGTTAGCACTAGGTGTAATTGTACTATTTAAGTCTAGAGTAATAGTTTCTCAAGTCTTAGTAGCCCAGTTGAAGTCTGCATATAGCATATCTCAGATTCAATTTCATACTTCAATCCAATCACTACTAGAAGTAGTACCATTAGCTACATACCAAGTACTATTGCTTGTCCTAAAATATCTTTGTCATACATAAGCTGGTACAATAGATGGTGCTCAACTTCAACTTGTTGGCTTAGTTTCTTTATTTCACCAAATGTATTTTTCTCAAGTGGTTACAAGAGATAGGTCTGTTCAGCTTTCAGCTGCTGCATAACTTCAAGTAACAACTCAAGTAATATCTATAGAAGGTTGTAATTCTAGATTACCACCAGTAGCTATAAATGAGAAATTACTTAAAGTATTACTAGTTAATGTTAAGTCTTCGCTATATGGATTAGTAATATTTGTACCAAGTGTCATAGTATATGGCACTAATCAAGAAGCAACTCTTAATACATATACCTGTCAATCCTTAATAGTTGCAGGAGCATTAACGGTAAAGTCTGCACTAGGTGCTATATAAGAATTTAAGTCTAGAGTAATAGATGCTCAAGTCTTAGTTACCCAATTGAAATCACTATATTGCATATCTCAACTTCAGCTTCCTCAAGCTCAAACTTCCATCCAATCACTTGAAGAAGAAGTACCTGTAGCAACATACATCTTATCATTAGTTGTGTCTATGTATTGTTGTCATACATAACTAGGTGTTGCAGAAGGAGCCACACTTCAAGAAGTTGCTTTGTCTTGTTTTCAACTTAAATCTGTTTGTGTAGCAACCACTGTTGTGTCTACAATAATATTGTTGTTAGCATCTTCAGATAATCAAGTACCAATTATATCAGTAACATCTACAGAAATATTATTGCTTCAATCTATATCAATACCATCAGAAGCTGTTAATGTATCTTGCTTAGTAGCTAGTCAGTTAGTTAATGCAGTTGTAGTTGCATAACCAGATAAGTCCATAGAAGTTTCTCATATCTTTGTCCAAGACTTTACTCATTCAGATTCTGTTACAATATATTCTTCATATTTATCAGCACCTGTTCAAATAGGTCCTAATAAATATATCTTCTTTGTATCAGCTGTATCTGCAGAAGGAAGCGTAGCTACAACTTCAAAGCTTCAAACATTTGCAATTAAGTTATCAACTTCTGTCTTAGAATATGTTTGTGCTTTTGTATAATAGTTTACTAAATCATTAACAGCATTAGTAATAAATCAAGAATCATTTGTTAAATCGGATGTCTTGGTAGGAATATCTTCTGTATCAGCTTTATCTGCTAATCAGTCATCAACATAACTTTCTGTAGCATATCAATTCAATGCAGAATTGGTAATATAACCTGCATCATTAGCAAGAGTAGATACATTGTCATTAGGTTGTACAGCAGTATCAGCTAATGCTCATTGAGCAGTAGTAGCAAATTCACTAGCATCGTGTGTAACAATGTCTCAATATGTAGCTATTGTATCACTTGCAGACTTACCCGCTGTTGCATTACTTCTAATGGTAGATAAATCGCTGATAGTATCTTGTTTTCAACTTAAATCAGTTTGTGTAGCGACAACAGTAGTATCTACAATAATGTTATTGTTAGCATCCTCAGATAGTCAAGTACCAATTATATCTGTTACATCTACAGATATCTCATTATTAGCATCTATATCGATTCAATCTCAAGCTGTTAATGTATCCTGTTTTGATGCTAATGCAGTATCTACATAACTCTCAGTAGCTAATCAAGATGTTGCAGTAGATATAGCATTATTCATTTCTGT
>Ga0247611_10010503_pt1 | contig 10875 bp, 14 predicted proteins | sample 177DNAGHGhighgp2_FD_192422 | JGI IMG/M metagenome (GOLD analysis project Ga0247611, IMG submission 192422) | Sheep rumen microbial communities from Palmerston North, Manawatu-Wanganui, New Zealand - 1770 DNA GHGhigh gp2 | ecosystem: Host-associated > Mammals > Digestive system > Stomach > Rumen... | reverse complement strand
TGGTTCACCTTATCTATTAAGAGGCTGTTGTATGCATGATGATATAGAAGGTCGAGCAAATGCATTAACAGAAACAGATTATAATAATACATTTAATACAATAACTGAACTTGGATGTAATTTCTTACGTTTAGCACACTATCCGCATCCAAAAGAAGTTTATGACAGATGTGACCAATTAGGTATTGTTGTACAGACAGAAGGACCTTGTGTAAATAAAATGCAATCTACAATGCCAGCAGATTATTATACACACCTTGAAACACAATATAGTGATATGGTAAATCAACATATGAATCATCCATGTATTATATTCTGGGGATTAAGTAATGAGACAACAACTGATGACAAAGCATTTGCTAAAACAAAGATAGAAGGTTATACAACATTGATTAAGAATATTGATCCTGAAAGAATGGTTGGTTATGTACTTGCTCAAGGTTCCGGTACAAGTCCAAGCGCATATTATAATGATCCAGCTGTTGATTGGTTTGGTTGTAATATATATGTAGGTTGGTATGATAGTCCGAATGTCAATACACCAACATCGCAAATTAACACCCGTCTTGCTAATACCATAAATAGAGTATCTAAACCTATGGCATATTCTGAGTATGGTTGTGGCGGAACACAACGTTGTCACTCTGATTCTTATTTGACCACTACTACAAGAGGAAATTATGAAAGACATGATATTGAATATATGATGTGGTTGCATGAAGGTCATATAGCGACAATTAAACAATATCCACAATTATTATTTACATCACAATGGCAATTATTTGATATTGCAGTTGCTAATAGAAATGAAGGTTATACTGTATGTTTAGATGGTGAAAATACAACAATAGATGATAATTTAAGACGTTTGAACAATAAAGGTCTTGTTGAACGTGACCATGTAACAAAGAAAGATACTTTCTATTTATATAAAGCTTGGTGGAATCCTACACCATTTGTACATATTTGTGGAAAAAATTATACAAAAACATCAGGAAGAGCAATTAAATGTTACAGTAATGATGGTTCATCATTCTCAATGTATGTAAATGATACATTTGTGGAAACTGTTACAGCAACAGATAATATAGTAGTATTTACTGCATATAATTTTACTGCAGGTGATGTTGTAAGGGTAGAAGGCAATTCAACAAATGATACACTTACATTTGCTTCATAAAAATTTTAAATTTAATATAAATAAAACATTAAAATAGGAAATTATTTTTACATAATTTCCTATTTTTTATATGTTAATTTTATGTTTACATGTATATTTTTTTAAGTAAATTTTATTTTAAATAAATATATAAATTATTTTTAAACATTTTTAATATTATAAATATGGGAAGAAATATATTATTTACATATGTATCAAATACAGATGTTTCAGATTTTATTAATGATCATTTAAATAATACTGAGGATATTTATAGTAAACGTATTGCATTCTTAGGTGAAACAGGTTTAATAATGACACATGGTGAATTATTTGCCTATTCAAAATCAGATTTATCCGCTGATTATGAAATGTCTGAATTATTAAACAGCAGTTTACATTTAATGCCTGGAGATTCATTTGAAACAGCATTTGGTAAATTAGAAAAAATTATTGTTGATGATGAAGAAAGCATTGCAAATGCCCTTAATTATTTAAATGATAATAAATTGGATAGTTCAGAAATATCTATTGTTGGTTTATCTAATGATTATAATGACTTAGATAATTTGCCTGTTATACCATCTATTGATAATTTACCAACAAAAGAATATGTTGATTCAAGTATTAATACTCTTAAAGATTATATTGATTCAAGTATCAATACTCTTAAAGAATATGTTGATTCAAGCTTAGTATTATCTTCATCTTATATAATGTCATCATCTATAAATGATGAATTATATTTAACACCAGGTGATTCATTTGAAACAGCATTTAGCAAAGTAGAAAAAGCTATTGTTGATAATGAACAAGCATTAGTAAATGCTTTGATTTATTTAGATGATAATAAATTAAACAGTTCAGAAATATCTACTGTTGGTTTGTCTAATGATTATAATGATTTAGATAATTTACCAACTATACCTTCATTAGATGATGTTCCAACAAAAGAATATGTTGATAACAGCATTAATACTCTTAAAGAATATGTTGATTCAAGCTTGGTATTGTCTTCATCTTATATAATGTCTTCATCTTTAAATGATGAATTATATTTAACACCAGGTGATTCATTTGAGACAGCATTTGGTAAATTAGAAAAAGCTATTGTTGATAATGAACAAATATCTGCAAATTCATTAATTTATTTAAATGAGAATAAATTAGATATTTCAGCAGTAAATGATTTTGTTACAAAAGAATATGTTGATTCAAGTTTTAATAATTTAATTAATGATATTAATAATTCTGAATTTGTAATATTATAGAAATTTGCTGCAATAGATACATCTATAGAATTGTTAGAAAATAATAGCGGATCTGGTGCATTATCTTCTTCATATGTTATGTCATCTTCAACTAATTCTGATTTATAGTTATTACCAGGGGATGAATATGAAATAGCATTTGGTAAATTGGAAAAATCTATAATAGATAATGAATTAGCATTAGTTAACTATTTAGTTTATTTAGATGAAAATAAATTAAACAGTTCAGAAATATCTACTGTTGGTTTATCTAATGATTATAATGATTTAGATAATTTACCATCATTATCTGATTTTGTTACAAAAACATATGTTGATACAAGTGTAAACACTCTTAAAAATTATATAGATTCAAGCTTGCAATTATCATCTACATATGTTAAATCATCATCTACAGGAACAGCATTAAATTTAGAACCCAATGATAGATATGAAATAGCATTTGGCAAATTGGAAAAATCAATGTCAGATTTAAGCAGTGATACAAGTTTTGTAACAAATAGATTTGTAAATTGGGGTAAAATAGTAACAGTAGAAAATTTATCATCTACTTTGACTATTGACGCATATAAGATTTATATGTTGGGAACAGTAACACAAAATGTAACTATAACTATGGATACAACAACAGAAATACAAGGTTATTCTGCAGAATACACAATTATATTTGATGCAAGTTCTGGATGTAGTATAACATTACCAAATAATTGTTTATATGCAAATGGTGTAACACCTGTATATGTTTCTGGAAGAACATATGAAATGAATATAATGAATAATTTAGTTGTTGTATCATCATTCTATCAACAAAATTCATAATAAAATTATTATAAAATATATTAATTAAAAAAGAATTAAGAGTTCTCTTAATTCTTTTTTAATTTGTTTTTATATCATAATTAAATTTTAATCTTCAATTTCACCTGTTATTGCATTTACGATAACAGCATTAGTATCTTTACCAAATTTATATTTAGGTGTACCGTTAACATTTATTAATGCAAAATGTTCAGAATGTGGTAAATCACATTCAGATAATATAATATCTATAGCATCTGTTAAAGAAATCAATTCTACATCAGGCATTGTTTCATATGTTACATCTTCTAATAATGTTAATGATTGTCCATCATCATTATCTTCATAAACTTGAATATATGAATTTTCTGCTTTAAATATATTAATTACATTATATAACTATGTTTTATCAAATTCAATATCATCTATAAATGTCATAAATGTTCCTGATGTTTCACACCAATCATTTTTACCATATCGGTTATTAACAAGTTGTTTATGTGTGCTTCTTATTTCTTCTAATGATTCATTTAATCCACCTGGTTCTACTGGCGGGAATGCAGGATTATAATTTAAAACTGTTCCTGTCATCGCATCAATATAAAGTTGATAATGTATATTGCCGAATATGTATTGAGGCGGCGTGGTTGCTCCAGATGGTCCTAATGTTGCTCTTAATACGCATTGTCTGCTTTCTATTTTATCATATTCAGAATCATACATTAATTTATATGCTTGTTCAAATGTTTTTACAATTTGTTCAGAACGTTCATATAAATTATTATCACCGGTCCAAACTGCATTTTTATGTTCTACTATTGTTCTTGTATCACCTTCATGATAAATCATTAAAACAATATTTCTAATTGTTTTATCTGTATCTGAATTTGTTCCAACAGAGAATATATTAATAATACTGTTTATTTTATTATCATTTGCATTGGTTTCTGTAAAAAATTTATCCATAGTAAAGTTTGATTCCCACCAATATTTAGAAACTTCAAATGGATTTTTAAAATTATTCTGTATATATTGTTCAACATATGTTTTATCAGATTCTAAAATTTCCTCAAAATTCATATCAGGAGTTTCATCTTTACGTTTTAAATATTCATACCAAGTATCTATATAATCTGGTGTAGAAACACTTTCAAAATTAATATCTATACAATCATGTTGTAAATATTCATCATGTATAAATGTTTTCAATGAATTTTTATTAAATCCCAATTCTGCATTTTTAATATTATTTGCAATTTGTTCCATTGAATCTTTTGTTATTGCATTAAATTTATTTTGAATAAATGTATTATATTTGTTCACAAATCTTTCTGCATTTAATGCAGTTAACGCTTTTTCTATATTTTCTTTTTGCCAAATATTAATATTGCCGTAAGAACCAGTTACAGGATCATTTCCTATACCTAAAAATGCTCCTGTGAAATGATATGTGTCACTGTTTGGATTTTTAGAATTTTTTGTAGCTTTATTTTTATCATAATGATTTCCTTTGAAAAATTCTGTTTCTATATAATCTTTTGTCATATATTGCATATTAATTTCTCTGGTTAACCAATCAGGCAATTTATTCATAATATATTCTACATTATCAAATATTGAAAATATTTCTTTATCATTAACCAATGATTTTATATAACAATAAACATCATAATTGAATTTATGCAAATAACTGTTCTCAAATACATTAGGATATGCTTGAACAACTTTTCCATTGATTATCTTATCACCTTTTTCTATATAGTTCTATAATGGAAAATAATATTCTAATTCACTTCCATTTGGTGCAATAAATTCCAATTTTATAAAAGGAACATTATTTACAAATATTTCTGGATATTGATTAATTGTTAATGATGAACCATCTGCTGCTTTTTTAATTTCATCAGGTGCATTTTCCATATCAATCAAATATGTTCCGCATTCATCTAAATCTACAGATTTTTTTGTATCAGAAATATCAAAAATAACATTATCTGATATATAGTAAATTTTCTTTACCCATTTTAATGCTCTTAAATTTTTAAACATATTTTTTAAATAATTTTTTAATATTTATTTATAAATTAAATAAACTTTATAGTTCTTTTTTATAAAATAAAAAAGATTTTTTTATAATGGAAGATGTTATTATGAATGCTAAACGCATTAAAGATAATACTGTTGTTTTAGTAAAACAAAAAACAAAAAATATATGGAAAGATGTAAAAACATCTGAAAAATATATATTACATGAAGATATTGAACTTTTATATTAAAAATATTATTTTTTATAAAAATATTTGTAAAAAATGAAATATTTTTTACACTTTGTTTAATAAATAAAATATATAATATAACGTAATTTAAAATTTATTTTTTAACTATCTTATATATGGAACTGTCTGTTTGTGATAAATCGGTAGTTCCATTTTTTATTGTTAAAAATATTTAAAATTAAAAACTTTATATTATTTCTTTTTATAAAATTTAAAAGAAAAAATTAAACAAAGTAAATAAATTATTAATAATATGTCAAAGATTTTAAATTCAATTTTTACTTATTTTCTTATAATTATATTGTCATTAATAATTATAGGTTTTATGTTTTGCTTTGCTTTGTGGTGTGCTGGCAATGCTGATTTTGTAATGGGTTTTATAATGGGAATAGTGATATATAATTTATTTAAATATATTCTAAAATTATCTAAATAATTTTTTTTATTTAAACTATTTTATTACTTTTGTGTACCAATATATAAGTAATTAAAATAAAAATTTATGTGTGTAAAATCATCACCAGAAAGACAAAAAGAATTTGATATAGCATATATGAAAATGGCTATGGCAATGGGTGAATTATCTTATGCTATAAGAAAACAAGTTGGTTCAATTATTGTCTCTAAAAATGATCAAGTTATATCACAAGGTTTTAATGGTACACCTATTGGTTTTCCAAATGTTTGTGAATATTATGTAGACCAAGATGGAAATCATATAAATTTGGATCATTATAAACCTATTGAAATTAGAAATTTATATTTACCAGAACAATTAAAAACAAAAGATGAAGTTTTGCATTCCGAGGCAAATTCAATTTCGAAGTGTGCGAAATATATGACGTCTACAGAAGGTGGTACATTATATGTAACATTATCACCTTGTGTAAATTGTGCAAAATTGATTATTCAGGCAGAAATTAAGAGAGTTGTTTATTTAGAAGATTATCGTGATGATTCAGGAATTAATCTTTTAAAAAAATTTGGAGTTGAAGTAGTAAAATTAAATTTTTAAAGTTATGACAGCAGAAAATATTTATAATCATTTAGACAGGAACAATTTACCATTAAAATATGGTGATAAAGTATTTTTAAAATCTTGTTGGTCAAAAATGTATTTACATGAAGTTGTAGGTTTTACAAAACAATATGTTATATGTATATGTGGAGATACAGTTCGATATAGAAAACCTTCAAATGTAGTTCAAGTAATGAATGCCAATAATTGGAAATATTATGTCTAATTATAAAAAATTAAATTATTAAAATGAGAGATAAAAAAGAAAAATTATATATCAGTATACCTATATCTATAGAAGAACATACTGTAGTAGAACGTTATAAAGAAGTATTGGAATATATAAAAAAAGTAAAATCATTAAATAAATATGAAATAATAGCACCATTTGATATTGAAAATATTGAAGATGATTTAAAAAAAGATAATGTTCATGATTATGCATGGTATATGGGTAAAGATATAGAATTGCTCTTAAGATGTGATGCTATATTAATGTGCAAAGGTTGGCATCGTTCTAATGGTTGTAATTGTGAACATGAAACCGCAAAAATATATAATAAGAAAATATATTATCAATTTTCTTATATTGATTAATTTATGTTAGCTTTTGGAAAAATAGAAAATGAACAATGTATTTTAACATTTAATACCGGAGGAATAATAAATGTAATATCATTAACATTGGAAGACAGTGAACAACTGTTTAAAACAATGTTAAAAGAAATTTATAAATATAAAATTAATCAATTAGATTATTCAGAACAATTAGCTATTACTGATGATGATCATAAAGATTCTTTAAATTAAAATGATATATTTATATATCATTTTAATTTTTTATTTATAAACTAAAATAATTATTTAAGATATAATATTACAAGTTATTGGTTTTGTTTATAAATTATTTTTTCAAGTATAAATTTATTTAAAATTTTTCTTAAAAATTTACAAAATTTTAAAAAATATCAGATAAATATAATATATTAAAATAATATAATAATTTATGTTAACTATAAAAATTAAATATAACATTGATAATTCAGATAATAAATTATTGCTTAATGATTATATTAGGCAATATAACTCTGTATATCATGTTGCGTTTAATAATTTATAGTTAGGGAAAAAAAATAAGTTAATTGATTTATAGAGATTAAATAATATAGAGTTATTAGACAGTTGGTTTATTCAGAGCGCAAATTTTGAGGCAAAGTAGTTATATGGTAAAGTAAAAGATAAGAAGGTTATATTTGGAGGTAAAAGGAATTATTTTTAGAGGTTAAAGGGATTAATATCTAAAGAATAGTTTAAATTAAATAAGTTAGCTCCATTGTGTAGTTATGGTGAGAAATCATCTGGTACTAAACATGTACACGGAAACAGAAAATTTAAAATATCTGATGACCTAACTTATATAACACTAAAACTTAATAAACAAAAAATACAACTAAATCTACCTAAACACCTACACAACAATATAAAACAACAACTTAAATTAATTTATAAACACCAATTATTTGATGATATACCTATATTATATAAAATAGATAAAGATTATGTATATATAAGTGTAAATGAACAAATAATTTATAATAATCAATATAAATCTATATCTAATAGAGTTATGAGTATAGATATGAATCCGAATTATATAGGTTGGAGTATAATTGATTGGATATCAGAATCCGACTTCAATATAATTAAATCTGGTGTAATATCTATAAAGAAGTTAAATGATTATGAGAAGGATTTAAAGAATTAGAAATTAAGTAGTGAATCTAAAGAGCGTAAATATGTAAGTAATAAACGTAATTATGAGACGTTATAGATAAGTAAGAATTTAATTAACAAAGCTATTTATTATAGATGTCAAATATTTTCTATTGAAGATTTAAATATTAAATCTGGAGATTGTAATAAAGGTAGAAAATTTAATAGATTGGTTAATAATCAATGGTGTAGGAATAAATTAGTTAATAATTTGACTAAGAGATGTAATATATTTGGAATTAAATTTATATAGGTTAAACCAGAATATAGTTCATTTATAGGGAATTTCTTATTCAGAACATTAAACTTACCTGACCCTGTATTAGCTTCTATAGAAATAAGTCGTAGAGCATATGAGTTTTATAATCAATATATAGTTAAGGTTAAAGAGATAAAGAAGAATATAATTCAACCTAAAATAGATCAGTTTAGAAACTTTTGGGTTAAGTCGTTGGAAGAATTTAATTTGGAAGATAATTGGTTAGATTTTAAGTAGTTATATTTATATTTTAAAAAGTCTAAAATGATGTATAGACTTTCTGTGGATAAATTCAATCTGCAGTTTTCTAGCATATTTTCACATAAATCTCAGCTGAGTTAGGTTTATATTTGAAACAATAATTTATAAACCTATATAAAATATGTACATTAAAAATTTAACATATATTTATAAATGAATAAAAAATATTTAATTATATATCATAAAGAAGATAATGACGGTGTTTTTTCAGGAGCATTGTTCTATCATTATTTAATTACAGATTTAAAAATAGATAAATCTGATATAGATTTATTTGGAGCAGATTATAATACATTGGATAATTTTATTAAAACAAATGATATAAATGATTTATATGAAAAATATAAAACAATTATAATGACAGATATATCATTTAATAATATAGATTATTTTAAACTTTTATATAAGAAATTTAAATCTGAATTTGTATGGTGTGATCATCATGCACCAATTATTAAAAATATAAATAAAACATATTTGAATAATATTCCTGGAATAAGAGATATTTCTTGTTCTGCCTTATTATGCACATATCGCTATTTATATGATCCTTTTAATGTTGAACAAGAAAATATTCCAAATTTATTTAAAGTATTGTCTGCATGGGATAGTTTTACATATAAAGAAAATAATTATAGTTTAGATTATGTAAAAAATGTCAATATAGGTGTTAATTATAAATATCAATTAAATATAAAAGAAATTATTGCAGCTATACAAAATATAATGACATCATTTCTTAATAAAGAAATTGATGATTTATTATTAAAAGAATTTGAAAATTATGGAAAGATAATAAATACATATCAAGATTTTATAAATGAAACAATTATTAACACATCAGCAGATACAACATGGAAAATTTATACAGGAGAAAAATTAATAGATAATACGCCATTATACCGTAATGCTGTAGCTTTATTTATACAAGGTCCATCTAATTCTTTAATTTTTAAATCATTAAACAGATTAAATAATAATTATATGAATGGTATAGTATTTAAAAGAAATTCAAACAGTACTTGGACAATATCATTATATAATATAAAAGAAAATGATAATACATTTCATTGCGGAGAGTTTTTAAAAAAATATTATAATGGAGGAGGACATTCTGGTGCTGCAGGTTGTACTGTTTCTGAAGATGACTTTATTAATATGTTAAAAACAAAATGTTTAGGAATTAAATAAAAATGAAAAAATTTAAAATTAAAGGAAAACTCATAACAGAAGCACAATAGGATGTTGAAAAAACAATAGAAATTTTATATCCTAAAATAAGAGAAGCATTAATGCAATCATATACAAAAGGATTTATAAAAGCATTATCATTAACAGATGATGAATTAAAAAATTATGTTGATATAAATGAAAAATAATATACATACTTTAATATTTCCAGATATTCATGGCAGAACATTTTGGAAAGAAACATTAAATAAATTTCCTATTAATGAATATCCAAATTTAAAAATAATATTTTTAGGAGATTATTTAGATCCATATGAGTTTGAATATATTTCAAAACAAGATGCTATATTGAATTTTGAAGATATTATTAAAACAACAAAATCCGATAATAGAATAACATTATTATTGGGGAATCATGATTATCATTATATACATGATGGTGATTATAGCCGTATTGATTATAATAATTATAACTATATAAAAAGATTATTTGATGATAATTTTAATTTATTTAAAATAGCTTATGAAGAAACTATAAATGATAAAACATATTTATATACACATGCAGGTGTAACTAGTCATTGGTTAAATCATTTAAGATTTTTAGGAAATATATGTCTTAATAATAATCATATATCAGAAGAACAAAAAGAATGGATTAAAGAACATTTATATGAGTTTGAATTAACTGCAGATAATTTAAATGCTTTGCTATATAATTTTCAAGGTATGGCAATATTGCATGAAGTATCATATGAAAGAGGCGGTGATTTTCAAAATGGAAGTTGTATATGGGCAGATATAGTAGAACATTTATATGATGAAAATAAAAATGAATATATTAATAATATATTTCAAATTTTTGGTCA
>Ga0247611_10010502_pt1 | contig 10876 bp, 9 predicted proteins | sample 177DNAGHGhighgp2_FD_192422 | JGI IMG/M metagenome (GOLD analysis project Ga0247611, IMG submission 192422) | Sheep rumen microbial communities from Palmerston North, Manawatu-Wanganui, New Zealand - 1770 DNA GHGhigh gp2 | ecosystem: Host-associated > Mammals > Digestive system > Stomach > Rumen ... | reverse complement strand
AGTAAGTGCATGCGATTGCGTTTTTTCGATGGATGTTGTCACGGATGCAAAAGCTCCCGTGTTTGTCGAAGAAACTAGGCAAGAAGAGGAAGGTCAGCGGATTGTATGCGGTATTACGCAGCATGGAGAATCGCTCTTTGAATTTTATCTGTTCGATAAATATGTCGGAACATTAGTTTGCTCTAAAGACTATAAAACGGCAAAGCTTTTTGTGCCAGACAGCGAGAATACATCTTACCTCAAATTTGCGGTGAACAACGCCCTGATGGTACTATATGCGATTGCGACGGCACCATTTGATACAGCGCTGTTCCATGCGGCGGTGGTGAACTATCAAGATCGCGGCTACATGTTCCTTGGAAAAAGTGGAACCGGCAAGAGTACGCATGCAAGGCTTTGGCTCAAGTACAATGAAGGTTCGACGCTTTTGAACGATGACAATCCTGTAGTCCGATGCTACAGGACGGCGGACGGCAAGGGCTTTGCGAAAGTTTTCGGTTCGCCCTGGAGTGGAAAGACGCCCTGTTACAAGAACGAGGAATGTATGCTAGGCGGTTTTGTGCTGCTTTCCCAGGCTCCTTTTAACGAAATTTCCCGTTTGCGCGGGGTGCAGGCTTATGCTGCAATTCTCCCTTGCATTTCTGGAAAGCGTTGGGAACGCTCTATTGCCGACGGGTTGCACAATACCGAGAATGCTCTTGCTGCAAATGTTCCCGTGTGGTACTTAAAATGTCTGCCTGACGAAGCCGCTGCGAAACTTTGCCTAAAGACGGTGGCTGAATGAGCGACCCTCGAAAAATTGATGACAGCGTCATTATAGCAGAAGCGATTCGGCTCGTTTCGGATGGTGTAAGCGTCACGTTTCCTGTAAACGGTAGAAGCATGTTGCCGTTCATTGTCGGAGGCCGCGATAGCGTCGTCTTGGAAAAAACGACGGATTTACGAAGGGGCGACATTGTTCTTGCCCTTGTCGAAAACGGTAAATCGAAAGACAAGTTCTATGTTGTCCATCGGGTGCTTTCGTTGGATGGCGACCGCGTGATTCTGATGGGCGACGGTAATTTGGCTTTACGTGAATATTGTAATAAGGTCGATGTCTTTGCCAAGGTCGTTCAGGTGGTGCGTGGAAACGGCAAAAAGTGCTCGATTAACTCGTTTGGATATCGTTTGGCTGCAAAAGTCTGGTTTGCTTTGCTACCTTTTAGACGGTATTTTCTTTGGCTTTATAGAAAGGTTCATTAATATGCGTATAAAGAATGGATTTGTGTTGCGCGAAGTGTGCGGCGAACAGGTTATCATGGGTGAAGGTGTCGGTGCACTTGATTTTGGCAAGCTCCTTTGCTTGAATGAAACCGCAGCCTGGCTTTGGCAAAAGGCTTGCGACATGGGCGATTTTACGGTCGATAAACTGGCCGAAGCCTTGTGTGGCGAATACGATGTCAGTGCGGAACAGGCAAAAGCCGATGTCGCCGCAATCGTTGCCGAATGGCAAAAGGTCAACGTGATCGAATGAACTATATCGCCTGGCTATGGCGTGGAACGCGTGGGTTCCGTGTAAACATCGCAATCCGCGTTCTGTTAGGGACTGGGCGTGTGGCGCTCGGTCTTTTGATGATATGGCTGAGCAAGCGCTTTATCGACGAGACGATTCGCACAGGTTCATCGGACGATGTTGTTCGTATGATATTGTTGCTTGTCTCGACTGTGGTCGGGGTGATTATTCTGCGGCTTGTATATTATTACATGACGAATGCCGCCACGGTCAAAAAGTCGAACGCTCTTAGGTTATTCTACTTTGAGACGTTGTTCAGGCGTCAACTTTTTGACGGTCACGAACTCCATTCGGGCGACGTTACGTCAAGGCTATCCAAGGATATTGAAAACATCAGTAACTCCGAGATGGATACGATTCCGCAGATGGCCGTGACCATGATTCAGCTTGTCGGTGCGTTCATGCTCATGCGCTGGTTTGATGCTCGCCTTGCGTGGGCACTGCTATTGATTACACCCGTGATGGTCGTGATTGGCAAGTTGATTTCGCGCAGGTTGCGGAAGATGACGCTTGCCATCCGTGAAAGCGAAAGCAAAATCCAGATGCAGGTGCAGGAAGGTGTCGAATTCAATGCGGTGTTGCGTTCGCTTGAAAGCGAAAACTGGGTAACAAAACATTTGAACCTTAAACAGGACAAACTTGAACATGAGGTGCTGCGCCGTACCCGCTTTACCGCCGTCGCCCGTTTTGCGATTGGTTCTGCTTTTGGTCTTGGCTATTTGCTTGCCTTTGTATGGGGCGGTCTAGGACTCCGCGACGGAACGATTACGTTCGGCGTGATGACATCTTTCTTGCAGCTGGTGGGGCAAATCCAGCATCCGATTCTTACCTTGCTTGGGATGGTCCCGCAACTGGTGCATTCAACGGCGAGTATCGACCGCCTGGATGAACTTGAAGCTGGCTGCGGCAACCGTGAGCGCGTTCCTGATGTCGTATTGGACGGTCGTTTGGGCGTGAAATTGGAAAACGTCCGCTTTGCTTACGCCAATGGCGACCGCGAAATTGTCGCCGATTTTTCTCATGACTTTAAGCCCGCTAGCAAAACGGCCATCATGGGGGAGACCGGCAAAGGGAAAACGACGCTCTTCAGGCTTTTACTCGGCTTTGTCGAACCAGCCTCCGGGAAAATACAGATTTATTCAGGTCGCAAAGTTTCTCAAGATGACGTTGACGGAAAGAACGTTGCAATTTCCGAAGCGACCCGACCGAATTTCGTCTATGTGCCGCAAGGGAACACTCTAATGAACGGCTCCATCCGTGACAATCTGCTGTTGGCAAATCCAGAAGCGAGCGAGTCGGAAATGAAAAATGCGTTGCATGTGGCCTGTGCGGATTTCGTTCTGGACCTTGCCGGCGGAATTGATTTTGAACTTGGCGAACGCGCACGTGGTTTGAGTGAGGGACAGGCCCAACGCATTGCGATTGCCCGCGGTCTTTTACGCCCGGGAAACATTTTGCTTTTCGACGAAATCAGTTCTTCGTTGGACGAGGGAACCGAAACGGAACTGTATAAACGTTTGTTTGCGGCATTCCCTGAAAAAACGATGATTTTTGTGACGCACCGCACAGCGGTTTGCGCAATTTGTGACGAGACCATTCGTCTGTAACGGTAGTCACAATTTTCTTTTTTACATTACCGCCATATTCAATATCTAATCTTTTTTTACTTGATTTTCACATACCAAATTTCTAAATATACGCATGGACAGGTTGGTGTGTGGAGGTTATATGTTTATTTCTCGTATTGTGCCTTTCTGCGTAGCAGCGGCAATTACCACAACATTCGCAGTTCTTGATTTGCCCAATGCGCAACCCAAAGTGGATGCTGCTTATTGGAATGCCGCGCTTGACAGCACGTGGCAAGGACTTATTCGCCGAAATATCCAGCCCTATAGTGCCGGTGTAGGCCTAATTCACCGCCCCAAGAGCGAAGCTCCTGGCGATGCTGTGAGTGAAGGCGTTGGATACGGCATGCTTGTCGCGCTTTATGCAAATGACCAGGCCTCTTTCAACAAGATGTGGGACGAGGCCAATTCCACGATGTGGGGAAAATGCTATTACAACTGGCAGATGTCCGTTGATGGTAAAATTGTTGGAATGGGCGCTGCCTCCGATGCCGAAGAAGATATCGCCCTCGCCTTGATTTTTGCAGATAAACTTGTATCTGCGGGCAAGTGGAAAGCATATACTTCCACAAAATTCGGTTACGACTACAAGACACATGCGCAGAAAATTCTCGATTGCATGTGGAGTTCCGAACAGGTGACCAGTGACGGCATTCTCGCTCCGGGAGCAGGGTGGGGCGGGCGCTCGTTTGTGAATCCGGGATATTTTTCTCCGGCATGGTACAAGATTTTTGCCAAGTTCGATAGCAATGGCGACCGTTGGAACAAGGTTGTCGATAAGTCCTACGAAATCATTTCCAAAAGCCCTGGCTATAGCATGGGCATGGTGCCGGACTGGATGACTCCTAATGGCGGCTGGGTTGGTTCGGCTGGTCTTGGCTACAACGCATATTTCGAAAGCAAGGGCTTTTACAAGGATGCCATTCGCATCTTGTGGCGTGTCGCGATTGATGCTATCTGGTTCGATGAACAACGGGCAAAGTCGTTCCTCAAGAATGCACTGACATTCATTAATTCCAAGGGTGGAGCGAAAGCGGCGAACTTCTACCAAATAGAGAACGCAGGCGAACTTTTGCCGGCCGATGACAAATGGTATGATTTTAACAACTCGAAGGATACGACGACATGGCGCTATCGCCGCGAACATAGCCATTTGACAATCGGCATGTGGGCGACTGCCGCAATGGCGGTGGGCGAGAAAGCAGACCGTATCGCATTCAGCGAAGAAATGGGCAAGTTCTACGAAGGCCGCGATTACTTTGGAAAAGCAAAGGACGAATCTGGTGCGCTCGAAGATACGCTCCACAACGAAATGTATTTCGACCAGTTCCTCGCCTGGTTCGGAACCTCAATGATGAGCGGCGCTTTTGTGAACGTTATCGACGCCATCGACAATCCGAAGGCGGCGACCGTTGGTGATTCATCGTCACTGACTCCTTCAAGGATTTCTGTTGGCCGCTTCGCTACGGTTGCGGGTTTGAAAGTCAATCACTTGGACGGAGCCGTTTTGATGTCTGTTCCTGAGAATGCAAACTGGAGCATTTTCGACTTGAACGGGCAAATGGTAGCCCAGTTTGCCGGTAAAGATTTCCTTTGGAAAACGCGTGGACAAAGTGGAATTTATATTGTGAAAGCGGCTTCCCGCAATCGCGTTTATTCACGTAAAATATCCGTGCGATAATCTTCACACGGATGCGCCTAGACCCCTCCTCCCTCCTTAAGGGTCTAGGCGCTTTTTCTCCTAACAACAAATTTTAATTCTAAGTTCTGCCGACTAAAACTTCACTGGATGGGGCAAAGCCCCTACTCCTTGGCTCGGTTATAAAAATGAGTGAACTCATTTTTGCAACACTCGCCTTTTGAGTAGTCTTTCGGCTGGCGCCGTTCAGGATGACGTCCCTAAGTTCTACTATCTAAACGCTCCAGTAGCGTATCGCAGATTTCAGTCAGCATGCGTTCGTGCGTGCAGACTTCGGGCGAAACGCCTTCGATACTGCCTGTCGTATAGAACGATGTGCAGGCGCATTCGTGGGCACAACAACGGTAGCGGATATCGCAACCTTCGCATTCTTTTTTATCGCTATCCAAAAATTCACGGATTTCTTCGCAAGCAGCTTCATCAAATCCGGTAAAGACATTCCCCTGCACGTAACGGGTGTTTGAGTTTGAGGTGATAAATCGCGTGCAGGGGAAAATGTTTCCATTTGTGGCTACGCCGACCGCTCCATTATAGACGTGACAAGAATAGAGCCTGTAACGCGAATTTATAAGAGCCAGCTTTACCTTGTCATGAATCGTTCCGATAAAGACTTTATCGCCTTTTTCGCGGCATTCCTTCCAATATTTTGCCATTTTCTGGTATTGCAAGGCAAGCCTGTCAAAATTGTCTCCGCTCCATTTGCCATCAAAATCGACGCTTGTGGTAAGGCTCTGGAATCCTTGTTCGTGCAGCCATTTGACGCTCTCGAAAACAGTTTCGATATGTGGACGCGTAATTGTGCTTAATGCTACCGCGCCGAGTTTTACAAAACGAGGAATGTTCTTTTCGATGGTCTTGAAACTGCCAGTTCCGCTTACAGTTCGGCGGGCGATGTCGTGGTGATGTTCCGGGCCGTCGAGCGAAAGGTAAATGCAGAAATGTTCCTTTTCGCAAAAATCGAAAAATTCATCGTCGAATAGCGTGCCGTTCGTATTGACGGCAAACTGCAACTTGAAATTTTTTGAAATTTTGCCTTCGTCTATGGCTTCATCGACAACCGCCTTTGCGAATTCGACACCTTTATAAATGGCGTCTCTTCGCAAAAGCGGCTCCCCCCCAAAGAACGTGATGTTCAGATACTGTTGTTTAAAGTAAATCGTGCGTTCGAGCGCGATACGAATCGCCTGTTCGAGCGTAGCATCATCCATGACCGTTTTGCGGTCAGCCTGCGTCTCTTTGTAATAGCAGTAAGTACAGCGTAAATTACACTGTTCTGTAAGGCAAAGGACTAGGTTCATGCGATATCGTTTGTTTCTAAGGTGGTGACCATGCTTTCGATGAGGCATCCCGGACTGTTGGGGTCTTCACAAAGGTGAATGCGAATAAGCGAGTCTTTGATTGCAGGAAAATCGGTTGGGATAGGCGTCAAATCAATTTCTGGATTATTCTTGATGATTTCGTCGTTGGCGCTTGAACTGCTTGGCTGTGTTGCCGATGAACTGCTCGAATGTTCGATAGGGATGATATCACCTGCAAGAGGTGGAGTCGTTATAGAGGAACTGCTTGGCGGAACGGTTGGTGATGAATAGACGTGGGGTATGCCGGATGATATTATTGAAGAACTGATAGGGCGTGATACTGGTTGCGATGCCGAAGAAAGCGCTTCGATGGCGGAACTGCTGTAATGCTCATAGCTTTTGGGAATGTCGATAACTTTGCTGGAACTGGACTGCGCCTGCTCCTCGCTAGAACTGCTTACAGCGGTATCGTTAGAACTGTTGATATCGGGGTCGTCATCGTTACGCAAAGCCGATGAGGGATCTTCGCAAGCGGTCATGCTGACAGTTGTAATCCCCAAAGCGACAGCAAACGCGCTTTTGGCGATGCTGCTAATATTTGAACTTCCGATGACTTTTTTCTTTTCGATTTTCATAAATGTTCTTATGCTGTAATGTCGTCTAGTTCAAATGTGGTCACCATGCTCATGACATGGATATTATAGCATTTTGTACCTGTTGAATCTGTTTGAACTTCATTGCATAGATGCACATTGAGCGTATCGATTTTGGGTGTTGGTAGAGTATCGATTGGGAAAATGCTTGGATTGATATTTATTGAGTCTCTGGGATAGACGATAGGGTATTCGCCGGAATTGGATGAATTAGGTGTAATATCTGACGATTTATTTGTAGTGTCTTGTGCAAGAACGTTCGAAGAACTGCTAGAGACGGGCTGCGGCGCTCTGGCGGATGAAACGCCTGAGGATATGTAAGATGAAGAATATTTTTTGCTCGGTGCTGCCGCTGAAGAAAGGGCTTCGATAATGGAACTGCTAACCGCTTCGTGGCTTGAAGGAATATCGACAATTTGACTTGAACTCGATGCGTCCGCATTAAGTTCGTTGGGTTCTACAGTTGATTCTGTTTGGGTCTCTGTATTTGAGCTTGCCGGAACAGGGTCTTGTGTGGGGCCTGCAATGCTATCGGAGTTTTCGCTACAACCGCTAACGGCTGCGGTCGCGGCTATTCCAAAAGCTGCTGCGATGGCGGTTCTTGCCGCATTTGAAAATTTGTAGCCACTTGTTACCCTTTTTTTCTCTATTTTCATATAAAATTCTCCAAAAACACTACATATTATCAATATAGATTGTTTTGGAGTTTAAAGACCTCTTTTAGCTTGTTTTAGGTGCACCGCCCGCACGATTTTGTTGCATGCGTTGCATATAGAGAATATGGGGGGAACAGGAACCATTTTTTTCCCGTTCTCTTGTCTATTTAAGCAATGATTTCGTCGCGTTCGAAGTCGTGACATTGCTGAATGTAAATCCGTCGCCGCTATAGCTCGATGACGATTGGGGGCACGTGATGACTTGAACTCCGAATTCGGTTTGATACTTTACTGTGGTTCCGTCTGGAACGCATTTGCAGGGATCGGTAGAAGGGAATGGGGGAGGACATTCTTGGTAATCAGGGAGGGTGTCTCCAAATTTAAATGAGCTTGAGGACGGGCTTGACGGAACTGCGGAGGAACTGCTTAAATTTTGCGTTGTCGAGGAGTGAGGTTGTACTACAGAGGAGGGGGCGTTTGCCAAACTGCTTGCGGACGAGTCTGCAGCACTGGCGGGGGCTGCGGAGGAACTGTTCGCGGACTCGGCTGCAGAAGATAGCGCTTCTAGCACCTCGCTGCTGATGGCTTCATGGCTTTGTGGAATGTCAAGGTATTTGCTGCTAGAAGAAAAATTTTGTTGGCTGTCGGAGCTTTCTTTTGTCGGGCCGTTTGGTACTGTATCTGACGTGGAATCCGTTGATATATCCCCGTCGCAAGCGAATATTGTTACCGATGTAACTATTCCAAGCGATGTAGCGATTGCTTTTTTGGCGATGGACGAAAGTTTTGTGCACCTCTCGACTTTTTTCTTTTCGATATTCAAAACAAAGCTCCTTCTCCCATTACGCCTCTTATAAAATACTTTACTTTTGATCTGCTAGGGGAGAATTTTGAGCTATAAATAATTTTTACGTTGATGAGGCATAAACAACAGCTTTCGAATGATTTATGCAAAAAAACGCCCGGTTTCCCGAACGTCATAATTAAAATTGTCATCCTGACACCGAAGGTGGAAGACAACTCAGAAGGCGAGTGTTGCGACCATGCTTGCATGGGCATAACCGAGCCAAAGAGTTGGGGCGTAGCCCCATCCAGTTAAGTTTTATTACAAGATATAACTGGATTGACGCTTCGCGTCCGAGGCTTCGGTTCAGAAATAGGTTTGCGAGCAACCTGCTTCATTCGCCTCGCTCTCGTTTCTTCGGGCTTTGCCCTCAGAATGACGCAATATGAAAACCAATGACTAATGACTAGCCGCTACGTCTTATCTTCGCCGCGGAGCATGATGACCTTGCCCGTGCGGATGTACTCGACGATTTCGAACTTCTGCAACAAGCTCTTGAGGGTATCGACCTTCATGCTGTTTCCCGTAATCTGGATAATCATGGAAGTGGCGGTCATATCGACGGTATTGGCGTGGAAATGGTCGCAGAGCTGCAGAATTTCGGTACGCTGGTCGGGAGTGCAACGAACCTTGATAAGGGCAAGTTCCTTTTCGACAGCGTCCGTACCGGTATGGTCCTTCGCCTGTACCACGTCCACGAGCTTTTCGAGCTGCTTGATGATTTGCATCAAGATTTCGGGATTACCGTGAGCGATGATGTTCATGCGGCTGAAGTTCGGGTCGAGCGTGGGGGAGACAACGAGGGAATCGATGTTGTAACCACGACGGGAGAACACGAGAGCGATGCGCACGAGCACGCCCGGGCGGTTTGCCACTAACAAGCTAATAGAATGTGCGATATCTTTCATTTTGAGTCCTCCTATTACGTCGATCCAGTGGGTTTTTCGAGCTGCGTCTTGGGCGCTTCCGTAAGCATGGCGGTAAGCGGGGCTCCAGCTGGAATCATCGGGAACACGTTGTCTTCCTTCTCGCATTCGCAGTGGATGAGAATCGGGCCGTCGTTGTAGTCCAAAGCCTTCTGGATTACGCGTTCGGCGTCTGCCGGGCGCTTGATGCGAAGACCCGGAATGCCGTAGGCTTCGGCGAGCTTCACGAAGTCCGGATTGCCCTTCATGTCAACGCTACTATAGCGGTGGTCGTAGAAGAGTTCCTGCCACTGGCGCACCATGCCGAGGTACTTGTTGTCCATCACGAAAATCTTGATGGGGAGCTTGTGGATGGCTGCCGTTGCAAGTTCCGCTTCGGTCATCTGGAAACCGCCGTCGCCGCTGAAACTGCAAACCGGCCAACCGGTTTCGTTGCCGAAAGCGGCACCAATTGCAGCTGGGAAGCCAAAGCCCATCGTGCCTGCGCCGCCACTGGAGTGCAACTGACGCGGATAGTTGATGTGGAAGAACTGTGCCACCCACATCTGGTGCTGGCCCACGTCCGTCGTGACGATGGCCTTGCCCTGCGTGAGTTCGCTCACGGTGGCGATGATATGCTGCATACGCAGTCCGCCCTGCTTGGCGTAAGTGAGCGGGTAGCGCTTCTTCCAGGTCTGGCAAGTCTTAATCCAGTCAGCGGTGTCAAGTTTGTGAACCATCGGGAGGAGCTGTTCCAAGACGAGCTTTGCATCGCCGCACATGAACACATCCGGTTGCAACACCTTGCCTTCTTCGGCAGGGTCGATGTCGATATGCATCTTCACGGCGTTCTTGCAGAATTCGCTGAGCTTACCCGTGATGCGGTCGTCCCAGCGGCTGCCGATAGAGAGAATCAGGTCGCATTCGAGCACAGCCTTGTTCGCATAGACCGTGCCGTGCATGCCGAGCATGCCGAGCGAAAGTTCGTGGTCAGTCGGGAATGTGCCGAGGCCGAGCATGGTGCAGGCAACCGGAGCGCCGAGCTTTTCGGCAAGTTCCTTCACTTGACGGCTGGCACCGGAAATCATGGCACCATGGCCCACGAGCAAAAGCGGCTTCTTGGAATTCTTGAGGAATTCTGCGGCCTTTTCAACGCTCTCGGTAGAGGCGTACGTCGGGATCTTGTAGCCGGGCAAATCCATCTGGTCTGTGAACGGGGCCGTGCATGGGCCTGCAGTTACGTCCTTCGGCAAGTCGATGAGCACCGGGCCTGGGCGGCCAGAACGCGCGATGTGGAAAGCTTCCTTCATCACACGCGGGAGGTCGTTCGTATCCTTCACCAAGTAAGAATGCTTCACGGTCGCAAAAGTCATACCGCTTGTGTCGCATTCCTGGAAGGCGTCCTTGCCCAAGTTCGGAGTCGTCGTCTGTGCAGTGAGCACGACAATCGGGCTAGAATCCATGAGAGCTGTATAAATGCCTGTAAACGTGTTCGTTGCACCCGGACCGCTAGTGACAAGAGCTACGCCGACCTTGCCGGTCTGGCGGGCATAACCGTCAGCCATGTGGGTTGCGCCCTGTTCATGACGGCTGAGCACAACTTTGATGCTGGAGTCGAGGATGGCATCGAACATCGGAATGGCC
>Ga0247611_10010501_pt1 | contig 10877 bp, 5 predicted proteins | sample 177DNAGHGhighgp2_FD_192422 | JGI IMG/M metagenome (GOLD analysis project Ga0247611, IMG submission 192422) | Sheep rumen microbial communities from Palmerston North, Manawatu-Wanganui, New Zealand - 1770 DNA GHGhigh gp2 | ecosystem: Host-associated > Mammals > Digestive system > Stomach > Rumen ... | reverse complement strand
TAAGTTGTCATTTAAGTCTTCTAATTCTTTATTTTTATCAAAGATATTTTGATTTAATGTTTGGATTCTTGTATTTATAGAACCAATTTCCATGAATAAATCTTTCTTCTTTTCTTCATTAGACTTAATTGTTTGTTGAACATGTTGATAATCATCCTCTAATTCAGAAGGTGTAGCATTCTTAGTTCTCTTAGCTTGTTGTGTTAAATCAATTAATGCTGCCTTTTCTTTTTCAAGCATTAATGCCTTATCTAAGTCTTCGATTAATGGTCTAATATCGATTTGATTTAGAAGTGATGTTTCTCTTTCTAGATTATCTGCCTTATCCTTTAATTCAATATAAGCAGCCTTAGCTTCTTCAGCTCTTCTAATTAAATCTTGTTGACTTCTAGCTGCAGCATTCTTACCAATGAATGGCTTATCAATATTTGGATTAAGGTTAGAAACCATATATCCTCTATAAATTAAACCATCACAAGTAATTGATGATGCATATTTTTCAAGCTCTAATTCATTATCAACCATGATTACATTACCACATGTGTAATTTACATATGCTCTAGCATCTGTATTTTCACAATCGATAATTGAAGCTAATGAATTTGGCTCATAATCTTTGAATTTAGAAATTTGCTTTGTATTGATTAAACCAATACCATATAGACGATATCTATCCTTGATTCTTGCAAAGATTTGAAGTGCTTGGTCATAATATCTAGGTTCAACAATTAAATTGAATCTTCTATTACCTAAGAACATTTCAATTACATCTGCCCATTTAGGATCAGTAATTTCGCATAGCTCACAGAAAATATGAACATTAACTTCATAATTGTAAATTCTCTTTAAGCTTTCTTCTAGATCTTGCTTTAATGCAACTAAATTAGGATTATAGTTTCTCTTATTTTGGCTTGCATTTCTTTGCATTGCAGAAATTTCATTAATCTTAACGATAATTTCTTTTGTCTTAGATTGAATTTGACCTAATTGTTGGTTCTTTGAATCTCTTACATCAGAAATACGATTATAGAAATCTGTTAATCTAATTTTTGCATCCTGAACTGCAGTTTGATTAATTAAAGATAAATTAATATTTGCTGCATCATTATAAATCTTTTCATTAGATAATCTCTTTAAATCATTAATGATATCCTTAAATTGAGCAGTTCTCTTTAGGAATGCTTGTTGATTAGCCTCTAAAGATTGAATATTGTTTTGAGTCTTAATTATTTCCTTACTTATATATTCTTCTGCTTTAAATGTATCATTAGATTGTAATAAATTGTATAATTCACGAGCACGCTCTTGTAATGCTATATTTTCTTGTTCTAATTCAGATAATTCCTTTTGCTTATTTAAACGATATTGATTTTCTCTTTCAATTTGCTTCTTGCATTCAGCAATATTGTTTCTTACTGATTCAACATCGAATAAATGCATTAAATATTCAATATATGCTTTGTTTTCTTGAATCTTTAATATTTCTTGATATACTAAATCAATTTCTCTTAAATCAGCAATTTTAGATTGAATTTGCTTTAGAGTAATTTCTAATTCCTTATAAGCTCTAATTGAATCTTGAATTGCAGAAACATCAATAGTCTTTTCTTCTAGAATATTTTGATAGATGAATTCCTTAACATCGGCAATTGGCTTGAATGCTAAAGCCTTTGGAATTAATCTATAGAAATCTTCATTGATTGAACCGAATGCATTTCTAAAGCCTCTCTTTGCTTCTTTCTTAGTTAAATAATATTCAAATAGAGGATTGTGCTTTCTAAATTCTACAGTACCATAAATCTTTTTATCTTCTGAAATAAACATAGAATCAGATATTGGCTCATTTGATCTATAGAAAATTGTCTTAACTGGTGTTAAATCACCGAATGCATCAATTACAGCACCTACTGTAAAGTTTGAATCAGTTCTCTCATCATGGAATTCAAGGGCGATATGACCAGAAACGTCACCATTTCTTAAATATTCCTTATCATCCATACCTAGCTTACATTTTACATAACCCTTAAGATCACGCTTACCTTTTTCATTTGCTGCTAGGTTGAATTGTGTATCACCTGCAGTTAAAACAAATGTAATGGCATCCATGATAGTTGATTTACCAGATGCGTTAGGACCTGTTAATAATGTATTACCATTGATTACGATTGTTTCATTTGATAGATAATGCCAGTTAATTAATCTGACCTTTACAAGCTTCTTCATTATTCAGCTGCCTCCTCTTGGTTAATCTTACTAATTGTGTTAAATACCTCAGTTATTTCTTCTGACTTAATTGCCATTAGAATTGTAGGTAATATAACAATCTTACATGCTGATGATGTTAAATCACCAGTAACCTCGATTATGTTGTAGCGTCTAAATAATCTAAGTGAAGATATTAAATCTGTTTTATTTAATTTCTTTTTGATTTCTAGATAATCATATTTTTCATGAATATCAGATACAGCACAAACGATGTTTTCGTTTAATGAAGTATCTTTCATTTTTTCATGATATAAAAGTCTTAAAATTAATAATACTAAAGATTCATCTCTTTTTAATTTTAAGATTGATTGAGTGTTTGCTCCTGAAAGCATTACGCTTCCTGTAGGCATATCTAATGTAATTTCATATCCTAAAATTTTAAAGAACTCATCAAATATTTGCTTATAGCTCATTAAGAAATAATAAGCTTCGTAATTATCTTTTTTATCTCTAGATAGGAATGTACATTGTAATAGCTTATTAGCAGTATCTTTAAATTGCTCCTGCTGTGTTGTTGTCATCTTTTCAAGTGCGTCTAACATTTTTTAATCTCTCCTATTTAACATTTTTCTCTGTTATTGTAAATTCACGAATTGCATAAGTCTTTGTTTCTATAACTGAATCAAAGATTTCAACTGAATAATTTCTTTCTACTGCATAAATTACACAATAGATAGCCATTAAGAATTCTGCATCAGTACAGTCCTCATTAATTACATCGCTTGCTTTAAATACGCCATCGATTGAATGTGCATCAAGGAACTTCTTAATTTCTTTTTCATCATAGCGTACTCTAAATTGAGACATGAATTCTTCTGATAATTCAAATCCATCAAGACCTAAATCATCTAAAGTTTGATTATAATCCCTACTATATTTTCCACGTGGCTGATATAGTGATTTTTCTTGATCATAAACCTTTAGGTTAGGAAGGTTATATAAGCTTTCAACTAATCTAATTGATTTATCAATCTTACCCTTCTTATTTTGAATCTTAACATTCTTTAAGATTGCATTTAATTTACCAACTACATTATCATCTTCTGATAATAAGAATTTGATTTTACCAATTGTTGAATTGATGTAATTTCTATTTTTGTTATCAATCTCAGTAATGAAATCCTCAAGAGCGTTGAAGGCATCGATTACCTCATCGATATTCTTAATTGTCTTTTGAATTGCTTCATCAGGATTTTTACATACAGGTAAATAATTGTTTGAAATAGATTTTACAATTGTTTCATCCTCTTGGAATTCTTCTAATCTTGTAATGATTTGTAATCTATATCTATCGATGTTATCTGAAACCTTTAATTTAACATAGCTCTTATCATAAATATCATTCTTGTATGCGATAAGCTTTTCCATTAAATTTTTAATTTCAGTATTATCTACAACTGATTGGATGTATTCCTTCATTCTTGCATCTAGTCTTCTGATTGCTCTAATTAATTGACGAGTATCACTATAGACTAAGCTAAATGTTAAGGAATAATCAATATTGTCCTTTTGACTTAAAAGTGAATAAATATTGTAAATATAACCTTGGTACTCATTTGGATTAACATAATCAGCTGGTAATTCGTCATCTCCAAATTCAACCTGAGGATAAGCATTTAATATTGCTTCACAAAGTGTAATTGCGACATCTGTGAAATTCAATATTTCGATGTAGTCATTTGTAACATCGACATATATCCAACCACATTCTTCCATACGTCTTAAAATATAATTTGCTAATTCTCTTTTGCTTTGTGGATTAGATTCCTCATCCTCTTCATCTTCTGTTTCATAAAGATAGCTAGAATTAGTATCTAAAAAGTAAATTAAATCGTCGATTACAATTTTCTTGTCGATACCAAGGATTGAACCAGTTTCATAAACCTTAAATACCTGTAAAATACTTGCTAGATAAATTCTTCTATTCTTTGATGATAATAAAGAGAAAAAGTTATCTGGGACCATATCAAAAAAATCCATTTTTTAAATCTCCCTTTTCTTCTTTTAAAATATATATTTTAATTATACAAAAAAATAAGGAAAAATACAATGTAAAAACCCTATTTTTTACGTAAAAAATGATACTTTTTTAATAAAAAATGGAACACATAATTGTGTTCCATAATTTTATGGTTTTAAACATTAAATTTGAACAATAAAATGTCGCCATCTTGAACGGCATAATCCTTACCTTCTTGACGTACTAAACCAGCTTCTCTTGCCTTAAGTGCGCTGCCACATTTTATTAAATCTGTATAGGCTGTAGTCTCTGCGCGAATGAATCCACGTTGAAAATCTGTATGAATGATTCCAGCACATTCAGGTGCTAGCATTCCTCTTTTAAAAGTCCATGCACGACATTCATCTGGTCCTACAGTGAAATATGTTGCAAGACCTAATAAATCATAAGTTTCTTTAATTAGACGATTTAAGCCTGGTTCTGTTACTCCATAGTCAGCTAAGAATTCTTTTTTTGATTCATCATCAAGCTCAGATATCTCGGCTTCAATCTCTGCTGATATAGCAATGCATTTTGCATTATTTTCAGTTGCATATTTTAAAAGCTTTTGGAAATTTTCATCATCAGTTTGATCTGCGATATAATCTTCTGATACATTAGCTACAATCATAAAAGGCTTTGAAGTTAAGAAGCCATAATTTTTGATGTATGCTAATTCTTCTTTTGAAAAATCTAAACCTCTAATTGGTTTTTCAGATTCTAATTGTTTTTGAATCTTTTGTAAAAGTGCATACTCAAAAGGAGCATCATCCATTTTAGATTGAGCTTTCTTTTGAATCTTTTGTAATCTATTATTAACTTGCTCTAAGTCAGACAAAATTAATTCTAAATTAATAATTTCTGCATCTCTTACAGGATCTACACCGCCTTCTACGTGTGTTACATTGCTATCTTGGAAGCATCTAACTACTTCTAGTATAGCATCGCAATTTCTAATGTTTCCCAAAAACTGATTACCTAGTCCTTCACCCTTTGAGGCGCCTTTTACTAAACCAGCTATATCGGTGAATTCGCATACTGCTGGTATAGTTTTCTTAGGTTTATACATATCTGATAAAACCCATAATCTATCATCAGGAACCTCAACCATACCTACATTTGGTTCAATTGTTGCAAATGGGTAATTAGCTGCAAGTGCTCCTGCCTTTGTAATTGCGTTAAATAAAGTTGATTTACCAACATTAGGTAATCCAACTATTCCTGCTGTAAGTGCCATTTTTAAAACTCCTTAATACTACTTTAAATATAATTGATTATAAGCATCAATAGATTCTTGAATAACCTTTTTAGCTTCTTTTTCTCCAAAGACATCAGTAACAACTGTAGTCTTTCCCTCTAATTGCTTATATACAGTAAAGAAATGCTTAATTTCTTCAAATAGATGCTCTGGTAACTCAGAAATATCATTATAGATATTCATTGATGGGTCATTTATACATACTGAGATAATCTTTTCATCTACAGCTTCCTCATCAATCATCTTAACAACACCAATCGGTTTACATCTAACTAATACAAGTGGATCAAAAGATTCATTACTTAAAACTAAAACATCAAGTGGATCCTTATCATCACTATAAGTTCTTGGAATAAAACCATAATTTGCTGGATAGTGAGTTGATGTATATAAAATTCTATCTAGAATAATTAAACCAGTCTCTTTATCTAATTCATATTTCTTTTTACTACCCTTTGGAATCTCAATACAGGCAATAAATTCATCTTGTTTAATTCTATCATTATCGATATCATGCCAAATGTTCATTTTAAAACCTCATTTTCTATTTATAACATTTGTTATAATAACATAAATATTATATTTTTTCAATTATAACAAGAAAAATGGCCTGTTTAACAGGCCATATAATAATATTATTTTATTAAATTAACAATATTCATTACTTCATTCTTTAAAGCATCTAATTTTTCGTTAGCTTCCTTTTCAGTCTTACCAACTACTCCATAGTATACTTTTAGCTTTGGTTCAGTTCCTGATGGACGAAGTACAAACCACATATTATCATTTAGATAATACTTAATTACGTTTGATGTAGGTAGATTAATTTTAGATTTCTTATCTTCATTCTTACCATATTCAGTATGAACTGATAATTTAACATCATCCTTAGCTAAAATCTTAAAATTCTTTAATGCAATATCAGTAGTTCTGAAATAATCCATGATTCTACCAATCTTAGCTTTTCCTTCAAGACCAGCTAAACCGATATTTGTAATACCTTCATGATAATAACCATATTCTTTATAGATAGCATCTAAGGCATCAACTAAATCCATTCCTTTTTCTCTATAATATGCTGCAGTTTCACATAGCATTAAAATTGCTTGAATTGAATCCTTATCTCTAACAATTGGAGAAATTAAGCATCCATATGATTCCTCAAATCCGAATACATATGTACCTTTATGTTGATCCTCCATTTCACGTGCCTTCTCACCGATGAATTTGAAGCCAGTTAATGTAATTTCAACCTTTAATCCATATTTTTCAGCGATTGCGATTGGAAGTGTAGATGATACATTTGTAGTAAACATAAATCCATCCTTAGGTAATGTACCTAATTCTTTTCTTGTTTTACAAATATAATCAAATACTAATGATGCAGTTTGGTTACCTGTAAATAATACATATTCACCATTGTGTTCAACAGCGATTCCTAATCTATCTGCATCTGGGTCAGTAGCTAATACAATCTTAGCTCCAATTTTCTTTGCTAATTCAATTGCTTCATCATATGCTTCTTTATTTTCTGGATTAGATGTTTTAACACCTGAGAAATCAGGGTCACAAGTCATTTGGCATGCAAGTGGTACTACATCATAACCCACTGATTGTAATACCTGTGGTGCAAATACCTGACCAGTACCATGAAGTGGTGTATAAACTAATTTGAAATCCTTCTTTAGATTAGGACGTAAAATAATCTTTTTAACGTCTTCGATATATTTGTCATCAACATCTTTTCCGATATAATAAATCAATTCATGATTCTTTGATGAATCAATTTCAAAATAATTATCAATCTTTTCAATTTCTGCTATAACCTTATCAGCCTCAGCTGGAATTAATTGACAACCTGTTTCATCATAAATCTTATAACCATTGTATTCTTTTGGATTATGACTTGCAGTAATCATAATACCACCAATACACTTGAAGTTTCTTACAGCGTAAGATAATTCTGGTGTAGGTCTTAAAGCTTCAAATAAGAAAACTCTAAAGCCTAATGTAGATAATACCTCAGCACTCTTTCTTGCGAATTCAACTGATTGATGTCTATTATCATGGCTTATTGCAACACCTCTTTGTCCTGCAACAGGTGATTGCTTTAATAAATATCTACCAAAGCCTAATGTAGCCTTCATGACGATATAAATATTCATTCTATTTGTACCTGCGCCTAAAATACCTCTTAAGCCACCAGTACCAAATTCTAAATCATCTGTAAAAGCTTCCTTAAGCTGATTGTCGTCCATTGATTCTAATTCTTTTTTTAGATTTGGCTCTAATCCTTTAAAATCCTTCCAAACCTTAGCTTTTTCTAAATATCCCATTTTATCACAGCTCCTTTTTATTTATTATATAATAAAAAAACTCGTTAAGCAATAACGCTAACGAGTTCAAATTTTATTTTTCTATAATTTTGTGAATTTAAAATTAGCTAAACGATTTGTAGATGTAGCCTCTGCTTTATACTTTGTAGTATTTCTTAAAATAGATCCTGATTTTAATATATCATCAATTGTACTACCCTTATTTGCAGTTATATTAATTGTTGTAGCATTATAAATTAAATAACCCAAGCTAGATGTATTTAAAAGTTGTAATGATATAGCGTTATTAAAACTTATATTAACTGTTGCAAGTGATTCGCACTCATTAAATGCATTATCATTAATTGTTTCAACATTAGAACCAATTGTAACCTCAGTTAAAGCAGTTTTATAAAATGCTCTTGTACCAATTATTTTAGCATTGATAGTAACTACTCCAGTAAGTTTTTCACAATATTCAAATACATAACCTCCAAATTCACCAGTAAAGCTCTCTAAATTATTAATTGTTGTAAGTGAATCACAATATTTAAATGCTTGACCAGCAATTTTTGACAAAGCATTATTTTTAGTTAAAGTTAATGTTGTTAAAGAATAACAATTTTCGAAAGCACTTGAATCAATTGTTTCAACGCTTGCTGGTATTGTTATAGATTTTAGACTCGTTTTGAAGAATGCAAGTGCTCCTATATAAGTTACTGTATTAGGAATATTAAATGTTTCAAATTCAACACCAAGAAATGCATATTGACAGATATATGTTACATCACTAGTGTATTCTATAGATGTAGCCTTTACACCACTAAATGCATATTGCTGAATATAAGTTGAATCAGTGACAACAATCTTCTTTAGACTCGTAGGAACATAACCATAATAATAACTTGAATCTGTACTGTTTTGTTTGTATTGATGCTGTACAGAATAAAAGCCTTCTGTACATTTAGTTCCAAATAACCATGCTATTGTATATTGATTTTCTGAATTCAAAGTATATCTTTTCTCGCCGACAAATGGAACGGTTAAGCTTTCAAGTCCTGAGCAATTATGGAATGCACCCTCATAAATGTATAATAATTCATCTGAAATAATAACATTTTTTAAGCTTTTGCAATTATTGAAAGATCCTGAAGTAATGTAAGTTGTGCCACATACTTCAACAGTTTCAAGCGTATTAGGAATATAAAAATCGAATGATCCTATAGTAGCTTTATATGAATTTAAATATGAAGTAGTTCCAAAGAATCTACCGATAACTTGATTACCAACTGGCAATGCTTTAAAATTAAATTTAAACGATTTTAGTGAACTACATCCTACTAATGGATTACGACCTGTTGATGTCAAATTCTCGAATGATATATACGTTAAAGATGTACAATTTTCAAAAGCTTGATAGCCAACTGTAATAACAGTTGAAGTAGAGATATTAGCTAATGATGTACAATTTCTAAATGCTTGTTTACCTATTGTAGTAGGCTCGAATGTTCCATTAAATTTTTTAAAATTTGTACAACCATCAAAAGCGAAATCGCCTACTTCTTTTAAATCCTCACTTGTATTACATTCAATAAGTGAAGTACAATTTTGGAAAACACCAGTGCCAAATGTAGTTAATCCAGAGAAATTTAAATATTTTAGTGATTCACAATCCTTAAATCCATATTCACCAATTGTAGATATAACATCAAAAGCTAAATTCTCTAATTTTTTGCAGCCTTCGAATGAGCTTGCACCAATTGTTGTTGCCTTCATAAAGCCAACTGATTCTAATCCTTCCATACCTTTACATAAATTATCAGGTATAGATAAAGCTGAATTAAAATATAATTCCTTTATGCTGCTACAATTTTCAAATGCGCCATCACCTAATTCTGTAGCCTTAGTTACATCAATAGTCTCAAGTGAAGCACAATCCTTAAATGCTCCTGCACCAATTGTTTTAATATTTTCACCAACGATTGTTTTTAGCTTTCCATAGCCTTCACTAAATATATTATCACCAATTGTTTCAACATTAGAAATAGTTAACTTCTCTAGGCTTTCTAAATTAGTAAATTTAGGCATTACCTTTAAACTACTAGGTAATGTTAATGATAAAATATATTTTTCAGCTGGTCCAAATGAATTTGAATTAATTGAACCATTAATAATATTTAAGGTATTAATAGAATGGAAATAATATGTTTTATCATTATATTCTTCTGAATTTAATCCATCTACTTTTGTTGTACCAAAGAAATAAGATAAATCAGATTCACTAGAATTATCTAGTGATGAGCCAATAAACGGAATTGTAATGTTACTTAAATTGTAGCAGCCACTAAATATTTCTTCTCCAATTGAAGTAACAGTTTCAGGAATAAATATTGATTCAATTCCTGAATTTTCAAATGCTTTATCAGGAATTGATTTGATAGTTGAATTCAATTCTAATAAAGATAAAACTTTAACATTTTTAAAAGCATCCTTATTAATTGTTTTTACACCTTCAGGAATTGTGAAATTTTCATCCTGCTTAGCCTTAGGATAGCATAATAATTCAGTTTGATTTTTATTATATAAAACACCATTTTTACTTGTGTAATTTGAACTAGATGAAGGAACTAATATTTCTTCTAAATTCATACAAGTATTTAATAAGCTAATACTTATTTCTTCAAATGGGATTGTTCTATATGATTCTGGAATAGCTATTGATGTAGCATTTTTAAAATTATCAATACTAAATTCGCATCCACTATTATTAAATTTAATAGTTTTAGATATATTTAAAGTTTCTAAATCATTTTCCTTTAATGTATTTTTTTCTAATGTAGTAAATTCATATAATTTATCACAATCATTTGTGTATGAAACTAATGATTGTAAACCATTTGAATCTATTAATATTAAATCAGTATTAGATCCGTTTGTAGCTTGAGCTTTAATTATATAATAGATTGATGAATTCTCTGTAAAATAATAAAATTCAAAATTACAATCACCATATAAGCTTTCTTCATAATCTTTTACATCT
>Ga0247611_10010500_pt1 | contig 10877 bp, 18 predicted proteins | sample 177DNAGHGhighgp2_FD_192422 | JGI IMG/M metagenome (GOLD analysis project Ga0247611, IMG submission 192422) | Sheep rumen microbial communities from Palmerston North, Manawatu-Wanganui, New Zealand - 1770 DNA GHGhigh gp2 | ecosystem: Host-associated > Mammals > Digestive system > Stomach > Rumen... | reverse complement strand
TACTATGCCGAATCGCGGACAACAAACCGGCACTATTACTACTAAAACTGGAACAGTCATAATTCAATAGGGTTATCACGATGGTTCTGGTAGCATTGGTATCGACAGTACAGAACAAGCAAAACTAATTGCAACTAATATTCGTGAAGGTATTACTATTTTAGGTGTAGAAGGTACAATGAGCGGTAGTGAAGGCGTTTCTGCAACTCAAGCAAATGTAACTCCATATACAACCGCTCAAACAATCACGCCAGCTGATTTAGGTAGTTTTAATAGTATTACACAAATTAATGTAGCCGCGATTGCTTACACAGAAAGCGATAATGCTGCAGGCGGTGTAACCGTTACAATTGGTACCGTTGCGCCAACACCTTAAGGCGGTGAAGGCGTATGGCAAACAATCCATATGTAAATAAAGTATAGTATGGAAATGAAGTATTAATTGATATAAGTAATGACACTGTTGCGGCAAATAAAATGTTAAGCGGTACCACAGCACATGATAAAAGTGGTGCAAGCATTACAGGTAATATTCCTATAAGGAGTAATATGGATATTACTACATCATACGATAGTGTAGGGGGATATTAGTTAGTTGGATTAGAAGGCCCGTCTGGATATTATTCTATTAATATAGGTACATGGATTTCAGAAGTAATTATGCAAGTACCACAATCTGGATCACATAAATTTACTGTCTATATACCAAATGGTACAACTAATCCTACTAATGAAGGAGATTGGATACCATTAGAAATTGAAGTAGATTCAAATGGAAATTCTAACGTCGTCGATGATACGATCGCGGCAAGTGGGGTGAGCTTTTAATGCCAAGATATACAACAACAGCAGAAGAATTAACTAGTATTGCTAATGCTATTCGTGCAAAAACTGGCGAAAGCTCTGAGTTAGTTTTTCCTACTGGATTTATTAGTGCGATTAATAGTATTAGTTCAAATGGTACAGATACATCTGATGCTAATGCAACTGCATCTGATATTTTATATAATAAAACTGCTTATGTAAATGGTTCTAAAATTACAGGTAATATTTAGACTAAAACAGATTCTGATTTAATAGCATCCGGGCCTACTGTTACCGCGCCGGCAGGTTATTATCCTGAGGCAGCGACAAAGACAATAGCTTCTGGAACAGAAGGCACTCCTATAGCTACTAAAGGAACAGTATCTAATCATTAGGTAAGTATAACTCCAAGTGTTACGAATACATCAGGATATATTAGCGGCGGTATCCATAGCGGTACAGCAGTTAGTGTTAGTGCATCTGAACTTGTAAGTGGTACAAAAAGTATTACTACAAATGGAACAGGAATTGATGTTACTAATTATGCGAGTGTTGATGTAAATGTTGAAGAAGATGTTCCTATTTTTACAGCCACAATAAATACAGAATGGACAACAATTTCTAATGCTACTTGTGATAAAACATATAATGAGTGTCTTACTTTATTTTTAGATGACGTAGATCATGCTTATGCAATGATAAATTATGATTCTGATACTTATAAATATACTCTTACTGCAGTACGTTCTAATACACTATTAACTTATATATTTACTAATAATCAGGGTATTATAGATTTTGGTTTTGAATATAATTCAGATGGAACAATTAATAGTTTTATCAATCCTATTCCAATTCGTGATAGTAATGACTTAACTATATCTAGTGCAACAGTTACAGCTCCGGCTGGATATTATCCATCAAACGCAAGTACATCTATAGCTTCCGGCTCCGCGGCAACTCCAGCAACCTCAATAACTGCCAATCCATCAATTACAGTTGGCTCTGATGGTTTAATTACAGCTACTGCAAGCGCAACTAAAAGTGTTACGCCAACAGTAAGCGCAGGTTATGTGAGTTCTGGTATTGCTGGAACAATTACAGTTAGTGGCAGTAATACTAATTAGCTTTCTACTAAAGCGGCCGCAACAATAATTCCAGGAACATCAAATCAAACTATTGCTTCTGGAACATATTTAACAGGTACACAAACTATTAGCGGCGATGCTAATTTAGTTGCTAGTAATATTATTAGTGGAAAAACAATATTCGGTGTAGCAGGTTCAGTGGTTATATAGCATTATTATACTGGCAGTGAAACACCTTCTAATTCTACCGGAGAAAATGGTGATATTTACTTGAAGACATCATAAGGAGGCACATTATGGCAACAATAAGATTAATTCCTAGTACTTACGCTGTATCAAGTGCCTCATATTTATCTGTATCTAATGAATCTAATATGTATAGTAATACAGATAGTACTACTTATGCTACTATTACAAATACATATGCATCTACTTCTTCAAGATATTTATATATTCGTGGATTTAATTTTTCCAGTGTTCCTGCTGATGCAATAATAAATTCATTTACAGTTAAAATCAAAGGATATGAATCTGGTCTTTCTACCAGCACTTCTTATGCGCCAAGATTAGCAAATGGCACATCTGCATTAAGTAATACAACCGCGAGTACGAATTTTAGTACTTCTGCTCACACTATTACCATTCCTACAGGTGCATTAACTTGGGAATAGATATCTTCTACCTATGGTAGCAATTTTACTATAATGGTATATGTTCGCAGAAATAATAAAAACACAACTGGTCATTTTTATTGTTATGGCGCGGAAATTGAAGTAGATTATACAATTCTTTAGCCTCGTACAATTACTTCAACATTAACTGGTAATGGTACTATTAATCCTAGTGGCGCCAATAGTGTAAATGATGGAGATACATATATATTAACAATTACTCCTACCAATATTAATGATACTATTACTGTTACAAATAATGGTACAGATGTAACTTTGCAATTAATTGGTGGATATACAGGTGGCTCATAGCATTCTACAAGTCAAACTGCTGAGAGTTATACTACAAATGGTAGTATGTCAAGTAGTTCATATGTTAGTTACCCGGTAGGGCATACTGCTGAAAGTCCACATACGTATTCTAGTAATGTATATGCCAGTAGTAATGGTTAGACTGCATATACAGAATATTCTTTTGATTTTAGTGATTTACCATTAGATGCAGTAATAACAGAAGTAGAAGTAAAATGTACCGGATTGCGTGAAAACACATCTAATGGTCCTTGTGAAGTTACATTATATTCTGGTACTACACAAAAGGGAGACACTTAGGAATTCACTTCTACATCATAGCAAACTATTACTGTGATAGATCCAGGTGATTGGACGCGTACAGAACTATAGAGTGCTAAATTGCGCTGGACGGTTGGATATTATGGTGGACGATTATATGGTATTACTTGGAACGTAACATATACAACAGGTGGATCATTAACATATTATACATATACATATACAGTTAGTGAAGATGCTACTATTGCTGTTACTATTGGCAGTACTAGTTAGCCTATTATATATTATAAAGTGAATGGCTCATGGGTCGCGGCGGTAGCTGTATATAAGAAAGTAAATGGCTCATGGGTATTATAGAATGATTTAACTAGCGTATTCGATGCTAATACGAACTATGTTAAAGGATAATGGAAGTAATTATTATGGTAAGAAGTATTTTAGAGATGAAAAAAGGGGTGAGATAAATGTCAAATATTAATTTTGGAATGAATATTCTCCCCAAATCTAATAATACCTATACATTAGGTAGCAATGAATATAAATGGAATATTTTTGCAAATTAGATTAATGGTGTAAATGTTTCTACTATTATTAATGGCGGGAATGGATTACCAACTGTTACTAGTACAGATAATGGAAAAGTATTAAGAGTAGTAAATGGACAATGGGCCGCGGCCTCCTTACCAAATGTAAGTGAGGTGAGTTGGTAATGGCGGATTATTTAATTACTGATACATAGATGACCGCGATGGCAGATGGGATACGTAAAATTTGGGCAGAAACTGGTTCTATGACAGTAGAACAAATGTTAACTAAACTAGATAATACAATTTTTGGAATTCCTATTAAGGATACTATTGGTTTAGGTGAAACTTCAGGTGAATGGGTTCGTCCTTCTGATTGGCCAGATTTAGATGCAATTGAATTACCAGACGATTTTGATGGTGTTTATTTAACCTATGATTTGCGTAAAACACCGGGTTATGGATGGATTGGACTGTGGATTGGAGGAAACGGTACCTATTATGTAGAGCGTGGCCATTTAAATAGTAATAATGAATTTATTGTCGATGAGACGCATTCTGTTGCTCAAGATACTTATTTTAGACAAGCTTTAGATTCTACTTATGGTAACGTTTAGTTATGGAGAGTAACTGCAAGTTCTCATATTGCAGGATTTGGTTTTTGTGGAGATACAACCGATACTAACGTAATGAAAGTAAATTAGCTCTAGCCATGTGTTGAACGTATTGGTTATATGGATTATGCTGGACCCATCTGGAGCGGTAATGGAGCAACTACTGCAACAAATAGAATGCACAGTACTTTTTGGCTTGAACGAGATGGCTTGGTTATGGGGCGTAATCGTGCGATTACTAGTTTTAATACAGCCTGGTCTAGTGCTTATAATTTAAAGAAAATAGATACAGAAAAATGGGATACTAGTAAATGGAAAATTACTAGTTTTACATCTAATTGGTATTATTGTATTAATTTAGTTAATTTAGATTTATCTAATTGGAAAACAGATACTTGGGCAGTTACTAATTTTACCTCTAATTGGGATCATTGCATCTCTTTATAGGAATTAGATTTAAGTAATTGGAATACATCTAATTGGAAAGTAACCACTTTATATTATGAATGGGCTAACTGTCACAGTCTATAGACCCTTAATTTAAAAGGTTGGGATACTTCTGGTTGGGCAGTTACGACAATGTATATACATGGAATTATTGCCATTCATTAAAGAGACTAGATATTGAAAATTGGGATGTCAGTAATTGGAATGTTAATACTCTATATTGTACATGGCGTTATTGTAAATCATTAAAAGTACTTGATTTAAGTAAATGGGATACCTCTAATTGGGAAGTTACTACATTAGGTTATACATGGCAAGGTTGTAATAGTTTAATAGAACTAAAAATAGATGACTGGGACGTTAGTAAATGGCATGTTACTAATTTAGCAGCTACTTTTGCTAATTTATATTGTATAAAAGAATTAAAACTTAATAAATGGAATACTACCAATTGGGAAATAGCTAATTTTTCATCAACATTCAGTTCATGTTTATCATTAGAAGTGCTTGAAATTGGTGAATGGGATACTAGTAATTGGACTGTTACAAGTATAGAAAGTTTATTTTCATATAACCATTGTTTAAAAGAACTTGATTTGAGTGAATGGGATACTAATAATTGGGCGGTTACTACTATAAGAAATTGCTGGTTAGAATGTTTTTCATTAGAAAAATTAAATATAAATGATTGGGATACTTCTAATTGGGCTGTAACTAATATGTATTATACATGGAATTCTTGTACTGCATTAGAAGAATTAAATATAAGTAGTTGGAATACTTCTAATTGGGCAGTTACTAATACGCAATCTATGTTTGGTTCTATGACAAATTTAGTAACACTGTTAACTCCTGTTTCATTTAATGCTTCTACTTCAAATTCAACAGGTTTTATTGGATATAATTATCGTTTAGTTAATTTTAGCGGTTTTGAAATTAAAGAAAATTTCAATATTAATGGAACATATGCATTAACAGATTAGTCGATAACAAATTTAGTTAATAGATTACCATAGGTAACTTCTAAGACGGGAACTTTCCCAACTGGAATTAAACATAGATTAACAGCAGAGCAAATTGCAACAATGACACAAAAAGGTTGGACAGTTGCATAAGGAGGACTTATGAAACAAAATCAAATTCAAATTACAGTACTTGAAGCCAATGAGGGCATGGTTCTTACAAATGGCGAAACATATAGTACTTTAGTATACCTAGGAATAAATGATTCTCCATCGAATTGGATAGAGATCCCAGAAGATTAGGTTCCTCCTCAGGAAGAACCAACTCCTTAAATAAATATTCAGGCGGCATGAAAATGCCGCCTCATTTTTTATTTGACAAATTTTAAAATTTATATTATAATTTTTATAGAAAAGGAAAAGGAGATGAATCTCTATGAAGCGGATTCTCGTAGTAAATGTAGATGTTCAGAATGATTTTGCACGCGGCGCGTTGGGAACTCCCGAAGCAGTTGCAGCATTGCCTGTTATCCATGCGGTTAACGAATTTGCTGTAAAGCATAGATATGGCCGCGGAGCGACACAGGATACTCATTATGCGTCTTTCTACTTTGATACCCAAGAAGGTAAGAATCTGCCTATTCTTCATACGGTAGATGGTACTTGGGGTTGGGAAATTTGTGATGAAGCTCAAATCGAAGGTACGAAATTTGATTTTGTGATTTGCAAAACGGCTTTCGGCACAACCGATGAGTGGGAATATGTACTTATTGATGAAAATGGTAAGTATGAATATGATGAAATCTGGATGGTTGGTTTTTGTACTGATATTTGTGTAATGGCAAACTTCCAGATTCTCAAGGCAATGTTCCCCGAAATTCCGATTGTAGTAATCAGCGATGCTTGCGCGGGTGTAACTCCCGAATCGCATGAAGCGGCTCTTAAAGTAATGAAGAGTTGTCAGGCAAAGGTAGTAACTTGGGAAGAACTTGAAAAGGAGAATGAAAATGAAGCTTAATCCTATTATCAATAGTCTGCTCGATACCGATCTCTACAAATTCAATATGAATCAGGTTATCTTCCATAAACATACTAACTTTAACGGCACTTATCTCTTTAAGTGTCGTAATCATGGTGTTCAGTTTACGGAAGAAATGGTAGAAGAGATTAAGGAACAGGTAGCACATCTTTGCACACTTACTTTCACCAAGGAAGAGCTTGACTATCTGCGCTCTATCCGCTTCATCAAGGATGACTACGTAGAGTTTCTGCGCCTGTGGCGGCCACTCCGCGACTATGTACATATTTGGCGCAATGATGATGGCGTTCTTAGTATTATGATAAAAGGCCCCATCTTCTCTTGTATGCCGTTTGAAATTTATTTGCTGGAAATTGTAAACGAAGTTTACTTTGCTTTCCAGTATAATTATGAGGAACTGAAAGAACAGGCCCGCCGGCGCCTTCGCGAAGAAATTGAAGGCTTTAAAAGCGGTAAGTATACGTTCCGCTTTGCGGAATTTGGTTGCCGCCGTCGACTTAGTCGCGAATGGCAGGAAGAAGTTGTTCGTACCATGAAGGAAGAAGTTCCCAATATGGTCGGTACTTCTAACGTATATCTCGCCATGAAATATAATTTGATTCCTGTTGGTACTTATGCACATGAATATGTGGAAATGTATCAGGGTATTAATAAAATTCCGGTTGCCTATGGTAACTATTATGCTATGAAAGACTGGTATGAAGAATATCGCGGTGATAACGGTACAGCTTTGTCCGATACCCTTACTACCGATCTGTTCCTTCTTGACTTTGACCGCAGCATGGCTAACAACTTTACTGGCGTGCGCCATGATAGCGGCGACCCCTATGAGTGGGGTGAAAAAATTATTGCTCACTATAAGAAGTTTGGTATTGATCCTAAGACCAAGACCCTACTCTTTAGTGATAGCTTGAACTTTGAAAAGGCTCAGGCGCTTTATGAATACTTTAAAGATCGTATTAACGTATCTTTTGGTATCGGTACTTATTGTACCAATAATACAGATGTTGAAGCACTTAACATTGTAATTAAGTTGCAGTATGTAAATGATCGTCCGGTTGCAAAGATCAGTGACGCCCCTGGTAAGACTATGTGTCCGGATGAAGGCTATGCAGAATATTTGCACGAAGCTATTAAGTTTAGATTGGAGCGTGAAGGATAAGATGGAACGTATTGGACTTTTTGGTGGTACTTTTAATCCCATTCATAATGGGCATATTGAGATTGCTAAAAAGGCAAAAACTCTCCTTAATCTAAATCGAGTAATTTTCATTCCCGCGGGCTATCCATACATGAAAGATCAGTCCGAAGTTGCTCCTTATGGGAAAAGATTAGAGATGGTAAAAGAAGCCATCTCTAATCTGAATTGGGCAGACTGGTCAACAGTAGAAGAACCAGTTGCAAAAAATGATCCTACTTATACCGTAAATACAATTCGATATTTTCGACATATAGATCCTGATGCTAAATACTTTCTTATTCTTGGAAAGGATGCATACGAGCAGCTCGGCACTTGGAACGAGTATAAAGAGATTCTTGAGTCAGTAAATATTATCGTTGCTAGCCGTGGCTCTGATGTCGTAAAAGAAATATATGGATATCCTACATCTTTCTATTGGTTCTTTAATAAAAACGATATTTCAAGTACGGAAGTACGAAAAAGTATTCAAAACAATGAAGAGTTTGAACATCTTGTTCCAAAGGGTGTAGTTGAATATATTATGATGCATAAGCTATATGGATGCGATGATTTTGATGCAGATACGGCAAAAACTAAAGTAGTTAATTGGATTCGTAATAAAATGAATGGCTTCGGCTTGAATAGTAAAGCCGTCATTGGTATTAGTGGCGGCAAGGATAGTAGTGTTGTCGCGGCATTATGTGTAGAAGCTCTTGGCCCCGACCGTGTATATGGTGTAACTATGCCCAATGGTACACAGGCAGATTTACAAGATAGTTATAAACTAATCAATCATCTTGGTATTCATCATATTCCATTTAATATTCAAGCAATTACAAATGCTTGTAAACTTGAGTGCGTAATTGGAATGGATAGAGAACCAAGCAATGATGCGAAAATTAACATGCCTGCGCGAATCCGTATGACAATGCTTTATATGGTTGCACAGACACTTGGTAATGCTTTTGTTATTAATACGTGTAATCTAAGTGAAGATTGGATTGGTTATAGTACTTGGCACGGAGATGGCGCTGGTGATTTTAGTCCTTTGGCTAAATTTACTTCTGAGGAAGTTGTGGCGCTCGGCGACAAGTGCGGCCTTCCATATGATCTTACTCATAAGACGCCAAGTGATGGACTTTGCGGCCGGACTGATGAAGATAAGCTTGGATTTACATATGCCGTATTGAATAAATATATTCGTACTGGTAGAATTGATGATCCAGTAATTAAAGCTAAAATTGATGCAATGCACGAAAAGAATAAGTTTAAACTTGAGCCGCTTGACTATTTTAATTATGAGGGAACAATATGTCAAAATTAATTAAATGTCCTTATTGTGGTGAATCTTATTATATGGAACATTATTCCACTACTACCGCAATGTATTATCCACCAATATGGAAAAATGGAGTAAATATTAATCCAGATAGAAACACAAGTACTACATATTGCACATGTATGAATTGTAAGAAAGATTTTACTTATTATAGTGGTGGTGATGAAGAAAATGAAGTTACTTTCATGCCTATTTAAGCGACATCGCCGCCATAATTGGATAGTATTATATAGAGGAAAATTAGAACAATTATGTATGTGTCGCCATTGTGGTAAACACCAATGGTTTAATATTTGACTTTTATTGTAAATTATGATATACTTTTTATATAGAGGAAGAGAATATGGAAACTGATAAAGAATTAGGAGTTGCTCTTCAAACAATTAAAGAATTAAAAGAAACTATTGAGTTACTTAAACGTGTAGTTGAATATAGCTATAGTTATGGTTATGAACGTGGATATAATGATGGCTATAATGAAGGTTGTATGTATGGGTGGTAAAATGGAGAATGAAGAAATTATGGATCGAATAGTAGATATAGTAATATGCCTCGCGGCAATCGCTGTAATTATATTAAAAATTTGTGGTGTTATTACTATTTCATGGTTATGGTTACTTGCACCCCTATGGATTCCTTTTGGATTTGGGGTTGTAATGTCAATTATATTTGTAATCTTATATTTTATTGAAAGTTATATAAAAGGAGAATAAATATGAACGGTATCAAGATGTCAGAATGTAAGTTTTATGTAAATGAACCAAAACGGACTATTGTCTGTGTTATCCCTGATGTGGTGCATCATTCAGATGGCACAAAAACTTATACCCATGCTATGCTACGTAATTTTCTTACACAGAATTGCAGATTTAATGATGTAAATTTTGTTTACACTGATAAAGGGTTTGATATGCTTGAGCTTCCTCGTAGCTTTTCTGGTAAAGCAGTATGCGCGCCAGAAGATAAGTGGGATGAAGAACTTGGTAAGAAGATTGCATTTTCTCGTGCAAAGGCTAAATTGTACACTAGCTTCTTTAAGCGAGCAAATAAGTTTGTACAGGCAACGGATAATCGCCTTGGAGAAATGATTGATATTTTTAATACGTTTGGTGAAAAACTTGACGACAAGCGTAGGATGCTTGAAAAAGAAATTAGTTTTGCAGCAGACCAAACTGAAGAATAAAAAATAAGGGATGCTTAAAGCATCCCTTTTACTTTTTCTAAAGCGGCGGAAATTGTTTTTTCTGCCGCTAGTACTATATCTCGATAATCTTCCTATTTAATTTCAATTTGTTTTAGTGTAGTGTATGGATAATAGAAACTAAGTATTTCCCGATACTTAATTCCTCTGCCGGCCGCGGTGTTCGCGCCGACCTAAGATAATCCCACACCATGTCCTTTCTTTTCTTGGAGTGTCCATTCATCTTTTCGTGCGATTAAATATGCACGTTTACCGCCCCAAACTTCTTCGCTTGAATAGGTACGGCCGCCATTAGAATGACAATAGTAGGTTGAAGCATAGCGCCCTCCATACATCAATACCATTCCTTCAGTTGCTTTCGCAGCGGCCTGAGCTTTCTTATAAGTAATGCGTGTGGCACGAAAAGCCTATGCTTTTGCGGCGGAATCACTAATT
>Ga0247611_10010499_pt1 | contig 10878 bp, 14 predicted proteins | sample 177DNAGHGhighgp2_FD_192422 | JGI IMG/M metagenome (GOLD analysis project Ga0247611, IMG submission 192422) | Sheep rumen microbial communities from Palmerston North, Manawatu-Wanganui, New Zealand - 1770 DNA GHGhigh gp2 | ecosystem: Host-associated > Mammals > Digestive system > Stomach > Rumen... | reverse complement strand
ATTGATGATTATCTATAATTTATTGATGATAAAATTTGGGAATATTTACCAGTATCAAAAACAAAAACACAAACTGAATTTGTTGTAAGATGCCCAATATGTGGAGATTCTCATAAGTCTGCGACAAAACGTCGTGGACATTATTATCTTTCTAGTCATCGATATTTTTGTTTTAATTGTAATGCATCATTATCTGGATTAAAATTATTAGAGATTTTATCTGGCAATAATTTTACAGATATAAAGACCGAATATATAAAACTTAAATTTAAAGACATCAAAAATTTTAAAGAAGAAAAACCATTAACTACAACATTATCAGTAATGAATATTACTGATAATATTATTGATAAATCATGGAAAAATAAATTATCAGAATCAGCAATTGATTATTTAAATCATAGAAAAGTTTTAGAGGCGCCATTTTTAAAAGATAAATTATTTACATGTTTTGATAAAAAACAAAATGAATACATTTTAATTCCATGGAAAATAAATGGAAATGAAGCATATTATCAAATAAATGATTTTCAACGACATAATATTGGTGGACCAAAGTATTTGTTTCCTAAAAACAAAACAAAACTTTTATATGGTTTAGACAATATTGATTTATCATGGCCATATATAATTGTTGTTGAAGGTGTATATGATAGTTTATTTGTAAAAAATTGTGTTTGTAGTGGCGGAAAACATCTATCAAATATTCAATTAAATTTAATTAAAGAACGATATCCAAAACATCAAATTGTAATGTCATATGATAATGACAAAGCCGGTTTAATGGCAATGGCTAAGACAATAAAGCTTAATCCAACAGAGTTTAAGTTTTTTAAGTGGTTTGATATAAATACAAAAGAAAAAGATATAAATGATTTTGTTTTAGCAAATGACAATGTTAATATTTTTTCAGATAAAAATGTTTTAGAAAATATGATTGTTACAGCGATTGAAATGAAATTGTTTTTAATTCAAAAAAATATGTGGTCTTAAAATGCCTTATACTAAAATTGACATAACCAAATTAACACATATTAAATATGTTCATATTTATATTAATAATGGGCATAAAAATACAAAGACATTTTATACAATTGCGTTATTAACTGACAATAATAATTGTATTTTTGAACGTTGGTATGCAAATGAAAATTGTTCAACTGAACAATTTATTTATAATTTTTGGAGAAAATTTTTATTAAAATACTATTTTGATGAAAAAACAGAATTAACATATATTTTTAATGATAAAAATGCAAAATATAACAAATCAATTTTAATGTTATTGCAAATTGTTGGTCGATATGTTAGTATGAATATTACAAATATTGACTATAAAAATGTAATTAATCAAACAAACAGTATTTTGCATGTATTTAAAAAGGGATCATTTGATAAAAATAAATTAAAAAAATCAAATAATAATTCTGATGCAATTTCTAAAAAATTGTTTAAAATTTATGACTTTCTTTTAGAAAATCATGTTTGTCCATTTATTTCAAATGAAATAAATATTGAGTTAGAATTAAATAGCATTTATAATAAAAATATTAAAAAGAAATGTTTAGTTAGTTTATATTATATGTTTTGTAGAACATATAGAAGAAATTGCAAAAATAAATACAAACAAATAAGTTAAGATATATTTAGATTGGTACAATATTAATATGGCAAAGATTAGTGATATATTAAAAGGGTATAGAAAATCAGTTGGTTCAACTTCTGCCGCTGAATCTCCAATGGCAAAAGTTTCTGATTGGTTAAGTTTTGGAAATTATGCTATAAATCATATAATTTCTGGAAATATTTATAAGGGCTGTCCAATGGGTAGAATTACAACATTATATGGAGAGTCTGGATCTGGAAAATCATTTTTAGCTGCAAATGCTGTAGTTGATGCGCTTAAAAATAAAGGATTTCAATTAGTTGTTATTTTTGACAGTGAAGGTGGTGTTTTATTCAATTATATTGAATCACAAGGAGTCGATATGACAAAGATAGAACATGTTCCTGTGCATTCAATTGAAGATTGTGGTGTAAAAATGATTCAACTATATGATTCTTTGGTTAAAGCCGCTGAAGAATGGAAAAAGAATCCTGAAGGAAATGAAAAACCAAAGGTACTTTGTATTCTTGATAGTTGGGGTGGTATTTCAAGCGATAAGCTTATAAATGATGCATTAAAAGATAAGATGGCAACAGAAATGGGAATTTCAGCTAAGCAAAAGAATAATCTTCTTCGAGGATTAATTATGCGTACAGTTGAAAGTAATTGCCCATTAATAATTTTAAATCATACATATGATGATCCTGGTGCAATGATGCCATCAAAAATAAAGGCAATTGCTGGTGGTAAAGGTGTAATATTTTCATCTCATGTTATTGTTCAGTTAACAAAATTATTGATTAAAGCTGGAAATAATGATTATTTAACTGGTAAAGAATCAGAAGATGATACTGTTGGCTTTTATAAAGGAAATAGAGTAAATGCATTTACTGTGAAAAATCGTGTTATGAAGCCAGGATTTTCTGCAGACATTTATATTGATTTTAATAGTTCTATTTCAAAATGGGATGGACTTATTCCTGATGCAATACAATATGGTTTTATTAAAGAAGTTTATGGTGGATATAATGTTCCATCATATTCTGATAAAAAGGTTACATATAAGCAATTAGTTTCAAATGATGAAATTTGGAATACATTTATAGATAAGTTTAATGAAGTTTCTGAAAAGAAAATGTCATACGGAAATTCAACAACTGAAGAAATTGAAAAAATTGAATCAGAATTTGTTGAAAATTTAGAATCAACTAATGATACAATCGATATAGAATAGAGATAAAATATGGCAAAAAGAAAAATAAAGGATATTGTTGAATCTGTTGATGCTTCAGCAGATCAAATTGTTGAAAGCGCTAATGATAATGAAGTTGCAACAACTGATGTTTCTAAAACAACAGACATTGTTGAAGATGGACAAGCCACACCAGAACAAATTATATTTGATTTACAAACTAAATTAGATGAAGCGACTGAAAAATTTGAACAGCTTTTAGAAAAATATTCAGCAGCAGATAAGAAATGTGCAGATTTAGATGTAAAAAATTCTGAGCTTCAATTTGAAATTAGCCGTCTAACAGTTGAAAATCAATTTTTAAAGACAAAAGTCGAAAAACTTTCTGCTGGAGTTTTGGCAGATACTGAACAAATTCCACAGCCTATTTCAACTAGACCGGCAAATACTGGTATGCCAAGAGGTTTGCCAAAATTTAAGAGTGCTGGTTCAACTTATAAAGATATTGTAGAAGAATTTAATAAAAATAAAAATGAGTATTGGAATTAATATTATTAGTATAATTTCAATATTGAGAGTATTAAATGAATTCTGTTGAAGATAAGATATTTGAGTCATCAATTGTTTTTTCAAAGGATTTATTAGAAAAATATTTATTAAAAAAGATATTGACTGATAAATCTTATATGAATATTTGTTCGGCAATATATGATAAACGATGGATAAGTGATAAAAATATTGGAATTTCAATTAAACTTGCAATAAATTATTTTAAGAAATATGGCTCAGTTCCAAGTGTTAAAACTATAAAGTCAATTTTTAAAAAATATATTGAAGCAAGTAAAACTGATATTGATTTTAAAGATGTAAGTGAAGCAATTGATTCAGCAATAAATGCAGATTTCAATGCAGATGAAACTGTTATAAATACAAATTTAAAAGCGTTTATTAGAAAACAAGCATTATGGTGTTCAATAATTGATAGTGTTGACAATATTGAAAAAAATTCAGATGTTGTTCTAGAAAAAATTCTTCAGCAATTTGATAATGTAACAAAAATAACATTTAATGATAAAAATTTAGGATTGGAATATTTTTCTGATTCTGGTCTTGAAGAACATTGGAAGTACATTAAAAATCCTGAAGCTAGAATTTCAACTGGTTGGTCATCAATCGATAAATACACAAATGGTGGTTTGTTAAAAGATGGACGTTCATTATATGTATTTATGGGTCAAGCCGGTCTTGGTAAATCATTATTTTTATCAAATATTACGGTAAATTTATTAAAGCAAAATTTAAAGGTTGTTGTAATTTCACTGGAAATGTCGCAAGATGTATATGCACAAAGATTTGATGCACATATATCAAATAGCAATATTAATAAATTAAAAGACAATGCAGAAACAGCAATTGCAAATATTAAGAAGTTTTATAGTGATTATCCAGAATCAAATTTGATTATTAAGGAATATCCACCAAGAAGTATTAGACCGAGTGATATTGAACTTTATTTGGAAAACTTAAAATTATCTGGTAAGACGTTTGATGCAGTTGTAATTGATTATTTGAATCTAGTTTTACCACAAAGCCATTTTGATGGAATGTATCAAGGTGTTCAAAATGTCGCAGAAAAACTTAGATCATTAAGTTATAAATTTTCATGCCCATTTATTTCTGCCACACAAGCAAATAGAGAAGGAATGAATAATGAAAATATTGGTCTAGAAAATATTTCTGAAAGTGCAGGTATTGGTCATACAGTTGATTTTCTTGTTGGTCTTTATCAAATGCCTGATGATCGTGAAAATGGTTTTATAAAAGCAAGAATATTAAAAAGCCGATTTGGAATTGTTGGAACTGTTTCTACATTTGTGCTAAATTCTGAAACATTAGTATTGTCTGATATTACATTAGATTCTCATATGGCAGAAGATATGCAAGCATCAGAAGCAAGTACAATTTTAAAGAATTTACCAGAAATTGCAGATGATTTAGGAGATTTATAATATGATAAAAATACAAAATACCGAAACAATGGGATGGCAAGGTGCAATTCGTGGAATGCGCAATCCTAAAAACAGTTGGAATAGAAGCGATACTACGTTTGAAGTTGTATCTACAAAGGATGGTATTACTGAAATAGTTCCAATTATTGGACCAAATGATATGAAGCTTGCAAAAGCACTTATATCTGGTGGTCCTGTGCATAGAAAATTTCTTAGAATGATTTATGTTACAGTAGATTTTACAATGCCAATTTATTTAACACCAGAATTTGATACATATAAAATTGGTACAGTTCGTGATAGTTGTTCATTTATGCATAAAGGAACGGCAAAAGAATTTGAAATTGAAGATTTTACATTAGATGATATTGAAGATCCTATTTGCGATGATATAAGTATTCAAAATGCACGTAATCAAATGCTTGAAGCTATTAATGCTCTTCGTGCAAAATATCTTGAAACAAAAGATATGAAGTATTTTCGTGCTATTAGACAATTAATTCCACAGGGTCATAATATTAGATTTACATGGTCTGCAAATTATGAAGTTTTATTAGGAATGTATAAGTGGAGACATAATCATCGTTTGACAGAATGGCATGAAATTTGTGCTTGGATTGAATCATTGCCATATATGAAAGAATTTATTGAATCTGCTAAAGCAAATATTAATAATGAATGACGATTTGTTAAAATCTAATATTACAGTATTTTCAAAAAATTTTGAATATTGCACATTATTTATTGCATTGTTTTTAAGTTTTTTTAAAATATGTGGATTTATTAATTATCCATGGTGGATAATTTTATCTTTTTTATGGATTCCAGAAGCGTTTGTTATTTTATTATCATTTATTGTAATTACTGCTGGAATATTTATTATTAAATTATTTTTTATATTAGTTTGTATTATGAATGCTATTAGAATATTATTTGCAATGTAAATAATATTTTAGTATGAAAAAAATAATATTAACTATATATTTTTGTATATTTTCATTTTTATCATTTGCGCAAGATAATTATTATGTTGAAGAGAATAAATATCTTACGGCAAAGACGGTTTTTAAATATGGATTAGATAAAATTGCAAATAAATCTACTATTACAACAAATTCAAATATTAATTTAGGTTCATTTAAAATTGATGATAAAAAAGAAGAAATATATTTTTCATTTGATGCTTTTTATAATTTAAATGTTTGGCTTGCAAAACGGCATTTAAATGAATTTCATTATGATAAAACTGTTTATGCATGTTTGTTTTGGTATAATGGTAAAAATAATACTTGGACAGGTGGAATATTTAATAAAGTATATTTAACAACATCTGGAACAATTTCATTAGTTCCAATTTATAACCGTGAATATAATTGGCCAGCATTTAATAAAAAATTTACAAATTTAATGAAATTTAAATTCTGTCTTTATGATCCAGAATATAATCAATTTTCAACAATAATATATAATTTTGATATATATAAATAAATTTCATATAAATGTAAATAATATTATATGAAATTTATTATTGCTTTATTTACAAAACATTCTAAAATTGGAAAAATTTTAACATATATTTTTGCAATCTTAGAGGCAGCAAAGATTCTTTTAGAGAAAATATCAACAACATTTGATGCTGAATCTGATAAATATACTAAAGTTCTTAGTATTATAAATGGAATTTCAGCATGTTTATTAGGTTTAGAAAAACTATTTGATTGGCTTGGAATTGATATTGTTAAAGAATCAAAGGATGATAATTTAAATAAATTAATTGAAAATACAAATAAATTACAAGAAATACTTTAAGGAAATAAATTATGGCTAAATCTGATGATATGAAAGTTATGGTTCAAGAAGCAGTTGTTGAAAATAACATCGGAACAAATGATATTAATGCTTTAGCTAAGGCTATTGGTGAAGAAAATGCAACTGATGCAGAAAAGCTTTTACTTGCAATTATAATGGCAAAGGAATTACATCGTCCATTAACATATGAAATTATTGGCAAGATTTTAGGTGGTCCAGACAAAGCCGTTTCTAAAGTTGGTGTCTTAAAAATGGAACAACGTGCAATTAAAAAATTGCAAGCTGCTGCAAAAAAAGCCGGACTATCAAAAGATGATATGTCAGATTAATTTTTAAATTATAAATGCCAAATACAACTGATAGAAAAACTGTCGCTGATTTTTTAGAAGCGCATTCATCAAATAATATAAATTTTCGTCTTAATTGTGATTATGAAGTAGAATTTCATTATCCACAAGAATCGTATACAAATTATAGATTTTTATGTCAGACAATTTCAACACCAGCATTTAGAGTAAATACTGGGCAAATTTATTTTCATGGTAAACCAATTGATATTCCAATTAATTATGAATTTGATTCAGATTTTGATTTAACATTATATGATTTAAGTCGCGGTGTTTTATATAAAAGATTTATAGATTGGATTCGTTCAAAAGATAATTTTAATATTAACAATTCTTTTTCTATAAAAATTTATCAAGGATATATACATAGTACTTTACTTACAGAAATGTATCATGTTATTATTAAAAATATTTCTGGATTAACATTTTCAAATAATGATGTAAATGTAGCATCATTTTCTCTTAATTGTGCTACAACTGCAGCATTAGATCCAAATATAATGACACATTATTTAGATGGAGATAAATAATTTATAATTATTTTTTAATTTATGAGTTCAGTAGCATTATCTCAATTTTTAAATAAACTTACAACAGAAAACGTCAAAATTAATCCTAGACATGATTTTGATTTTGACGAAACTAATTTTGTAGCATTTTATCCAAGCGATAGTAAGATTAAAACGATAATTAAAGATTTAGATTTTTCATCGTATTTTATACAAAATTTTAATATTCCAGATTATGATGTAACTGATGATAATACAATTGAAACAATGATATCTAAATCTGCATCACATATGCTGATATTAACACCATCTTCAAATACATTTACAATGTCAATAATAAATACTAATAAATTTTTTATTGAAAGTATATTTTATCCATGGATTGAAGAATTAAAATCACCTAAATGGAACTATGATGAAATGCCATATACAACTGCAGAATTTAAATTAAAAATGGCAAATTCTTCAATTTTATATGTTTTTTATGGTTGTCGTCCAACTGAGCTTGAATTATATAAACCAACACAAGAATTAGTATCAACAATGACTCGCGATGTTACATTTACATTTGATTATATGAAAATAATTGATACTAATAATAGTTCTAATAGTAAACCAAAAATTGAAATTGTAACAGCGCAAAAACGTGAAGAATTATTTAATAAAAATATTGAGCAATTAGATAATATTACTGCAGATTCGGCATCATCATCAGAATTTAGACGGAGAGGAAATAAAAATCCAGAATACAACCAAAAACCATTACTTAATAGTTTGACAGGTGAAATTATAACATTAGATGAGCCAAAAACTACAGATAAATCTAAGACAGTAATAAATAGTTCTAAAATATTATCACCAACAACAGAATCTACCAGTAGTTCAACACCAAATATGGATCCAGATATTTAACTAATTGATTTAACTTAAATATTTAAATTATTTTGTATAATATTATTAAAAATATAAAAAGTATAAGTATATGAAAGAAGTAAAGAATAGTACAAATGTTATTGATAATAATTCAATTATAAATGCATTTAAAAATGAATTTGCAACTACTGTAAATGTAATTTATATTAATTCACTTAAAACCGAATTAAAATTTAGGGAAGTTTCAGTAACAGAGCAAAAGAGTCTATCAAAATTAATGATCGAAAATGAAGATAGACGTGATATTATTTATGACGCACAGTGCGCTTTAATTAATAATCTTTGTTTAGATGATGTTGTTGTTAAAACAACCAATACTGAATCTGGTGAAGAAGTTACAACAACTGAAAAATTTGATATTTATAATTTGACAGAATTTGATAGAATTCGTATTTTAATGGAAATTTATCAAACAAATTATATTAAAAATGATATTACATATACATGTAAAGAATGCGGAATGCAAAATACATATAAAATTGATTTTACACGTGTAGTTGAACTTCTTAATAATTTTGATTTAACAGATAAAGTTTATACGCTTGAAGATCAATATCGTATTTATAATTTTACGATGAATTATCCATCAGTTCGTCAGGTTTCAAATTTTTATAAGAATTATAATAAGAAATATAAGAATACTTCTAAACAAGAAAAAGAGGTTCTTGAAAATCTTAGCAATATTGAATATATAAATTTGTTTATAAAACAAATTGAAATGATAAATAAGAAAGATAAGTCTAATCGCCAAGTCGCAGATTTATCAATAATGTCATTTAATCAAATTGAACAGCTTATTTCATATTTTCCTCAGACAATTTTATTTGATGATAATACTGGTGTAATAAAATATATTACAACTGAATTTATTGAGGCAATAAATAATACATTTAATTATGAAAAGTGCGCTAGTTGCGGTGCAATAAATTATGCCGGTGTAGGTAGTGTTTCGGATTTTTTCTAGTTCTCAATATTATAAATAAATCAATTTATGAGTATATTTATAATATTGAATTAATGTTATTTATTCATTATGGAATAAATCCATTTGAATTTGAAAAAAATATTACTATAAATGAATTGCAAATTTTTATAATTGGACTCTTTAATAAGGAAGAAGAAATACAAAAACAGAAACAGCAGTCATCACAAACTAATAATAAGTTAATAAAATGTTTAGCTGGCATACGTGATATTTTAAATATTATGTTTGATCCATTAAATAAGAAACGATAAACTAGATACTGATTTTCAGTATCTAGTTTTTTATTAAGTGTAAATAATATTAATTTATTAATTATTAATATATGAAGTTTACATTTGAACAAACCGTTAGAAATGATTATATACCAATATATAATGAAATATCATTTATGAATAATGCTATTTCAGTTTTTCCATATAGTATACGTAATAATAATGAAATAAAAGAAAATATTATAGCAAATTTACCATATATTGTAATTAATTCATATGCACAAAATACTGTACTAAATGAGGTGATGAATGTAATTGGTGAAGCATTTAAAGGTTTAAAAAGAAGTCTTGGCAGTAATACAGAAGGAGATACAAAAGAAATATCATTTACTGTTGAACAATTAAAAGCATTTGCTAATGCTATTCAAGATGTTTGTAAAGGATTAACATCACAACAAGGTGTTTTAGATTTTGCGTCAACGGTTTCAAATTCAATGAATCATACAAAGGCTGATGGACAAGGAGATATTGCATTAACAGAATTTCCTGCGCAATTATATTACGCATTATTAGGATCAACACGATTAGGACGTTTTGTATTGCCATTTATTAATATTGAGGGGTATATGCAAACAAATGGCACATATGGATATTCAAAATCTGAAAATATATTAAATGGTATTTTACCAAATAATGCATTATTAAATTTAGCACTTGGAAATGTTGGTTTAAATATTATGCCAATGTTTAAACCAGGAAGTTCATTAGATGATGTAACAATATCATTTACTGTAAATTTAATTAATGATACAATTGAAGCAGCAGCGACTAATTTTGAGTTTTTGTGCTCATTATTTGGCGGAAATAAATGGGTTCAATATGGTTTTGTGCAATTTCCTGGCGCATTATATGATATTGTAATTCCTGGTGCAATGCGTTATATGCTATGTACTGGTTCATTTACGGTCGAACCAATTGGTTCAATAAGAAAATTGGAGCATCCGGTTGTTAGTTTTGATTTTAAAGCAGAATATATTCCAGATGTATATTCATTAAAATTGCAATTTAATACATTATTACCAAATAATTTTAACACATTTATATATCATAAATGGTTAAAAGAAACAGAAATTATGTATGACAATGGTAAAAGCAGTATACCAGGATTTATTAAAGGACTTGCAGAGGCATTAAATAATATTTCATTTGGTGAAAAAACAAGAAGAGCATTAAAAGAAAATATAGCTAACGCTGAAGAAAAATATAATGCAACTGT
>Ga0247611_10010498_pt1 | contig 10878 bp, 12 predicted proteins | sample 177DNAGHGhighgp2_FD_192422 | JGI IMG/M metagenome (GOLD analysis project Ga0247611, IMG submission 192422) | Sheep rumen microbial communities from Palmerston North, Manawatu-Wanganui, New Zealand - 1770 DNA GHGhigh gp2 | ecosystem: Host-associated > Mammals > Digestive system > Stomach > Rumen... | reverse complement strand
AGGATATGGAGAAACTTCTATATTCCCTTGTGTAATATTCCAATATAAAAAAGGTGTAAATGATAAACCTGGAACTCCTAACTATGATTTATTTAGATTAGCATTAAAATCTACAGCAAAACGTTTGTACCCAAATTATGTAAACTGTGATTGGTCTCAGTTTGATTATGACCCAAATGATCCAGATACATATATGAGTACCATGGGTAAGTGTAAACTGCAGCTCATGTAAAATCTCTCGAACCTCTGCCTAGAGGGTGTGATGTATTATTACATTGCTAACGGTTAGGTCCTATTGGGATGAGACCGTGCTAAATCTTATAAATATTTAAAAGTATTTCAATATAATATTAGGAGGTGTTAATATGAAAGTTCAAATTGAAAAAGCCCCTAATTATTATATTGACGAAAATTCAGTAATTACCAATGAAATTGGAAAGGTTATTAATCCATATAAAGATCAATTAGGCTATCAGCAAATTACGTTGCGAGTTAATAAGAAACCAAAACATTTTAGAGTCCATCGATTAATGGCAGACTCTTTTCTTCATCCAACAAAAGAGCAACCTATGGTTAATCATATAGATGGAAATAAAGAAAATAATAATCTTTCTAATTTAGAATTATGTAATAATAGAGAAAATGTTCAGCATGCGTATAATAATGGTTTATATACTGATAGAAGAGAAAATCATCCAATAAATGTTCATCTTAAAAATAATGACAACAAAATAGAAATTGCATATTATCAGTTTAAAAGTATTAGACAAGCATCTGAGTTTTTGGATCTTAATAGAAAAAGAATTACTGGAATTTTAAAAGGTGAAATTAATAATCATACAGAATATGATTTCGAATATTTATAAGTAAATGTGTATCGACTAGTGGTGATGAGTGTAGCCATGTAGGGTGGAGATAGGTACCACTCCAAGCGGGAGACAACTTCACTTATTTTTATAAGTGGAATGAATATATAGTCAGTGCGTATAGCAATATACGGTAAACATGTGTAGAACAGTAAATGGTGCGGATATTAATGCAGAGCCTGGAACGAACCCTAACGTGCGTGTAGGTAGGGGGAATTTGGCACCTGCCACGATTATTATGCCTACTATCGCAATGGAAACCAAATTATCCTTAAAAGAAGGAGAAGATTTAGTAGAAAAATTTATTGAGAATCTTGATAAAAAGATTCATGAATGCAAAGATATGCTTATCGAAAGATATAAAATCATTACATCACAGCCTGCAGATAGAGCTCAATTTATGTGGGATAATAATACTATGAAAGGATATAAACCTGAAGAAGGAATTATATCTGCTATGAAGCATGGAACTTTATCTATAGGGCAGTTAGGATTAGCCGAAACATTACAGATTCTTATTGGTTGTGATCATACCACAGATAGGGGTATGGAATTAGCAATTAGAATAGAGAAATTATTTAATGATAGATGTAAAGAATTTAAGAATCATTATAAACTTAATTTTGGTGTATATCTGACTCCTGCAGAAAATTTATCGGGAACAGCTCTTAAGAAATTTAGAACTAAATATGGTGTAATTCCTAATGTTTCAGATCATGAGTATTTTACAAATTCTATTCATGTTCCTGTATATAAAAAAGTTGGGATATTTGATAAGATTGATATTGAGTCCAAATTAACAGGATTCTCTAATGCTGGTTGCATCACATATACAGAACTTGATGGTTCTGTTATTAAGAATATAGAAGCATTAGAAGAAATAGTGTCATATGCTATGGATAAAGATATTCCTTATTTTGCTATTAATGTACCATCAGATTATTGTGATGATTGTCACTATGTAGGAGAAATCAATAATGAATGTCCTAAGTGTGGGTCTAAAAATGTAAGACTTCTTCGTAGGGTAACTGGATATTTAACAGGTGATTATCGTTACGCATTTTCTCATCACAAACAGGTCGAAACTGATGAACGTGTAAAACATGCCGGTATTATGACAGAATTGGAGTGACTTAAATGAGAGACAGATATTATGGAATTATAGCCGATGATGTAATCAACGGTGAAGGAGTCTGTGTATCGTTTTTCGTTGAAGGTTGCAAACATTGTTGCCCAGGTTGCCATAATAAGAGTAGTTGGGATATTAATGGCGGTAAAAAATTACCTGAAGATTATTTAGATCAGATTATCAGACTCATATCAAAAAATGGAATACAAAGAAATCTTTCTATATTAGGTGGAGAACCTTTATTAGATATAAATAGAGAATTGGTTCTTTCTATTGTAAAGAAAGCGAAAGAAGTCTATCCTACAATTAAAGTCTATCTCTGGACTGGATATGTATATGAGCATATCATTAAAGAACCATTAGTTGAAGATATACTTAAATATGTAGATGTATTGATTGATGGTCCTTTTGTATTGGCTCAGAGAGATATTAGTTTATTCTTAAAAGGATCTACTAATCAGAGAGTGATTGATGTTAAGAAGACTATGGAGTCTAATGAGATTGTATTATATTATGAATAATTAATTAATTTAATACCCAGTAGCCTATATAGGCTACTGGGTATTTATTTTGTAACTAAATAAATTTTCAATTAGATATTATTATAGTAGAAAGGATAAAGTGAAGCTCCATAAAATCTCCTAAGTGGGAAATTGGTGCGGTTAATGAAAAAGTCGCGAAAAATCGTTTAAAGCGGCTACGCCGTAACGAAGCGTTATTACTTTATATCTTTCTATATGGGTGAGGGTGGAGTGTACAATCCGCCCTTTGACCCCATATAGGCTCTCCAGCCTAATTGATATGGTACTTTCTAAAGCTGTATCTAATAAGGGAGTTTTCGGAGATGGTGGTATCCGATGTAAAAGAACCACCTTTTATTTTTTATTATTAAAACTACCCATAGTCCATATGGACTATGGGGTAAATCATGTTTAATTTATATATTATAATCATAATAATATCAAGTTATATTATTTAAACTTTTAAAGGAGGTATTTATGAAAAAATTATAAGTATTAATAAGAATAATATAAAATATATAGTATTTTTATCCACTGATACATTGGTAGTCCTGATAATACATATAAATAGAAAGAGGGTACATTAATATGCTGGATGAAGCATTGACTTTAAGATCTGTTATTAAGCTTTTATTTACAATCTATACTATAATTATTATCTATAAAGATTTAATAGAAGCTGTTGCATACAATGATCTTAAATTACATAAGAAATTATGCAGAAATATTGTTATTATAATAATAAATATAATATTCATTTGGTGGTTATGGAGTTAAAGATATGAAAAATATAATGTTTCAATTAGAAGAATATGGATTAATTATACTAACTTTATTGATATTTTTACATAATGTTTGTAAAATGTATTTTCATGAATTATTAATTATTATAAAAATATTTATAGTAATTGCTCTTACAGGATATTTATTTGGGGTATATAACAGAAAAAAGAAAAAAAATAAAATTGTACCGTTTTGTATTAATATAATTATTTCTATACTAATTATATTATATTTTACTAAATTTAATATCCACTAGACTATATAGTCTAGTGGATAAATTATGAAAATGATAAAACTAACAAATACGACAAAAGGAGAGTAATGCGATTATGAAAACTATTGAAGATATTTGTAAAGTTTATATAATAGATTATTCTAATAAAGATTATATAAATAATTTTGAAAAATGCTTTGATGCTTTATATGATTTAAGAGAATATATTAAAAATAATATAGGATTAAATACAGTAAAATTAATTCCTTATATTCCTTATAATAATAAAGCTGGTTTGTTAGTATTGTTAGTAAGCATACATTCTAATGAATTTAAAGAAATTGAAGTAGACGTAAAAGAATTGAGTGAATGTTGTAATTATTTTTTTAATAAATATGATTTAGATATAACAAAAAATATTTTTATAGATTTAGAAAATTATTAATAAATTATATATACTATTTTAACATTGTATTGAGGTGATATAATGTATAAAATAGTAGCTATGGAACGAATGGGTGATTCAGTATTTAGAAATGAATATAATTTTAAAGAATTAAAATATGCTAAAGAAAAATATGAAAAAGAAAAATCTAATTCAAATATAGTAGATGTAAGATTATGGTATTGTGTAGAATTAGAAAGATTTGTAAGAAATAAATAATTTACACTAGCTCATATGAGCTAGTGTAAATATATTTTTAAAAATATATTATATTTTTGAAGAACATATTTCTTCAAATAATTATTTATAAAAGGAGTGTATAAAATGGAAAAAGAAAATGTATCTGATAAAAAAAGCGTACAAGTAAACACTATTGAATTCAATATTCATGATGATATGTTTACTCTAGAGAATATTAAACTATTATTTGGAATAATAGTTAAAGATATTATTTACAGAAAAGTATGCTTTAAATACGGTGTTTCTGGGAGATATAGTGTTGTAACAATATATATCCCTACTCAAGATCTTGAAATTCGTATGCTTAAAAATAATACTAAAATAGTATTAAGATTTAACAGAATTTCAGAAAACTGTTTTCCTTATGAATTTAGTGATGATAGTATGAATGAGTTTTTGTTAGTTGTATTTGATGAGCTTTCCAGATATTATTGGGATGCTTATTTGCATAATATTGATACTCAAATTAGCAGTTACACGAGAATATATAATTCAGAATGGAAATCTGAAATTGTAGATATGCTTAGTGGTCGCATAGTATTGCCTAATTATGCAGAAAGGAGAAAAGACAGACAAGTTTTTAATGATTTAATAGCTTGTTATCTTAATAAAGAGTATCAAAATCTTGCTGATAGTAAATTTGAAAATTATGTAGATAATGTCTGTTCTAAAAATGCTTTGTTAAAAAAGATTTCAGATGCTCAAAAACAGTTATATTCTCTTGAAAAATCTATGGGTATTACAGAACTTGAGAAAAGAAAAAATATTCTTTCATTAAAACTTGATAGTCTTGAAAAACGAATTGAAAAATATTATGGTCTTATTAATATTGAAGATAAAACAAATGCTTTAATTTCTGATTATAATAAGCTTAAGTTAGAAATAAAAAGTTATGAAACCTATAGAGATAAATTAACTGGTATTATTAAAAGTATGGAAAAAAGAAAAGCAGAATTAGAAAAAGATATTAATGAATTAGAAGAGAAACGGATTGATTTGAAAATTAAAAAATCCGAAACTCCTCAACCTAAAAAGAAGTCTACTAGAGTAAAAAAATAATATTGATTTATACCCATCATCTAAATAGATGATGGGTATTCTTTTATGTATTAATTTTTATATAAAAATTTACATTATAATACAATAATTTTTAGGAGGAAATATTATGAAATTTGAAAAAGTTTCTAAAGATGCATGGTTAAACCAATGTGAAAAATTAAATATTAATAAAGAAGTAGCAGAAGAATCTTATAATAATATTAAAATTCCTGAAAGAGCTACTAATGGTAGTTGTGGGTATGATTTTATAACACCATTAGATATAACTATTAATCCTGAAGAAACAACTCTTATTCCTACTGGTATTAGAGTATTTTTAGATGATGGCTATTTTTTGATGTTATGCCCGAGATCTAGTTGTATTAAATTAGGATATACTATGTCTAATAATGTAGGCATTATTGATTCTGATTATAAGAATGCAGATAATGAAGGAAATATTATGGCTCCTTTAATTTCTACTAATAGAGTAAATTATTCTATAGAATTTAAAGTTGGAGATAAAATTGCTCAGGGAATTATAATTCCATTTGCTACTGTTGGAGATAACGTAGATACTGTCAGAACTGGTGGATTTGGTAGTACTGATGATAATAAAGAACCTGAATTAGATGATAATCCTGAAATAAATGTTGATGATGATATAGATGCTCTTAGTACATCGGAAATGGATTCTTTATTTGAAGAAGAATCTAATATTGAACAAGATGAAACTTCAGAAGAAAATGAAGTTGATGTAATTAATTTTAATAATCATCTTACAATTTACAGTAATATAGTTAATGATACTATTGTTAATGAATTATTAAAAATGATAGATTTTGCTAAAAGAGAAGATCCAACTAAATACGTATCATTTATTGCTTTAAAAAATAAAGCTGAATCTATTTCTGATATTGAAAATATGTATAGAGTAGTAAATGAATGGTATAATAGTATTGATAATCCAGATATATTATCAGAAATTTATATTAGAGATGCATCAATAACTCTTATTAATAGAGTAGATGATTTTGGATTAGACAGAATTAAAACTTTATTTGAAATGATTAATATTTTAAGAATTAATGGATCTAATGGAGAAAAATTAGTTGTAGGTAAAGAAATTTATAATAATATTAATGAAGAAAATGTAGATAATTTATATAATCATATTTTAACTGTTTTAAATGATAATATTAAAAAATATATTAATTAGCCAATAGATGATTTTATTTATTAACCTTTTTATAATGGAAAAGTACTAACAATTATATTTTATATAATGGAGGTACTTATGAGTAAAGTATTTATTGGATCTATAATTAATGGGTTTAAAGTTCTAAAGAAAGTATTTAATTCTATTATTCCTAATCGTTGTATTTACAAAGTTAAATGTTTAGCTTGTGGTGCTATTTACAAACTTCGTATTATGGATATCAAAAATGAAGTTTGTATTTGTAAAGAAACAGTACAAAAAGAAGTTGAAGAGAAACGTCATTTCGATAAAGATATGACAAAAAATATTGGAATTCGTAGAGGTAAATATGTAGTAGTAGGATATTTTAATAAACCTGATAGTAATCCTGCACCTTCTATGAAACGTAGATCTAAATTGTATATCTTGAAATGTACTGTTTGTGGTGAATTAGTTATTATGAATAATAATAATCTTAATGCTTTTAGAGAAAAAAGAGACAAAGGAACTAATTGTAATCATAAACGATTCTTTGATGCATCGTTATATGATAATTCAGAATACTATATTGATTGGGAATTAGTAAATGAATGCTAACAGTAGAGTAGTAGAGGGATATCCCTCTACTACTTAAATTTTGTTTAAATGATATATTATAAATGTGAATACAATATAGTATTAAACAATTTTAAGGAGGTTAAATTAAATATGATTATAGAAAGTAGTGCTTATAAGCAGAAAATAATTAATGAATTAAAATTGCTTATGAGTAAGAAAAAGCTTATTTGGAAATCATTAAATGAAAATAATAATGATTTTATGACAAGTATAAAATATTTTCAAGAAAAAGAAACTGGAGCAGTTGCATTTTTCTTTGTAGGATATAGAGTTTGTTGTTTTGGAAATACTCCTAGAATTATTTTATATGATTATACTAATAAAAAAGGAGCTACAGAAACAACAGATTTACCTTCTATAGAAGTATTTGATAAAGGTACTAAAAATAGTGAAATTTATGAAATATTAGAACAAATTAAAGATATATTAGAAAAAGATCGTATTAAAAAAGAAGAAGATTTTTTGGACAAACTTACTTGGTTTTTGAATGCTAAAGAAAAAAAGGAAGTTAAAAAGAAATGACTACTATTATAGATTCAAATATCGTTGTTCAATCAAATCAAGATATGAAGGCATATGCTAAAGAAGTATATTCTAATAGAGCATTGCCATTTATAGATGGATTAAAACCTATTCATAGAAAAGTTTTATATTGTTTATTTAAAGATTTTCCTCAAACTAGAAATCAGAATACTGTAAAATCTGCATCTATGGTTGGAACTGTATTGTATAAATATAGTCCTCATGGAGATTCTAGTACTTATGAAGCTGGTGCAGCATTATCTAATTGGTTTCAAAATTATATGCCTCTTATTAAAGGTCAAGGTGGTCTTGGAAATATTAAAAGAGGTGTTAAAGGAGCATCAGCATATAGATATACAGAGATGGCATTATCTAAATTTTCGATGGATGCTATCTTTGATGACATGCTACAAAGTGATAACTGTGTAGATTGGATGGATAATTATTCTTATGAGTTATTAGAACCAAAATATCTTCCAGTTAAAGTACCATTATTATTAATTAATGGAACGTTTTCTATCGGTGTTGGATTAAGATCTCAAATACCAAGTCATAATATCAGTGAAGTTATAGATGCTACTATACAATTAATAGATAATCCTGATGCTAATATAGTATTAGTTCCTGATGATTGTCAAGGTAGTGATATAATAGCAGCTGATTTTGAAAAGATATCTAATACAGGAATGGGTAAATTTAGAACAAGAGCTAAAATAAATGTTAGTGAAGAAAAAGGTAAACCAGTGCTTACTATTACTACTCTTCCTAATATGGTAACTTTTGATTCTGTTAAAGAACGAATTGAAAAATTAAAAGAAAGTAATACTCTTCCTCAAATTTTAGATATTTTACATCAATCAAGTGTAGATCTTGATACTGGTAAAGATTTATTTAAAGCTGAAATTATATTGAAAAAAGGTAGTGATCCTGAATTTGTAAAAAATGTATTATATAATTCTACAGATTTAGAAAAAACTACTAGTGTAAATTTTCAATTATTATTTAATGATATTCCAGTTATAATGAATTATAAACAATATCTTTTAGCATTCATAGAATTTAGAAAACAAATTAAGATGAGATTATTTGCATCTAGACTAAAAGAAATAAAAACTAGAATGCATAAATTATGGTTATATATTTACGCTTTAGAATCTGGTAAAGTTGATGATGTAATTAAACTTATTAGAAAACAAGGTTCTGTTGAGTTAGAAGATCTTGTTAGTGCTATGATGAAATTATTGCCTAAAACTACACCTTTGCAATGTAAAGAATTATTGAGAACTCAATTATATAAATTATCTAAAGGTAATCTTAAAAAGTATAAAGAAGAATATAAATCTTTAGAAATTGAAGCAGATGATAACTTTAGAAAATCTGTTCATGGTGAAGGTATTAATGATATCATCAAAAATGAATTATTAGATATTAAAAAGAAATATGGGTTTAAAAGAAGATCTAAAGTAATAACTATAGAAGAAGCAAATAATATACCTAGCGGTATATTTAGAGTTACAATTACTAAGAAAGGATTTATTAAAAAGCTTGATCAATTTGATAAATTTTCTGGATTTAGAGATGACTCTGTACAATATAGTGCTCTTGTAGATAATACAGATAATTTATTATTATTTGGTAAACTTGGTAAAGTTTATAGTTTACCAGTATCTAAAATACCATTTGTTAATAAAGGATCAAATGGTATAGATTTAAGATATCTCATTAAAAAATATGTAGGTGAAGGAATATGTGTTATTATTCCAGAAACTGATCTTAAAGAATTTGCTGGATTAAGTAGAGTTGATGGTAATATTTGTGATTTCTTTATTCTAACTAAAGCAGGTCTTTTTAAACGTATTAAAATTAATGAGTTATTTAATATACCATTATCTGGATTAATGTATACAAAATTAAATTCAGATGATGAAGTTATAACAATAATGCCTATGAATCCAAATAATGATTTAGTACTTTATAATAGAAATAGAGTGCTAAAATTAAATGGTACTAGTGCTCCATTATTAAATAGAAGTACTAAAGGTAATATTGGAATATCTACTAATACTCATCCTGCTAGTGGTATGGTTTATACATTTCCTGAAGATGAATATTTAGTAATCATAACTCAAAATGGATATGTTAATAAGATATCTCATAAAACTATAGGTATAGGTAAAAGAGGACAAGCTGGTATTCCTATTATTAAAATGAATAAGAATGATGATGTTTATTCTCTATTCTCCTGTATAGATCAAGATACAATTATTGTTTATACTAAGAGAGGAGAAAAACAATTATTAGTAAAAAATATTAAGCTTGGAAGCTCTATATCTATGGGAGATAAATTAATTGATTCTTCTGGAATAGTTTATGCTACATTAGTTATGAATGGAGATATGAGTCAATAAAATTTAGGGTACCGATATTGGTACCCTATTATTTTTTTATTTAAAGGCCCACTTAACAAGGGCGCTATAAAGCACCCTCGTTAAGTATTTTAAGGAGTTGTTATGTCGAGTGCCTGACCACTCAAAGAAACCTTGCAACTTGGGCGGAAAAGTATAAAAGACCCAAGCATTTACTATATAGTTGAATTTTATTTTAGTTAAATGATTAATTGGGTGAACCTTAATATAAGATTGATGAAAGGGGATCTCTTTGTATGAGTAATGTAAATATTAAAGACAAAGTGGTACCATTAGTAGATAAAGGCATATCTTCTAATATTACTGGTTATAAAGCTGTAGTTACAGAATTTATGTCTAAACGTAATAAAGCTATATTTTCTACTATACCAATAGATCGTATATATTATGGTACTGATGATATAAAAAAGATGTTTGATTGCCTTCATATAAAAGTTAAAGATGTAGAAAATGGAATTGCTAATACGTATTTTGGAAAACAATCTAATTTTAATCCTAGAGCTGCAAAAGATCCATTGACTATTATAATGCTTTGTGTAATCAGACATTTTATGCTTAAAAAAGATAAGAAAAATGCAGATGTATCAGCTGCATATTTAGCTTTTTCTGGTAAGTTTTATCCATCTATTCATTATGGATCTTTCAAAATTCCTCCACAAGATTATGTAATGGAATGGGTTATTAATAATGGATTAAATAATAAATTTATTCTTAAATCTCAAGGATCACTATTTGGAGCTATTATGCAAATTTGTACTAAATGGATGGAATCATACGAACGCAAGTTTAAAGAATTTGAAGATGATGATGTAGTATATCTTATATCTCAATTACATTCTAGAATTCGTAGTTTTATGATTAATATAGCTAGAGTATAT
>Ga0247611_10010497_pt1 | contig 10878 bp, 7 predicted proteins | sample 177DNAGHGhighgp2_FD_192422 | JGI IMG/M metagenome (GOLD analysis project Ga0247611, IMG submission 192422) | Sheep rumen microbial communities from Palmerston North, Manawatu-Wanganui, New Zealand - 1770 DNA GHGhigh gp2 | ecosystem: Host-associated > Mammals > Digestive system > Stomach > Rumen ... | reverse complement strand
GCGAGGGAGGACACGCCAAACGGAACCCCAGACTCGCAAGGGAACGCGCTATCGAAACACGCGCTCTTCCGTCACCCCATACACTTGCGAGACGGAGATTCTGTTTGGCCGGCAATTGTACGGCGGTTCCGATTATAATGCCGAGTGGGGCGGGAGGGATTTTGGAAGATTTTGGCGGGTCTGCCGCGCAACCCTCAACGGGAACCGAACACCACCGAAGCCCGTCAGGGCTTCCATATCTGTAGCACGGTGGCATTCCCGCGTGCCCCACAACCCCGTGAGGGGTTGCATAACGGGCATCCCGATGTGTTTGCAAACCGTTGAATATGAATCCCCTACGGGAATTTGGGAACCGCACGGGCATCCATTCCACAGACATGCATCCCCTGACGGGGATGACGATGTGGCGGAGCCGCGGAGCAAGGACGCGGTGAGGACAAGGGAGGATCTTGTTCACGTGCGAATTTCACACGAATTACGTGCGAATTTCACACGAATTTTCTTGTAATATAAACACAAAAACAATTGATTATAAACATATTACAATAACTTTACGTCTAAATTACGTGCGAAATCATACACGAATTACGTGCGAATTTACGTGCGGATTTACGTGCGAAGTTCAGCTTCACCTTTTTCTGTTATATACCATTTCCTATTCTGGGAAACCAACATGCCTTCCTTTTGTAATTTCACCAACAAACGAGTAATGTAGTATTGTTTGGCTTTCCGGTCTTTCAGGTAAGGTAGTGCGTGTTCTACCCCTTCAAATAGCTCAACTCGCTTAAAACCGTCTTCCCCTGCATTATATGCAAATTGTAGAATGAGTTTTTTCAACGCATCGTATGCGAGTCCTTTGTTCCTCGTATATTGGCCCACCTGGTGCGTGAGTCTTGCCACGCCTAATGAGATGGTGAGATCCTTCCCGCGCCCCTCCACCAGGTTTCGTGCTTTCAGATGTTCGACCGCTTGTTTTGTGAGCGGGCGTTTCTTTTGGACGGCATCGAGCCAGATACATTCCTTTAAGGTCAACGTTTTATTGTTCTTCAGCAATGTGGAATACTTCTCATCCAGCATTTTCCCGTAAACCGTAACCCCAATCAGCCGGTTCTCGTTGTCAATGTCATAATCGGGCATTGGGAAGAAGCGGTTCCGCTGTTCGGTGAAAATCTTCTTGATGCCCCGCCCAACGGTGTCTATCATGTTGAAATGCACCATGCCTTTGCAGAGGCACTCATTGCGGTAGTGCAGCTGTGGTCCCTTATGCTCAATGGCTTTCTCAATCGTTCCGGGGATAAAGGTGCCGCCGTTCCCGTAATACAGCTGTCCGGGGCTCTCCACAAAGACAATCCTTTGCTGTAACGTGTAGTCTTGGTGGGCGATGGCATTATGGAGGGCCTCGCGGATAGTGTATTCATCGTACTGCTTCATCGTGTCGGGGAAGAGCGTTCCACCGGGCAGCTCGCGCATGGTCTTATTCCGGATTTTAGCCAGGACTTTGTCAACAGTCAGCAGAAAGGGGATGGAGAAGTGCTCATAATCCTCTACAATAGCCTCTTCGTCTTCGAGCGTCCACGTAATTTGAGCCACGGCCGGGTGAATCTTGTCCAAAGATGTCGGTTTCCCCAGCAGGAGGATGGCGGCGCGTGTGAGCTGTCCGTCGCGCATCATATTGCTGCTGCTTAAAAACTCTTCCATGCTCCATTTGTCCACCTCATCGCCGGAAATGTTGGATGAGTGTACCTTCTTGTACATCACCCGAGCCGTTGCCAAAGCTAGCTCATCGAGGTCTGCAATTGTGGCGTCAGGCACCAACTGCGCCGACCAGTCGGGAATGGGCGGTTGGCGGCGGATTTCATCCTGTTTGGCTTGGTTCAACGGTTTCAGACTTTCTCCATCGCGTCCGTAGGCAATGCCTTTCCAATGCATCACGATATTGCGGGGCGAAGCCGGGATTTTGAAAAGCAGCACCCGTTTCCCATCCACAAAGACAGGCACAATCTCTCTGAAAATCAGATTGTCGGTCGTATGCTGCGACATATCCTGTTTCAGCTTGTTCAGGGCTTGCTCCCCGTCTTTGAAGGATGTTCCGGTTATCGCATGTGTCTTATTGTCGACGCCGAACACCATCCACGCGAAATCCCTTTCGCGCAGATTGGCCTCGTTGCTCAACGCGGAAAAGTACTTGCCAAGATCATCCACGTCGAAGTTGTTTTTCGCCGCCTTAAACTCCACGACTTCGTTTTCTGAGTGGGCGCGGAGGTGGTTTAATATGTCGTTGTAGTTTTCCATTTAGATTCAATCTTGTATCTTTATTCTTTTCATTATTATGTCTACCTCTGCGGGTTTAGAAGACTTGTTTCCATATAATGCTGTTTGTGACATTGAACCTTTTTTCAACTTACTCAGCCTTTTAGATACTGAATAATCGGGGAAGTTTTTTTTCAGTACTTCTAATGTTGCCTCTAATGTAAACTTCCTAGCATCGGTTCTTACAAATACTATAGCATCATCACTCATTAGTTTTGAGCACTTCGAAAAAACATTGTCAAGAAGTTCATAATAATCATCACGTTTATCAAATCTCCCTTTATACTTTTCTTTTGAATACACCAACCTTTCGCTCCCACCAAGAAGCCAAAGTCTTAGCCACTGATCTGCATAGTAATCTGTGATAGCGCAATAAGGAGGAGATGTGAATAGCAACGATACCTTTTCATTGTTTTCTTTTATCATATTCGAGACATTGTCTAATTCTATTGTACTATCACCTAATATCACAGAACTAGCTCCTACACATGGAATACCATTTTTATACCTCCAATTAATTCTGCCAAGCATATAATCAAAGGGATTAATCTGAGGAGGCTCCTCCATACCGTTCTTTTTCCACCACCCAATAGAATAATCCATTCCCATTGATTTGGTAATCCTCATTTGGTTTGACAACGATTGTCCTTTCTTTCCATGCAAATAAACAAGCAAGAAGGCCATTAATGTAGCGTCGATCTGATTATTTTGCCAATCGAGATTCTTTCTTGCAGATAACAGGAATTTTAAGACCTCGTCGCAAAAACACATATGATAAAATTCTGGCATTTCACGAGCTTTCTTCTTAAAATAATTTCTTCTTCGGTATATTTCAGCAAGCCGCAAAACAACATCTTCTTTTTCTGCTGGGTGCAATTTAGCATTTCCGAACAACCAGCCAACAGGATTAATCTCAACTCCAATTCCCTTTCGATTCAATACCGCACCTGCATAAATACTTGTATATCTACCAGCGAAAGGATCCAAAACGATATCTCCTTCTTTGGAATACTTGTTTACAACATTGAAGGCGAACGATAGAGGAAACATTGCGTAATATGGGCCAAAGTGAGCCCACGCAGATTCCGCAGTTTTATTTTTTTTTGTCAAATCCTTAAGACTAATCATTCTGACTTTGTTTTATAATATCATCTGCAATCGACTCAAATATTCTTCTTCCCAAATTAAGAGGAATCGCAGCCTCTGCATGCGCAGAAATAAGAGGTGTTACAGAATTAGGATACCTGCTCGATGCCACATGATCCAGTAACTCCATAACATCTGCTAGTCTTGAATACTGATCAGGATTGGCTGTATTTAAGTTGAATTGATAATCTGTGTAACACACATCAACAGGCACCAACAATTGACCTGATTTCGCTTTATAAAAGAATTTCCTTCCAAAATATGTATCTTGGCCAAATGGTTTAGTGCTATCTGAATAAACAATATTCTTCTTAATATATTCATCAGTTAATAAGAATGCATTTTGAACAGGGAATTTGCCATGTATTCCATTGGAGTCTGTATCTATTGAGATAAAGTGATTAAAGAACGTCCCAGACTTTTCCAATCCAACAATCATCATATCGGTTCCATTTATTTTCTTTTGCTCATTATTAATTCTTTTTATTTCTTCTTTAATTGCATTTGTTAACCAAGATGCGGTACTAAATACAGCCAATGGTCCATCTATAACGAATGCAACCCTTCTTAAAGTCGCTAACCACTTATTTTTCTCAAAAGACCTCAAAATATGAATAAGCCATAATTTCTCAATAGCAGACATAATTTGCCCATACATTTCTCCACATGTAGAACTAGGATTCATTAGTTCATGTAGTCTAAGCGCATCTGTTGAATAAAGTGGAAGATGAGTCTGTGGACATTCATAAACACCATAACCATAAGTCATCTCATGCTCATTTCCTTCAATAGGGCTCATCGGAGGACGAACACCAGGTGATCTTTCCAATTTTATTTTTAATAATGCCTCGTATGTATCTAGTAGCGTTTCACCATCTTCAAAAACATGACAGTTCTTCATTTCTTCAAAAAGAACTTTTCTTAATGAAGATTTTGCATCTGGCTCATCACCAACAATTATATTGCATCCTGGGAATACGGCTTCAAAAGAAGAAGACTTTTCTGTATCTCGAAATTTTTTAGGATCAATGAATTCGTCTTTCTCCAATTCCTTAGCTTTTTGCAAATCTAATAGAACTGAAGCAACTGTAACATAACCACATTCCGCACACGGAAAACCATTTTTTACTGGTGCAGCTTGATAGCTACCATCAATGGCCAAAACCAAATCTGGTTGTTGACCAGTTTGAGAAAGACTTTCTTTTGACACTAAATTAATCTGAGAAATAGAATTTGCGTTTGGACTTACTTCCTTTACGTGTAGTTCCTGCAAACGCTCATTTATTCTCTGACTTTCAATAATTCTCCTCAACGGTTCGTATGAGGCAAATTCACCTTCAAAACTCATATCTATATTTCAAATTTATCAACTTGAACAGGGATAACAAACAAATTACTTAATGTTTTTACTCGTAAGAATCCCTTATCTTGCGCTCGCCTAATAGATGGTTCGAAATCTGCGAAATCATAATACTTACATAACTCACGAGTTTCATCTGTGTTGTTCAAATGACTAATAAACCAGTTGGACGTATTCTTAAGGATATTCTTTTGGATTGAACTTACTTCCTGAGTAGCGTAAACCATGCCTATTCGGTATTTAGCACCTTCTTTAGCTGTTCGAACCCACATATCTGCTGTGTCCAAATCGTTACCTGCGGGAAGAATATTGTGAGCTTCCTCAATATATACAAGAATCTCGGGGATATTCTCATCTCCGTTAACAAATCTCTGTTGATTATTCTTGAATATTTTCGTAATAATGCGATATGAAGAAGATTTGTTCAACTCAGGATCCCCACAAGATTGGTCAACTATAACCAATTTTCCGTCCTTTAAATCTTTATAAATATCATCAGCATAGTCAGATGATGTATTTGCACTATGCTGCAAAATCGCCTTACCAATTTTTCTAGTACCATTTGGGTATTGAAAAATGCCAATTATTTTCTTCAAATCTTCATCAGCCCATCTGTCACCAGAACCATTCGGTCTATTAACATAATTATTTTCAAAATCTTTATATCCACTTTTGGGATCTCGGATGAATTTATCAAGTGCTTCGAAGGCATTTCCTATTTGATCCCATGTTGCATTACTAGATTCAAATATTTTTGATGCGGATTGGTACTCTAAAGCGTCGTCACTTGTGCTAGTATTCATAGCCGTACGAAGTTCTTTATTAAATAATCCTTTTGTGTCTGGCTTCAAATTAGCAGGGGCAGGAAAACCAGCCCTATTTAATACTGATCGATATGCAAGAATACGACGCTTATATCTTGTCATGTCTGAACCGAACGGCTCCTCGTTCTCGGGTTTGTTCAAGTTGGCCTGAACAAAATTCTTAATATATGTCGTAGTGTCATCAACCAAAATATTATTTATAATATCTTTGCCAACAAGAATATTGTCTTCAAGATAGAAGTTAATTAACATCATCTTTCTATCAGCATCATTTGGATGACTCGTAATTCCATACGTTACAACTTCATTCTCTTTTTTTGCCCCAGAAATCAATTTCCAAACATTCTTTAAAGCGGAGTTATTATCCTGGACATTTTCATTCGCATACTCTCCATTAGGATCAAAAACAAGTTGACCAATTCTTAGCGGCATTTCTTCAGAAGAAGGCATACGTAATTCATAAACAGATTTAGCAATAATTTTTGTTGTATTGGACTTACCCGTTCTTGTCATACCAAACAAAGCAGATTTTTGGCTGAGTAAATCTGATGGATATATATACACTGGTACATCATCTACATGCTGAAACCTACGATTAGTTGAAGCATATCTCACATTACCAAGTTTTACCCTCTTGATATTATTAAACTTATCTTTTTGGTCTCGAATATTAACAGGGTCACAATAATTTATAATTTCTTCTAGTGCCGAAGAAGTTGGCTTATATACTTTAAGACCACGATTAGGATAATAGTTTGATATGTCACTTCCAAATTTTAAAGAAAGAGGAGCTTCTGAATTATTTGGATTCTCATCAAGGAAGAATGTGCCTATGATTCGGCATTGAAGACCTGCAAAATCAAATAGGTTTTTAGTTCTTGCGTCCATTGCAGACACATCCCATTGTTTATCATCTTCACCGCTAACACGTTGAGCTGTTTCTACCCTTATTCTTTCTGCCTCAACATCTTGTGGTAACATAGTGCTATCCATTACTCTCAACAAAATAATAGAAGAGTCTTCTTTAGTAAAGTCTATTTCAGATTCATCATTCGGATTTATTCTAGTAGCAATTAGAAAACTCAGACTAGCAATTCCACCAACTTTTTGTCTATAAAAGTTGTGGATAATAACTTTTGCTGTTTCATAGTTTATGGAATACAGCTCACCAACATATTGCTCAGGTTGGATTAATTTCTTAAACCAATCTCTGGCTTCTTTTTCTTTACTTGAATTAATGCTGTCAAAAAGACCTACTTCAATATTACTCATAATTCTCCGTTTTAGATTATTGTAATTAATATTTTTGCTTGTTCGGGATCACCCCTCTCACTCCGCCTTTAGGGTTATCAACATCGCCCTTGTAACGCGGAATCAGATGGACGTGTACGTGGAATATACTTTGGCCAGCGGCTTCGTTGACGTTGACACCGACATTGAAACCATCAGGATTGTATCGTTCCGTCAATATCTTTTTGCAACGGTTCACTAACAGCCATAGGGCTCGCTGCTCGTGTATTGTCAGGTCGAAATAGTTGGCGACGTGACGTTTCGGAACTATCAAGGTGTGCCCCTCGCAGACGGGATAACCGTCCAAGAAGGCCACTGCTGTTGCGGTTTCACTCAACAATTCTACTTCTGGGGCGAGCTGGCAAAACACACATTCCTTGTCCAATCGGTATAGCCGCTTGTACTGAGTATGGTTGAAGTGCCGATATTCGTAAATCTCACAATTCTCGTTTTTGAACAAACTCCTGTAGGGCAGCACGACATTGCTCTGATACGTGGGCTGTTTGTGTACGTAATGGATGCGAAAGCCCTCGGTCTTCAAATCTCGACGAACGGTGAAATAGGCGGTTCCTGTTGGCTTGAGCAACTCCGAAACCGACATAAGCACTTCCGCCTGTTCCTCGGGTTCAAGAACATTGAGCACATAATTGCAAATGATTGTGTCAAAACGTTTTGAGGGATAATCGGGACGATAGTAATTGTCATAACCAACGATGTCATAGCCCTCGTTTTTCAGCTGGTCAGTGTCAAAACCATAGCCGCAACCGAAATCTAAGATTTCCCCTTTCAGGAGATTGTGTCGTTTTAGCCATCGAGTCGGATAAGACATAGACGTGCGTTCGATGGCGGTGAGATGTGGATTGTTTTTTGTTCTCTTCATAAGGTATTGATTTTTAGTGAATAAATTGTTTTCCTGTCCATAGGGCGAACCCCATATTCTCGGCAATTTGCACCATTGGGGCAAATGTTTTTCGAAAGACCGTATAAAAGTCTTCCGAGGAAAGTAGGAGCAAATCGGGAATAGAATCGTAAACCATCAAATAATCTTCAAACAATTTGTCATTCGGTTTCATCGGATACAACGTCTTCAACGCTTCCTTGTGCAGTTTTGCGTATGGTTCAAGATAGACATCCAAAGACGGCAAATTGTTGCTTTTCGACGAGTTGACGCTCGAATCGGCGGGAATAAGATTCCATAAAAGATTGTGCGACACGAAACTCCACGGTACAAAGTGATCTAAATCGTATTGCCTCGGAAACAACAGTTTGCCCGTATATATGCAATTGATGCTTCCAACGATATTGATGTATGTGTCCCAAAACTTACGCTGCCTTGTCAGTGAGTCCCGCTGTATCGGCTTAATGAGTTTTGACGGCACATCGGGCACATTCGGGTTACGTTTTTGAAGGAAAAGCGTCAGATTCCAAAAGGCAAAATCGTGCAAAATGCCATAATGCTCTGTCAGATAATCCATCCACGCAGGATTGACTTCAACAGTTTCGCCATAAATGGCATACAGACAATTGGACTCAAACTTCTGGGAACGGTTTTCAACATCTCGATCTGTTGTGTAGCTTATCCACGGTGACAAAAACCGATAGGGTACATTGAGTGAGAAGACTCGCAACAGGCTTTTAATTCGATTGTCATTCAAATTATCGAGCAGAATCCGTTTGATTTTGTCTTTGCTCGCGTCAATCGGGATATTCAGCGCTTGCTGCAAAGCCAATGATTGAGTGTATAATGAATCTGACTTGCCGAATGAGAGTTTGAAGAAATGGATGGGATACCAGGATTCCGCCACCATTCCCGCTATGATTTCCCAAAACGACAAGCTGACTCTTCGCTCTTTCACCACAATATCCAACATAGCCACAAACCAATAAAACTTGTAGGTTGCGGTCGTGTTGCTGAATATCCTTGAAAGTGCGGATATTGGCAGTCTGGTATCTTGGGGTAATGTCATACCTGATATATCTTTCTTTTGTAATTCTCTACTTCATTAGTTCATACAACTTCTTCTATTGTCTCCGTATATCTCTATTCCAATCAACCTGCAAAAATAACATTTTCTCTGAAATCCTCCTTATAGGAAGATGCAAAATTTTGCGTCTATGCACCCATATAACGCCCGCACCGTCCCATGCAAGCCCCAGGCAGGTCGTTGCCATATTGTTCCCATACACCAGGTATACCATTTGTTCGATATTTCTCCGATATTTCTTCGATGTTTATCGGAGAAATATCGGAGAAATATCGAACAACTATCGAAGAACTGATATGGCAACCCCTTGGTAAAACCTTGCCAACGGCTTGGTTGTGCGCTGATTCCGGTTGTCACATTTGTGTCTTGCGACTGATCCGGGTTGACGGGGTGATTGTTTTACGACTGGTTTCGGTTTGCAGTGCCCCTCCTACCCTCCCCTCTCGCCAACCTTTCTTTTCAACATCACATTCTCCTGTTTCAAGGCATTCACCTCGCGGGTGAGCTGGTTGATGGTCTCACGTTGGTTGGCACGGTAATTCATTCGGGCGGCAGTCATGCGTTCACGGATGCCACCCTCGGCGAGGAACTCCTCCTCTTTCTTCCTCTGGTAGCTCATCATCATCTTGTCCACCATACGACACAGCGTGATGCCGATGTTGGCCATCTCCTCAGCGTTCCACTTTTCGAAGAATGGTTCATAATCAGACAGTTGATTGTGCTCACGACAGTAGCGTAGCATCATATCGAATCGAGGATGCTTCGCGGTCCACACTGTTAGCCGGCGCGAGAGGAGGTAGTCCTCATAATCCTCCCTCAGCTCTTGGATGCTGCCTCTTGCCACATTCAACAACTTAAGCTCGCTCTCTATCGAGGTCACCCCGTCTGCCGAGCCTTCCACGATGTTCTGCTTGCCGCTGCGCGCAGCCTGCACCATTTGGTCCACCGTGCGGTCACCGTACTTCGGAAGGAACCTTCGCGTAAAAACGTAAGTCATCAGGTATAGCACCTGTGCCTTCTGGTAAAACCAGAACTCTTTCCAGTTGGCCTGCTTCCGCAGAACTGTTTCTATTTTCTTTGCTGGTGGTTGTTTGTTTTCGTTCATTGTTTTTGGTTTATACGTTTTCTTTTGTTTGTTTTCTGTAAAATCTTACGTTTTCCATCTACTAGAAATTCTAGACCATCTAGTTTTGGGCGACAAAGATAATAAAATATCCAATTTTCCTGTCCTTTCCTAAATTTGTGTCCATACAAGTTTCAAAGACTGTATATTCATTATGTTAATATTGGTTACCCTAACCTGTCGTTGTTCCTCTAACATCAATTCAAATCAATCGGCAAAAATAACATTTTCCTTCATACACCCCACACACTTCTAATACGCATTCCTCCCCACTGACACTCCCTGTCACTACGATTTTCCCCCGCCGCTGTCACTCCCTGTGCACCGACTCGTCGTTTCTTTGCACCGTCAAAATTATTCACCCAAAACAAGAAACGTTATGATGAAAAAAGCAATCGCAATTGTGTGCTGCCTCCTTTGGACAGCCGCCTTCGCCCAGAACATCCCGGCGGATTCGCTGGACACCTACAGGAAAGAGGCCCATCGGATGCTTATCGCCGGCGACACGGCCGGAGCCGTGGATTTCTACAAGCAGCTCGCCCTGAGCGGGGACGCGCTGTCGGGCTACCAACTTTACGAACTCTATTCGCAAGGCAAGGGCGTGCCCAAAGACGAACACGAAGCCGCGAAATGGCAGGAACTGGCCCAACACAATGTCTCCCTGCAGACTCAACGGTCGCGCGCCAAGGCTAAACGAGAGGAGGAAATCAGGAAATACGGCGAGAAAGGACCCACCCTCGAGGACCTTTTCCATGAGAGCGGCGCGTTGATCGAACGGGGAGCCAAGGAGAAACTCGCATCCATCATCGTGATCGGCGCCGGAGGTGTGGCAGGAGGATC
>Ga0247611_10010493_pt1 | contig 10878 bp, 1 predicted proteins | sample 177DNAGHGhighgp2_FD_192422 | JGI IMG/M metagenome (GOLD analysis project Ga0247611, IMG submission 192422) | Sheep rumen microbial communities from Palmerston North, Manawatu-Wanganui, New Zealand - 1770 DNA GHGhigh gp2 | ecosystem: Host-associated > Mammals > Digestive system > Stomach > Rumen ... | reverse complement strand
CAATCCCCAATCCCCAATCCCCATCCCCTAATGAAATTAATCAAATATTTAAAAGTATGTAATTTTATACTAATAATTAAAATAATTTTATTCATTTAATATTTAATTAGTTGTTTTTTCTATTTTATTCAATTAAAAGTTCTTCTTTATCTCTTTGCATTACTCCAGAACCAGCAAATGATACTGCATTTACTTGTTTCATAAGATCTTTATTTCTACAATGAACAATACATATAATAATTAATAAGAGAATAATTATAAATACAAAAACTCCACCACCAACAGCGACCCAAATCAATAAATTTCCTTTTTTATTTTTTTCATCTTTATTTTTTTGTCTTTTGTCATAAGAATCCAAACTAATAGTTTTATGCTCAGGTTCATAAGAAACATACTCAACTATTGGGCCGTCTTTTATTTGTGCTATTACTACTAAATTTGAATAATCATTTGGAACATCATCCATTTCTAGGTTGATTTCATCCCCTGATGGGTTCTCTTTTTGTACCACCAGGGCACCAGCTTCCGACAACGCAATGGTTTGATTATTTGCTTCATTAATTAAATCCCATTTTTCAATAACTTTTAATGAATATACTACATTTATATTTTTTTTTTCAATTCTGTTAAATTTAACATTTAAAGTAATAGTTTTTTTATCTTTATTTTGTGTCTTATTTATTTTAAGAGTTCCATTATTATTTAAGATTGGATATTCATAGAAGTTTTTATTTCTAGAATTCATATATTTAAATGCATAATTGCTTAATTCATCTATATTTTTTAAACCTTTGGAAAATACATTAAGATAAATAAAATCTTTATTTGGATTTTTGAAGGTAATAAATACTTTTCCTCTTTCTGTTTTTGTCTCTTTTTGAACTAGTGTCATATTGTTCTTATCTAATTTATTTTCACTTATAGAAAAATCAACAAAATGACTATTAGCAGCAAATTGAATACGCATATAGCCATCAGTCTTATTTCTGTCTACTTTTAATCTATATGAATTAATATTGTTTTTATATATTTTGCCATATTGATATAATTTTTCAGACACCGGGATATCCTCATTTTCCTGTATGATTGACAATTCCAACCTTAAATTTTTATATTTATTGCTATTACTAGGGTCCTTTGAAAACTCCAAATATAGAGTCGGTTTATCTGTTTCATTAACTTTAAATTCTTTAAGGCTATCTGAAGATAGTAAAATTTGTCCTGTTTTTATAGCAGGATCATATTTACCTGATACTAAAGGACCTCTAAAATAAGGTTTTAATTCAGAAGAAAACGAATATACAGTATTTTGTGTCATTACACCGCCTTTAAGCACGAATTGATTATTTCTTATTTTTGTTTCTGGTTTGGTGTTATTTTCATTTTTTAAATCACGAAGATTAAAGAAAGCCATTATACTATTACTTAAGTTATCTAATTTCGAATAATAATATACAGGAAAATCAGTATTATTATAAGCTATTTCTGTAGTCCTTCCCAAACTAATTTCATCAAAATTTAATTGAGCAGGTCTTAAAAAGTATTCTATAAAGAAGGCAAATGCTGGTTTGTTTTGATTATTTTCTTCTTTTAAAGTTCTTAATTGGGAAGAATTGGTATGATTTTTAATTTCTATTATTAATTGTGGATCTGAGCCTCTTCCTTTTGAAGAATCAAGAGCTAATGAAAGTATATCATCTCTTCCGCTTAAGTCATACTTTGTCTTTGGATCATCTCTGAAATATAATTTTGCTTCTCCGAAGAGTGAGGCGAGATTGATTAATAGTCGTTTTCTTGTTGAGAAATTCAATTTTAGTTTTTGATTTTTTTTAAGTTGGAATAATTGTATTGAACTTGGGTTGGGAGAAATCTCCTCTAGGTCAAATGAAGTCAAAGATGTTATTAACTCAATAACATTATCTCCATCTGAAATTACTTTTACATAGAAATAAGATTTCCTATTTTTATCATTTATAGTTAAACTAATGTAATTATTATTATCTCTTTTTGTGCTATAATTAGCATTTTCTTTTGGCATTTTACTTTGTAATTCACCACTATTGAATGTATCATATATTTCTTTTTCTAAGAATTCTCCATACATATAAGTTATAGCTGATTTATTTTGAGATCTTGCATATATCATTAAATTTCTTGTTATATTTATGGAATCGTATTTAATCATATAAAGGCATCTATATATATTTTTATCTTTATCTGGTTTAACAGGTTTACATAAAGTTTTTTGATCTGAACTAACTTTATGTATGGTTAAATTTTTTGAAAAATGAACTTTGAAAGAATAGGCAGTACCATTTATTGTGTCCTTATATTCAGTATAAACTCCAATAATAAGATTTACTTTATCAATTGAAGTTAAATTTCCTTTTGCTTTTATTTCATCTCTTTTTATTTGGAAAACTGTATCACCTCTTGATTTGTCAAAAATAAAATGGGCTTTACCTTTTTCATAAATTGGTCTTTTATCTCCAATATTCACTAGTAAAATACCAGCATCAGATTGCCAATCAAACTCCACTACATCGGCATCATAAGGTATGCCGATTTCAAAATATTCATACATATCTTTTTTCTTTATTTTTTCATCGTTGTCTAAAAAGCCTATTATATATTCATCTGGTAAAATTTCTATTATTTTGCCAATATTATGAAGATTATCGTTAGAATTAGGATTTACCCTAATGGAAATAGTAAAAGGGTAGAAGATATTTTCACTTTCTTGTTGGTTAATCATGGAAGAATTAATAGTGATTAATATATAGCATCCTTCCTCACATTTACTAGTATCTTTATTTGTAAATAATAATTTTTTGTTGTAAAAATCATATTTTAAATCTCCTTCTTCTTTATTTCTTGGGAATTTAAATTTCCTCCAATCTGACTGGCTTTCATCTTTTGCTAGCTTCTTGCTTACAATCCTTGCAAATATTTTTAAACTTCCTCTATCTAAATTGACTGAGATATAGCCCGATTCATCATATTCAATATCTGTATATAAAAATAGCAAAGTTCCTCCTGAAACAAAATCTCTTTTAGTAATTCCTTTAGGTATATATACTGGAACATTTTTAATTTGTCTGATTGTAGTCTCAATTATAGGGGTAGTATCATTAATTTGTTCTGCAGACAATTCAATTCTCATGCTGGATATTCCTTTATTATTACTATTATTTTTAATTACACTGCTATTTAAGAAAAATATATCACTACTACTAAAATTAATCTTTGTTGAATTATTATTATTAAAGATAATATTTAATTTATATTTTGCAATATTAATTGTATTTACACTAATTGAAATACTTTTTTCGACCTCAGAAAAAATATATATATAACTTATTTTTTTAAGATCTTTTTCAAAAATAATTCTTTGTGGGACACCATCTTCAATTAATAGTTCTTTTTGAAGTGAAGAATTTTCTTTTGTTAATTCCAGAGCACTAACATATAACATGCACATATTTGTTTTTTCTTTAAAAGTTCCTTTTTCTTGTAATGTAACTTTATATGAATGTACAGTTTTTTTTATATCTTTTTCATCTTTTATGAATTGTTGAGCATAATTTCCATATGAAATAATTTGTTTTGGATTCTCATTTTGTTCTAATCTTTCTATTTTAAATTTGCAATTTAATGAATGGAAATTTGTTAAATAATAACTATTTGATAAAAGCTTAAAATTATGAATGTTTATATATTTTGTCGTAATAATAGGAATTAAGTAATTTATTCCAGAATAAATATCGTTAGTTGTTTTTGATTTTTCATCATTTTTTTTTATTATTTTATATTCTATAACATAATAAGAATTTATTTTAGCATTTATAGTTATTGTTAGACTTTTGCCAATATAATTCTCATTATAATATAAAGAATAAAACATTTTATTTGCCAAATAATTTTTACTGGATTTTAAGTTATATCCTTTTCCACTTATTAAAGTAAGACTAACATCACCAGTAATAATCAAGAGATCTATGAATATTTGATAAATATCTTTTTCAAGTTGTAAATCAATGAAAAATTTTTCTTTTTCACCTTTTAAAGTCATTTGAGAAAAAGGTTGTTGTTCATTTAAAGTAATAAGATCATCATTTCCAAATATAGAAGTTTTGAATCTGCATGGCTCATTATTGTTAGAATCAGGGCATACGACAATCATGATATCTTGTTGGGATTGTATTGGACTTAATTTATGTTTTTTTTCTCCAATCCAAATAGCCATATTATTTACTTGATTTACTTTTGTGATATTTGTATTAGAAATCAATTCATTATAATCGAAGTAGCATAAAGGGAAGGATGTGCATTTATAAATATACATTTGAGGCAAACCTTCCAAAGATATCATATTATATATTAAATATTCTGAGTCTAAACTTGAAGGTATTACATTATAAAATGATACACTTTTTTTATTAATAATTCTTTGATAGCTAATTCCTGAAATTTGTGGTGGATTAATATTAAATTCATTTATATTTTCATTGGGACTAACCATTTGTAAACTATAAGGCAACTCATTTATAGGATAGTGACCCTTAGTAGGGAATTGAACACATATATATTTTGCTTTGTTATCTTTCTTTTCAATAATATGAGAATAATATCCGTTTTTAATGGTTTCAATTGTATTATCTAATGATGACATCTTTTCATCTGCATAAACTATTTCACCAATTTTATTATAAAAAGTTCCTGTTATATAATATGTAGCATTTTCTTTTTGATTCTGACCAAAATCTAACAGATAACATTCTTTATTTAATATATCTTTGTTTAAGATTCCAGTTATTTGCTTATCATTTATTTTTAAAGGAGAAATTGATTTTCCTGATTTTTCTGGTTTTTTTAAAGTAACTTTACTTCCGACCGTAATATAATCTCCTACATTTCCGCGTACAATTAAAATATAAGAATAATTGTTTGTCATATTTATAGATATTGCCGAACCTGAATTGAAATTATATAGAGTTGTATTCATTCTGTATATTTCAAGAAATATTTTCTGTGCTCCTGTTGCATAAAAAGTCAAAATTAGATCGCTCACATTCGTTTGATTGAAGTAATTATTTTGTATACTAAACTCCATAATTTGATAAGTTTGACTTACATAATAACTATAAGCAAATGTTGTATTATCAATCTCTATTAAACTATGCCCAGAAAATATAATTTTATAATTGCAAGTATCTTCATATCTATTTTGGCATTGAATAGGGATATTTATTGATTCATATTTACCTAAATTCTCTGTTTTTATCCACATAACATTTGAGAGACTAGGGCCTCCTTGAGCCAATTGAAGTCTATTTGTTGCTCCAATAGAATCTTCGCTAGAAAAATATATGACTTGGTTAGGTAATTTTTCAGATATAGTTTCAACTTTTAAATAATATGGGATTTTTGATTTAAAATTCAATTTGTATCTTTGGAGATATTTAAATTTAGAAGAACTTTCAAATCTACATCTTACTATTTGTTTTATGCTATTGTACTTAATGCCAATTATTTCTATATTTGGCTTGTAAACTCTAGTTATAGGTTCTGGTTCTGATAAAACTGGATTATATAATAAATACAATTTTTTTGCACCATTAGTAATTTTTGCTAATACTGTTATGTATGTTATATTATTTGCCTTATTAAGTTTAACTTGAATTTTTCCTTCTGAATTCGCTAAAGAATTATTGAATTGCCTGTATATTCCATTTGTTTCAGAAATTGCCATAGAATCTATCAATTCTTCATCATTGAAACTATTTTCATATATTCCTTTAACATAATAAACAACATCAGTATGATTAACTTTATTAAATGTAATAGTATAACTATTATTATCTTTTTTCAATTCGATAGTATCGTTCTTTAAATATTTTGAAGTTATATTTAAATCATAAAGATGTTTCTCATTTGCATATTTAAAAATAAAATTGGATAAATGTTCATCAAATTCACCATCTATATTATACATGGTTAGATAAACTGTATTATTAAGTACAAAATCTTGAGTGAAAGGGAAAGACATAATTCTTTTTCCTTTGGTATATTCATTTATAGTATAATTTTTGATAGTTGAATTAAAAATATCATTTACATGAGTATGGAGGCTGAAGCTAATACTAGGGTTATTAATTGAAATCTCAATATTCAAAACAGGATTATCTATATTTGTTTTTAATTTATAAGTTATAAAATTTCTCTTTCCTAATTTGCCATTAATATAAGCATTTTCAGGACAATATCTTATTGGGGAATATAGGTCATCTTGTGATATAAATATTTCTATACTTGCCCCATGAAAGTCATATTTATTAGTATCTATTTTTTCTACGCTGAAGAATAAATATAGATTTTCTTTTGGATTGTAATTATTTTTTTTTATATCTTCTGAACTTATATATAATACTCCAAATGCTCCATCAAAATAACCATAAATTGCTTTGTCATTGTCTGGTTTATAAGATTTGTCATATCTAGCATAATATGCTTCTTCTTCAGTGATTACTACCCCCCAAATTTTAAACATAGGTTTATCTGATTCTAGCATTGTTATACTGTCATTTAAAAAATACTTATAGAAATTAAAACTTACAGAAATATCATTATAATCAATTTGAGTATAAAAGTTTAATGGGAATTTTGTATCTCTGTAGTTGAATTCTGTTGATCTTCCGATTTGGACTTGATCTATATTATATTCAGGATTTCTTGGGTAATAAGTAATATAATAAATAAATTCAGGCTTATTACTATCTGCTTTTTTATTATTAGATTTAGCTATTAAATTAGCTAATTTATTTTTTACATTTTTCGTTGCTGAGGTCAATGTTAATCTGTCTTCTCTACCAGATAAATAATATTTTATAGGCTTTTCTTCATCCCAATAAAAATATCCTTGGCCTGAAACACATGCAATATTAATTAATAAATCTTGAGTTGTATCAAAGCTATATTGAAAACTATTTCCTTTTAGTGCAAAGATTTGTGGTGTACTTGGATTAGGAGTAATTTTATAATCATATTTATAAGTAGAAGATAATACTTCAATAATTGAACCTTTATCTAAAGTGACAACTAATAAAAGGCATTTACTTTTGTCTATTTTATCAACATAAATATAATTAACATCACCTGAAGACATAAATTCACCCTGCATTCCCGGCATATATTGATTTATAACTTTGCTAATATTATTTCTTTCAATAGCTTCTGCATCAACTAAATCACCAATAAATTGAACTCCAGCGGAACTATCTTGAGCTCTTGGATAGACTATTAAATGACTATCTATATCACTTCCATCAAAAATAACAGCAAAGGCACATCCTAATACTCCTCCGCTTTCTTTAGGAACACATTGAACTTTTTGATCACTTCTTATATGCAATAATTCAAATGTCACTGTGTAATTTCCTTCTATATAATTAGGAGGTTGGAACAACTTAAATGCATATACAGATGAGTACAAAGTATCAACTAATTTAGTATGAATACCAAATACTAAACTTAATCTTTTTAAACTATTATTGTCTGGAAGAGTCATATTTTTTGCTTTTAATACTTGCAAAATGGTTTCTTTTTTTATTCTGAGTATGGTATCATGGCCTCTTTCTACTAAAAAATCATAATTTTGTGTAGTTGGCCTTATATTACCTACATTGATATAAAGAGAAGGTTTATCTGCTTGCCAGTCTACAATGACTAACTCAGAATCAAAAGGTAGCAAAACTTGGTAAAATTCATATATTTCTTTATCTGAAGGAGCAATATTTCCTATGATAAATTCATTTACTGGTATTCTAACTTTTGGTATATAGTTGTAATTTTCAACTTCATATGGATATATTCTTGGATTAATGGTTATTCTATAAGGAACTAATTGATAAGTTCCATTTTGACTTTCAGTTTTGTTTCTTAAATTGGAACTTTGAATAGTAATTAATAAATAACAACCTTTATCACAATTTTGAGTATTTTCTTTATTAATAATTATTTTTTTAAAATAAGTTTCATATGTTATAGATTTATTCCTTGATTTTGGAAATTTGTAAATTCCTCTCCAATCAGAATCATTTTTTCTTTCTTCTATATTTTTAGGAACAACTGATGCATATATGTGTCCACTACTACGCTTATAATCAACAGTTATTTCTCCAACCTCATCTTTATCTATGGTCAAATAATAATATTTATAATAATTTCCAACAATAATATCTTGCTTCACTACGTTTCTTTCTAAATACATTGGAGCTGCTTTAACATGGGAAATAGTTGTTTCTACTACCTTTGTTTTTGTTTTATTAAATAGTCTTTCTAGGACAATGTCTACTTGAATTATGCATACTTGGTTATCTAAGCATTCATTTTGTAGCACAGATGAATTTATAAATTTTTGTTGATTTCTATATATTTTGAAACTATCAAATGTTTTATGTCCAAAGATAATTTCAACTTTAAAACCAGCTTTATCAACCAAATTAAAATCAATATATAGTGGATTAGTTTTATCATTTATATAAAAAGTATATGAAATTTTGGGATAATCATCAGAAAAAGAAAAATAGTGAGATATTCCATCACTTAAAGAAATTGCTCTTTGTCTAGTCTGTGCTTCATCTTCTAATTCAAAGCCACTAATATGTAATAAACATGATTTTTTCTGGTATGTGGATATTTCAGTATCTATGGCTCTTAATAAAAATATATAACCTTCTATAAATCTTGTACTGTTTTTTTCTAATGAAAGATGAGCAAAGTCGTCAAATGTATCGACTATTTCAAATCTTCCTTTATTAATGTCATAACGTGATATATTATATCTGCAATTTTTGGAATAAAAACTAGATAAAAAATGACTTCCAATATCTTTTTTGTGATTTTTAAGGGTAATCCATCTGTAATCACGTAATTCTGTAGTCAAAGATTCAACAAAATTAACTCTTGATTCTAATACATTCAAATACATTTCACCTCTTTTTAATTGATATTTAACTAAATAAAATGAATTCTCTTCAGCATGAATATTAAAATTAAAAGATTTTATTTTATCAGTGATATTAAATTCATAAGTTATTTTGTTAGAAAAAAAGGAATTATTTCCAGGAATTCCCTTATCTTCAATATTAGCACTAACTTCTCCACTGAAGACCATAATATCCAAATTCATAGATGTATTATATGGATGAACAAAATTAATATGATAGTAATTATCTTGGCCTTTTAATATAAAGTTACTAAATGTTTCTGCTTCTTTAAGAAAAATCCTATCTTTATTTGTAAATATATTAGTTTCAAAAACACAATACCCAAAATTATTTTTGAATTGTCCTTCATTACATTTTACAATCATCATAGGTTGAAAGCTACTCAAAGCAGTAACTTTGTGATTTTGTTCTTTTCCTTTTAAATTATAATTATAAGCAGATACTCTGCTTGAACTATATACATTTTTCATATTTTTTAATTTATCCTCATTAAAAGTACAATCTGGATAATTAGTACATTCATCAACATACATATCAGAAAATCCCATTATTTGTTTCATGCTATAATTTATTATATTTGATTTTTCATTTGTTGTGCCATGAAATACAGCTATTTCATCTTTAAATAAAATATGTTGATAAGTTAAACCAGGAATTTGGGGGTCTTCCATTAATTTATTATAATTACTTCTTTTATTTGAGCCCAATTTTACACTGAAAACATATGGTAATATTTGTTTTGAAGGCTCTCCTACACCAAAACAAAGTTGACTATTATAATCAAAATCTTTATTTGGAAAAGCTGTAAAGAAAAAATTGTCATAAACGCCTGTTTCAAATGGTTTTTCATTACTGCTATTTTTAATATAAGTATAACCCATCTGCTCATAAAAATGTTCATTAACATAAATTATCTCATTTGCATTTTCATTTTCATTTGAATTTGCATTTTCATTATAAATCTGAAAGCAAATATCAGATAGTTCATTAGATATAATCCCCATATATTCTAAATCATTAACTATTAATTTATTTTGGGATTTATTTTCAAATATACTCATAGTTCCTATGGTAGCATATTGTCCTTTTTTTCCTATAACTCTTAATTTGCAATAATTGTCACCTTCTGCAGAAGGATTATTTTTAAATTGATAAATTATTCCACCTTCAAATGGAATTTTTGTTACATTTGCAAAATTTGTATTTAAACTTGAATTTGCTCCTTTAACCCAAACCTGATAATAAGAATGCTTACTATCATCAACTTTAATAGAAAACTCCATTTCAGTATTGTTTCCACTGATATAATAACTATATTTTTTTCCCATATTAAGCAAGCAACTTTTTGCAGAATGTTGACTAATTTTATAATTGCAATTTTCTTCTTTTTCACATTTGACACAAATATATAAAGTACGACTTTCAGGAGGAAATTGCTCTCTTTTAATAAACAAATCGATTGTTTCGTCATAATGTTTCACTCCCATTAATATTCTATTATCTTGGCATTGGACTGTATCTGATAAAAATACTATAGGCTTAGATTGTGAAGATTTTATTTCTATATGTGTATAAGGAAAATCTTCTAGAGAATCCAAATTCAATTTAAAGGATTTAGCACCAGAAAATTTCTTATCATTTTTATCGAAAGTAACTGAATCTTCTGGCGTATACTTAGCTGAGGAAAGAACAATTAAAATAAGAATACTTAATAATGTTAATAAGTTTGATGACTGGTTTGCCATCTCAAATTAAATAAATTTAATAAATATAAATGTTTAAAGTATTGATTAGTAAAAAATATTTAAAATAAATTAAATAAATCTAAAAATATTTCTATAATTTAATACATTTCAAAATTGGGGATTGG
>Ga0247611_10010492_pt1 | contig 10879 bp, 3 predicted proteins | sample 177DNAGHGhighgp2_FD_192422 | JGI IMG/M metagenome (GOLD analysis project Ga0247611, IMG submission 192422) | Sheep rumen microbial communities from Palmerston North, Manawatu-Wanganui, New Zealand - 1770 DNA GHGhigh gp2 | ecosystem: Host-associated > Mammals > Digestive system > Stomach > Rumen ... | reverse complement strand
AGGACATATCGACATAGACAACTATATATTTCGGATTATTACCTTTCTTTGAAAGATAATTCTGAATGTGCTGAAGAATATTTGTTGAAATTGTATCTGACTGTATATAATCTTTTTTTCCACCCATAGTAACCCACCGTTTCTTTCCGTCTAATTGCACACCATCTAATAAACCGTCTGTAACTGTATATGTAAAGAAATCATCATTGGCCGCAATAAAACTGGACATATAATGTGCCCAAGTACCACCGAAGAAAACGGGTTTATTGTTAGGGACATCCTTTCCAAGTGGTTCATAAGGATGGTCATCAGAATAATATTTCTTATTTTCACCAGCAACAGATGAACCGTCACCACTGTCATCAATAGAATCACCATATGCGGCAGACGTTGGGTCACATCCGTAAGAAACATCACCACCGGTATCACCGACATTAACACCGCAGTTTGAACTTTTGACATTGTTCTTATACATATCAGTCAACTTGTTCAACTCTTTAACTCTTTCGCTATGGCGGCAACATTCCTCCTTTGATTTGCTACATCCCTGTCCAGGAATTGCATCTTTATTGAAACAGCGTTCCCAATTATCCTCCCAATAATCAAGACTCTGCATTGCCGTCATACCCCTATTTGAAGAGTAATGTTGCCATACATTTCTGTCATTTTCGTGCCATGCAAACGCAAGTTGGGCATCTGCTGAACTCTCTGTAAGTCCATTCTTCGCACAAAAATCTTTTAAATCTTTCTTTCTGCTACCTGTCCACTGAAATAGTCCATATGCACCAGACTTGTCGTTGGTTGGCGTTGTCTTATAGCCACTTTCGCCATAAACATTAGCACATATACCCAATGCCTGATTAGGTGTGAGTCCCTTGTCAATAAAGAAATTGATTATCTTTATCGCAATTGCATTATTATTGCTTGAAGGTAATAGACATTCTGCCATTGTTGTGTGTTTTATTTGTCATTATTAGTGATATTTTTTATACATTGCGTCATCAAATCTCCAAATCTGAATTGAGCCGCCTCCGTCAGAAGGCTTTCGTAAACCATATTCAACCGCAGCATTTCTTTGTACGAAATCACTACGCCAATCCTTTCCTGTCCACATAGCACCATGTGCTGTAGGTTTTCCATTTGAATATCTTCCAAATATAACCATAATGTCACCTGGTTCTAATCCAGACCATCGTCCATATTTGTTCATTTCATCTTTACAATTTGAAGTAGAATCTATTGCTTCGCTTTCATTAACCTTTCTGAAACCAAATTCTTCAAAATTACAATAAATATTTTGGTCGTATGGTCCGCCTCCTCTCCACCACTTCAATATGATTTTTCCGTTACTACCTCTTTTATACCATGTAGTTGGGCCTGACGTACAGCATTTATGACCCTTTGTCTTTAAACGATAACTCTTGCCAAGTTTCTGACTATCCAATGTTGTGACACCACCAGGTTCGCCATTTAAAACCTTATCCATTTCAATATACCTTTTTGGCTTAACTAAATGTTTATACTTAGAATAGTCATAACTTGTATCACCATTAGAATCTGTATCAATAGTTCCACCAAGTATTTCACAAGGATTATTCGAACCGTTTGCATCTTCATCCTTATAGTTGAGGTTCTTTGTGAACCAAGCGTTAGAATACGGTACAGCCCTGTTTGATAACTTCATAGCCTTAACCCTCGTTACCATATTACCAGGTGTCATAACGTGTGTAACGTTAAAAATCATGTAGGTTCCCCTCCACATCGGCACATTCATCAATTGGAAATACATCAACGGCTGAATCTGTGCGCAACCCATCATCTCAAACTCGCATTGGTATGAATAATTGCTGAATACAGGATAAAGGTCTTGTCCTACAAACGCAACCTTGTGTTCATTTCCTGCACCTTGATACGCAATATGCGAAAGTGTATTAATTACAGCACTTGTGATAACAGGCGTTTCCATATTTAGATGTACATCCTTAAACAAGTGGTTGTGCTGATAACCATAAGCAAGTCCGAATGACGGTACGAAGTATCCGTACCTTGACACATCCTCGTCCCCGTCAAAATCACCACTTGTTTTTGCTAAAATTGGTGGAAGGTCAGTAGAATTATGAGGTGGTCGTGCATCATTTGGCAAATTTGTATCCTCCATCTGTCTTGCATCGTTGTAACTCCAAATGTTGAAACCGTCTTCCCTGTAATTGTTCAATTCAGAAGGTGTTTCTGATAGTTTCGGGACATAGATTATGACAAACTTGTTATTTCGCTCAGGTGGTGTCATTTCACTAAACGGAACGGGCACAAACATGCTTTCCAATGCTGAAACAGCCTCTTTCGGGTCTTTTGAGGACAGGTTGTCAATAAAGTCAGGTATGGCCAAGAACATACAGTGATGTTTGGTTGTTATGTCACCAATCGCCTTAAACACAGTAGAATCCTCATAGGAATTGTTTTGGGAAAAAACGTCAAGCAATATTTGACAGTTCAACATCAACCTACTTGTTATATTTCTATAGAACGAATCTATAAAGATGAAATTGTTGAAGAAGTTCTTGATTGTAAACTCATGGTCTGCTGAACCTGACGAACTGCTTGACAACCACTTATCCCACAACATTTTCAGATACAGGTAAATTGGCAATGCTAAATCGCGTGTAAACTCGGCAATGTCTGCATCTTCGGGGCTTCCGTTGTCAACCGTATCATCAATAACAACATCACTCGGTGAATCAACTATTTTCTTTAAGGTGTCTGAAAATGCCCTCAGATAATTCTTCATGGTTGCTTCATCTACATTAACATCTGTTTTTGTTATATTGGCTTCGGTTGTTGTGGTAAGTCCTGTTCTCAACGTTTTCTTGTTGGACATGTCAAGGACAATGGATTTTCCACAATAAAGGCGTTTAAGGATGTTTTGGCACGTTTCGTTTTCATCATCAAGATAGAGGTATAATTCCTCATCACCGTTTTCCCTTATGTATGCAAACTTTTTAGCAGAATCCCCAAACAATTCAACGTACCACTTATCAATGAACTCGTTGTAATCTGTTGAAGCGGTGACTGAAGTCGGGTATTTCTTGGTAACTTCTTTCGTCTTTTTCCTAATCTGTGCAAGCATGTCACCCTTTATGACTTTCTCAGTGCCGTCTTTTCTCGGCATTCTTAACTCAATATTGCTTTTTACAGTTAGCCATTCATTAGAAACAAACTCCTCAAATTTCTGCTTTAAAGCATTGGATATATAGTAATCGGGCAGTTTTCCACCGAACATACTTTCAAGTGATACGTTGTAATAATTACTAGAATCACCACTCTTTGTTGCTACGAAATAATAACTGTTACCTGATTTATACAGCAAAGGATTGTATTTGGTTGCGGGTTGCTTATATTCTAACTCGCATAAGCCGCTTTTATAGATAATTGGGTCAAACTCGTTGGCTTTCACAAAGTCGTATCTCCATAATAAACCGCCAAGAAGAAGAATTAAACCGTATGGCACTGATTGGATTGAGCCGTGCGTCTTGTCACTGTTCAAAAAATTAAGTGTTGTGCCACTAAGGTTATACTGTGCAATACTGTGAAGCAACATCAAAGCCTTTACCTTATCAACAACGTTATCTTCAACCGTTGTTTCGTTCTCATTCTGCAAATAGTAGAAATTTGAACCAGTCAGGCAGTCGAAAGCTATTTCATTCTTTGTTATCTTTGAAAACATCTTCAAAAGCGGTATGGCTATATTGTCAACCGTCAATGAGGTGTCTTTGCCATTTGCTGACCAACTCATCTCATTGCTGTTCTTTGCCAAAGTGTTGGTTTTATTCAGTTCATTGTTGAAAACTGAAAAATCTGTCTGCGTCTTATCCTTAATGTTTTCAAGAACCTTAGTGTCCTTTAACTTGAACTTCACGATATTGTTTCGTTTAAAGAAACTTGAGAACTCTTCATCAGAAACATTCCAATAACGACCAAGAACTTTTGAAAAATTCTCAGAATATGTTTCTCCTGCAATTTTAAAGTTTCCTGTTTTTAATTCCTCATATCTTTTAAGTACACCACTAACAACCGAAGGCTTTGTTAAAACATTAAACTTCTCATAATTTATGTGCTTATCGTACCTGTCAGAATATTCCCTTTCCTTGAATAGTGTAAGCGAATTGCTGTTAAACAGTGTATCAATATTCTGTTCTATGTTTTCGTTTATTCTTGTATTGAATCTGAAATAATATTTGCCATCAGCACCGTCATAGGTATAGTCATTCTTATATGAATCGAATTCCTTTACTATGCTCGGAACAAGCGCAACACCATTCTTCGTATAGAAATGGATATAGTTCAAAGTATTTCCGTTTTGTCGGTAAATAGGATGTCTCGCACCATTAACCACACTTGACATGACTGACTTGTTGGTTTCAAACGGATGAATACCACTTGACCATTTAATTATAAAATCCTTCGTTTCTCCCATATTGTCTTCTTCGGGTTTACAAAGCATTATATCCAACAGTTTATCACCAAGAGGCTTGTTTCCAGAGACATCTGTTATTTTTTCCTTGATTTGGCTTTTATCCTTAAAGGTTAAATAATAGTTATAAGCATCCATCTTACCCATTACTTCCGCTACTTCGGGTGTGGCTTTTCCATTTTCCATAATGCCGAATAGTTGAGCGGCACGTAATCCAAGCATACCAGCCAAATAAGATATACCCATCTTGTCAATGCCGACATCAAATACGGGTCTAACCTCGTTTAGGTCATTCGGTGATATTGGGACGTAACCTATGTTTGCATTCAGTTCCTCATAATTAATGTCACCCTGATTTGTTTTCTTGCAAGCAAGAAACAATGCCCTTACGAGCTTTTCCTCCTCAAAATTTGGACTGAAATCACCGACCCAACCAATTGTGTTTTCGTCTTCAAGACTTTTATTTTCATTGTTGTCAGAAGCAGCCTTTGTGACCATTGGCCATGCAGGTATGTTTTCTTTTTCGTCAGGTACTATATCAGTTTTTTTAAGATTAACATGAAGATACTCTGCTTTTCTCAATCCGTTTCTCTCCTGTTCCTTTATGTTGTCAAAGCATTTATACATTATGTAAACCAACGTCTCAACATGTGCCATAATCATTTTGAATACATTGCCGATATATGGAACCATTGTGAGTTTTGATTGTGCGAGTCGCACATAATCACGTTCCTTTTGCCTCTCGATACGACTTACGCTATCGTCGATTTCATTCATTCTATCATTAATTCTTTTCCTGAAATCACCCAAATCAAAGAGATAGGCATACCTATGTATGTTGTTGGTTACGTCTTGATTCAAAAGGTTCACAAGTATCTCAGCCGTGTTGGTTTCCATTCTTATCTTATCACCAGAACCGTCTGATTTTGTTGAAAACGGTATTTTACAGAAGTTTTCAACAGTCATTACGTCGCATTCTTCACGTACACATTCCACATTAATGCCAGTTTCGCCGTCCTCTGTTATATTAAACAGTTCAATACACTCTAAATCAGGTAACGAAACTGAATACCCATTTGGTAAAGATGATGTTGGTATAGCGGTGGATGAATAACTCTCATTATAAGAGTTAAATTGTGTTATCAATTTATTATACAACTCTGCTATATGTCCACCAGTGTCAATAGTTTTTTCTTCTGACATAACAAGCATCTGCTCTTTATCCAACGAATCATTGCCAATTACAAAGTTTTTAACCGTTGAAACTGTCTCCTTGTTGGTTATTGCCTCAATAAACCTTGTATAGTCTGAATATAATGTACCAAGTTCCGCTTTCTCACTATCACTTGTCTGAAGTCTCTCGTTGTCCTCTTCACTCAGCATGTTAAGAAGTTCACCATCCTGGTCTGTCATTGCATTCTTTATGTGTTCAAGGAAATCATAAATTCTTGGCATTGGCTTGCCATTGCTTTTGAATGTTCTCCATTCTTCACTTGACGCTTTACTGTTCCAATAGTCTTTTCCGACATACTCACAAAACGGTGCAGCGACAATGTATTGGAATGGTATATCAGTAAGCAGTGAATATGAATATCCAATAAAGGTTGCAGTTGCCTCAAAGTTGCCCGTCTTTGAGTTTAACATACCCTTAAATCCGCTACACGTAAGTTGCAGCGTAACAGGTTTTCCATAAAATCCCTTAATTTGGAGTTTGAACTTTGGATACGGTGCGGTAAAAAAAGCACCGAAAATGTTATCAATCGTAAGTTTATCGTCATAATGGGTCGCTTCCTCACGGCCAAACAATGAAGAACCCCTTTGGTCTACAAACTTAATGGTTACAGTAGGTGTGTAATAGTTTTCAAATGCAACCGTGATGTTTTCGATGCCAAGACCCTCTACAATGTTTTTCTTGAGAATGTCCTCATAGTGCGTATTTGTGTAATAAGTTGTCAAGAATGTTTCACCGTTCTTGCCCAACTGCTCACCTGTAAGGAATGATACCCAATTCTTGTCTTGGTCTAACCCTAAACGTGAAGTCCATGACATCACATATGTCATGTTGTCGTTTTCACCTTGTGCTGCATTCTGTTTGAATCTTGATACAACCTCAACTATCAAGTTGAATGATATACATAAATCAGAATAATCGGGTGTTAATGGCACATTACCAATCTTCCCGAATACACTGTTAGGTTCTACATATAGTATCCTACCTTTCTGTCCTACTTTTCCCTTTAAATCTGACATATTATACCCTATTTGACTTGGTGTTTCTTATTGAAATTTCATATCTGTTTAATGCATCCGTAAGAGGATATGGTATCCTTAACGTGATACCGTCGCGTATTGCGTATTCATAACCACCTACATGTGGGTTTGCCTGAAGTATAAGCCAAGCGAAATCAGGATTTCCATAGTATTTATAAGACAATGTGTCAAATCTCATTCTCTCCTTGTCAAACACTATGTATAAGTCAGAAGATTCCTTTGGTATCTCCAAAAACGGGACAAACCTTACCTGTCCGTTCTCCCTAAATTGTGCGTATCTGTCGTAGTAAGCCATTGTTATTTCTTCTTGTTTTTAGTGTATGTGTCCGTTACATAAGCATAGTTTTGTCGCGAGTTCAAGTCAACCTCATTGTTGCCAGCTCCTCCAATTTCTTTCCAATTTTGGTCTGACTTGTAAACAACCCTGTCGGCACGATTGTCATAAAAACGTGTGTTTGCATAATAGTTGAATGACATAGCGTTCTGAAGCCTCCTGATTGGGCCTGCGATGTCTCCACCGCCAATAAATTTGAAACTGATGTTAATCTGGGCAAGAAGCGGCTGCATTCCAATCCCCTCGGTGTTCATGTCCCATGTAATTCCATTTGACACATTATAGTCAATGCTGATATTGTCAATGACAATCATTTGGTTATAGAAGTCACCGATTCTCAACACACAAAATGGTGGTCTACCAAATGCAAGGTTGTTTGCCGTCTTTCCCTTGTAGTCAGACATCGTTATGGTATTTCCCTGTCTGGTGCATTGATTTAAGAATGTAAGTCTTGCATTAAAACCTTCAGGTGTCATTGAATGGAAAGCAGGGTCAAAATATTTTATTTTGTCCATGAGTTTATTGAAAACCAATGGGTCTTTCTTCTTTAAAGCACGGAAGAAATAATACTCTTGGTCGTACCTGTACACGTTCTTGTCACCGTCAACCTGCGGATTACGCCTTGCGCCGTATTTTCTTTCTTCTTTGTTCATCAACGCATCTCCAAACGAATTAACATTACCCTTGCTGTCAAATGGTATTCCACTTTTCTTACCAAGCCCATCCGTTTGTGTTGCTCCACGCATATTGTTAGATACACCAATAAGTTGACCAGCGTCCTCGCGAATTAACTCATCTTTATCTGTTTTATCATTATGCACCTCAACCCAAATCTTTCCGTCCTCGCCCTTATAAACAGTCTTTCCGTCGCGTTCTATTGGGGTATAACCAGTATATTTTACGAACTTGGTGTTATTTTCTTCTCCCTCTTGCGCCTGTTTAAGTTCAGCCACCTTCTTTTCCACATCAGTTTCAAAGGTAAGAGTAACCTTTGCGGAACGCCACAACTTTGCATTTATGCCTGAGTGGTCGTACTTGTCAGTATCACCAACGGGTGTTGACGGTTGTGAACTCGGATTGGTTTTAACGCTTCCGTCAATGACCCCATTCTCCCTCATCCATTCCAATATAGTGTTACATCTTGCTATTGCAAGATTGCTATTTCTTGCTGAATTTACTTCATCAGCCTTTTTCTTTTTTGGTTTCCCTTTCTTGTCGTATTCAAGGTAAAAACCGTGTGAGTTTGAATAGCCTACACAATCAACACTTACAAGTTTGTAATTGTCAAATATACTTTTTACTTGACTAGCAACGATATCACCGTATGCACAACGTCCTTTAAGGAAATCCTCAACCTTTGGCATGTTCTTGATTTTTGCAACAGCCTGTGCGAAATCAGCAAACGTGCAATAAAGTTTATTGTCATCCTCGTCACTCCTGAAATCTTTCGGCCAATTCTCCATTGAAGAATTTAAACGGAACGAAGCGGTATCACAATAGTTTGTATTTTCAGGGGTTATCGTTAGTTTGCCATACAGGTCGGGTATTTTCTGACCGTATGTGTTTCTTGTTTCCGAATGTTCTGCAGACGCATACTTTCCGTCAACCCTGTAATACCATCTCTTTTTGTCTGTTTGTGGTATTTTTGAGTATGATTTTGCCGTACCATAAATGAAGTTTTTGTCTTCGTCCAACCTTTTCATCATAGCGTTTGGTGAAGTTTCACCCTCATACGAGAAACTAACGGGATGGTCAGTCGTTTCATAACCAGGATTTGTCTGATTCTCAAATATGCTGCTTAGGTTGGTATATGTAAAGTCACTGCCTAACATTGTCTTCATGTCATCAGCACCTCTTTTCTGACAACCAACACCTGCAAGCAGATATGCTACAGCAAAATTCGCCTTATCATAATATCCGGAATAGTTGTTCGGGTAGAACACATAAAATGAAACTGTTTTTGTCTCCTTTGGTACAATATGGTCGGGTTTCTTTTCAGGTGCTGGATTTTCAACAACAGCACCTGGGTCATCTGCATACTCAGCAAGATACTCGTCTGTTAATGGTGTCGGTTTTACCCTTGACATTATACTTCTTGGGTCTTCGGGGTCTAATGAGTCGCAGCCCGCAAAGAATCTCATCAGGTCTGTATCTTCATACGGGTCTGTATTATCATCGTCATACCAACTTATATAGTCGATAATTGACGGGTGGTCTACAACCATAAGGAATGACAAAGTTCCAGACCTCATGGTATTGACATATGTGTAAACATCCTCACCCCTTCCGATGAATGTATTGGATGACCAATTTACGTTGGTTGTCTCATTGAATGTGATACCGTATGGCGGAAACCACATAATTCTTCCTCCCAACGGCCCGCGCTGTTCCCACGACAATGCCTTTTCGAATGAATACGGGTCATACCCTTTCCACGCCAAATTTTCAATCGAGAACATACATTCCTTTGTATGAATATTTGTTTCTCTTGAATTGACATACTTTGGTGTTATCTTGACAATGCCGTCACCGCCTTTGCGGAGACTTAACACGGATTTGTCCCATCCAGCATCACCGTTCTTCCATCCGTAACCCTTATCCTTTTCACCTTCTTCCTTTTTGTATTCAAACCCTTCCCATTTATGGAAATCAACAACATCTTTGCTGTCTGAGTACTCTCCGTTCTTATCGATGTAGTGGAACGGTCTTATTGTCTTATAAAATTTATTGTACTGATAATGGTGTGTCCAAACCCTGCAATACGGGTTATTATAACCATTAAGGGTGTATTGGCCTTGTCCTCCACTGTGTTCAGCATCAGCTCTTAAAAGATTTCTACCATGTGACTCTCCATAAACAGTACGTTTACTTCCATTATAATAAATGTGATTACTGCCACTGTCTGCTTGTGTTCCAAAACGTGATATTATGGTATTTATTTTTTTGTCTTCAAACAGTCTCTTGGTTTTATACAGTATTGAATTTTGATTACTCCCCCATCTCCATTTATTTGGAAAGACACCTGTTGATAAATCGTCAGGATAAAGGTTCCCATAATCAAATTTATCGGGACTTTCTGTTTTCTGTGCAATACCTATTCCTGGGTCTTTCTGTGTAGATAAAACGCCATTAGGTTCACCACCATGAACGTCATTAACGAAATTCAGGTAGTTTATTTCCTCGGCATAAGATGGTCTTAAAACATCACCTGTTATATTATCTGAAATTCCATAATCAACAGCATCTCTGCCGATATTGTTCAACGTAATTCTTTTCTCGTTGATGTTTATCTGCATCAGACGGTTCATGAATATGCCCATCTTCGTGTTGAAATCACAGAATTCAAGAATAGAGATGCCAAGCATTGTCTCCATTAAATCGGTTGAGGCGTTCTTAGCCCTACGTGCAAGATTGTCCACACCGCTTAACATTAACTGATGTAATCCCGTTATTGCACTTCTCTCACTGCCAATCAGGTCTTGATTGTCATGCGCCTGTTGCACACCGCTTAAAATCTGTGCTGCCTGTCTGTTTGCAGGGTTGCTAAGTATTATGTCTGTTACCTTTGACACCGTATTAAAATCTTTTTGTTTTATTATCTGTAAAATCTGTTACTAAACATATCATGTTTTCCACCGTTTTCATTGTTTGACATCTGTAATATAATTGTCTCTGTTATTTTTCTTACTATGTCTGGATTATCTCTTAATAACCCGATGACATCTACAGATTGCCCACCACTGTCCAACGTTAATCTTCCGTTTATGTTTACATTTATGTCTTTTTTTTTGTTTCCGTGATTTTCT
>Ga0247611_10010491_pt1 | contig 10879 bp, 7 predicted proteins | sample 177DNAGHGhighgp2_FD_192422 | JGI IMG/M metagenome (GOLD analysis project Ga0247611, IMG submission 192422) | Sheep rumen microbial communities from Palmerston North, Manawatu-Wanganui, New Zealand - 1770 DNA GHGhigh gp2 | ecosystem: Host-associated > Mammals > Digestive system > Stomach > Rumen ... | reverse complement strand
ACCGTGAACGTCTGCGCAGCGCTCAGCGTTTCGACCAGAATGGAGCTGTTCCACGTGCCTCTGCCGCCGCCGGTCATCACGACGTTGTCGATGACGCAGCCGTCCGCTTCCACGTTGATCAGACTCTTATAACCGCCGGAAGTAATGTTGCTTCCGTCAATCGTCATATCACTGATCGTAACGTTCGGGTTCGTAAGTTTCAGACCGTCGCCGTTGGTGGTCGTAATCTTGAGGGTGGTCTGATCTTTGCCTGCGCCTTTCAGCGTGACGTTTTCGGGAATGACCGCAGTCGCGGGGATATCATGCGTACCTGCGAAGACCTCAATAGTGTCGCCGGTTACCGATGCATCAATTGCCGCAGCAACAGAATCATACAGCGTATCGCCGATCTTCGCGACCGCTTCTGCCCAGACCGTGTGGATCGTCAGATCGCCTGCCGGGATAGTTGCCGGAACTGCGACATCCCAACCCTTGAAGATCCAGCCCTCTCTTGCAGCGACTTCCGGCGCGGTGATCGCCGTGCCGAAGTCCTCGGTGAAGGTCGCAAGCACCTCGTCGCCGTCCATGAACGTGACGGTGTACCGGTTGATCTGCCAGTCCGCCTTCAGATTGATATTCTCATGAATTTGTTTGGTGAAATCGAACGCGTTGTTGCCGTCGAACCAGCCGAGGAACGTATAGCCGGTCCTGTTGGGATCTTCGGGCTTTTCAACCGTGCCGTTGTGCGAGACCCTGACGGACCATGCCGCTGTGCCGTTGTCCGGGTCAAACGTGACCGTATGCTGTTCGATCCAGTTCAGCGAATACACCCTGCTTCCCGTAACGGTTTCCGTGGGTACGGGCGTCCAAAGGTTGTTCACGTCCAGATCATAGCCTTCGCGCTTCGGAAGCGGATCCGGCACGAATTTCGGCATCGGATCGCCGTACCGCGTGGCTTCCGTGTGCAGGGTTTCGCCAGTGTAGCCGTCGATGAACGTGATCGTGCAGGGATCGCCGAGAAGCGTATAGGTCGTGACGCCGTTCTCTACGACTGTCTCCACGGTGTAATGCGCCGGTGCGTTGACCGTCAGAGTCTTTCCGTCATGCTCGACCTTGAGGGTTTCACCTACGGTGAGAGTGTACGCTTCCTCGATGTTCGCAAGGAGCTTGATCGTCTTCTCACCGTTTGCCGCCGTGACTGCTTCCGTAAAGGTCGTATAGCCGAGACCGTCTACCGCTGCAACCGCGTTGCCGACGGTGTACGGGTAATCCGCATTGTCGCTTGCGATCGGATACAGACCTTCCGCGCAGTACGCGGGATCCGGAATCTCCGTGAAGTAACCGCCGGAAATCTGAAGCTTCGACAACGATTCTTCATCTGTCTTCGGATTCTTCTTATCATCGATTACCTTCAGTGCGCCTTTATATTCACCGCTTTCGATAATCACAGTAGAAGTGTTCACACCTGAAATATCACGGATGACAATCGCACCATCATCCTTTTCAGTTCCATTTCCTGTAAACGTATTGCCTTTCAGAACTGCCGTACCGCCATTTGTTGAACCGTAACGGAACGCATAGCCTGCCGCTTCAATCGTATTATTCTCGATCGTTGCATTGCCATTGCCACCGCTGATGTTGATACCATTCTTTACATTCGTTGCTGTACAATCTTTGATCGTAATGGTATCCGTGCTCGTGAACTGTGCAAGGCTATGGCACTCCGTTGCCGTAAGTCCGATAAGCGTGATGTCAGCTGCCCCCTGTGAGGGAACCTTTAAACCGACAATCGCTCTGTTACTTCCGGTACCGTCAAACGAGCAATTGATGACCGTTACATGGTGAGCATAGCTAAAATGGTTAGACGGTTGCGTATAGTAACCGGGTACATAGATAAACGCATCCGATTTATCAGTCTTACCTTGTTTTGTATACACGGTCGCCATATTGTTTGCATCGTAAGCAAACTTGAGATTGCTGATTGTCAATGTATCGGAACCGCTTAATCGTCCGCAACCGTCAATCACAATCTGACCATGGATAGTTGCATTGTTTTCTCCCGTAACCGTAAGGTTCAGGTCGGCCTTCTGCTTGATTTCAACCGATTCCGCGGTATCCGCGATCAGCGTGACCGTCACGTCGCCGGTCTTTCCGTGCGCCGCATCGATCGCTGCCTGGAGGGAGGAGTAATTCTTCGTCTCCGTTCCGTCGAACACGGACGCCACGTAGACCGGATAGACCAGTTCACTCTCAAGATAGACGTGAAGTTTGGTCTCTACTGTTGCTTTACGATCATCAACCTGCCACAGACCGTCGTTGCCGACCACCAGCGTATCGCTCGTGCTGTTCGCCGGGAACGCGCCTTCCAGCGTGCAGCCGGTGATCTTGACGTTGAAGTTCAACGGCTTCGTGCCGCAGGTTTCCTTCACGTTGACCGCCGCCTTATTGGCAGAACCGCTGTTGACAAACGTACAGTTTTTGATCGTAAGGTCGACCGGCTCTCCGCTTTCGTTATAAACGTTCAGGAACTTGCCGGTACTGTTAAACGTACAGCCGTCATAAACGACCGTCATGTTCCCGCCGTAGACCCACATATTGTAATCACCGGAATTGGTGAACGAACAATCCTTGTAGGTCTCGTTGCCGTAGGTGAAGAACTTGCCGTCGAAGGTACAGCCTTCAAACGTCAGTCCGCCGTTGTGCTCGAAACCGTGATAATTGACGTTTCCGAGGTTGAACGTAACGTTCTTGATCGTTGCGCCGTTCGAGATTGCGGCAATATTTCCCGCGGTCGTATGGTTGAACACCACGCCGTTGACCGCGCCTTCGAGCGTGATCTTCTTGGAAAGTCCCGGGAGCGTGTACGTGTCCGCTTTGAGCACTTTGACCGTATCGCCGGTCTGTGCTGCATCGATCGCCGCCTGGAGGGTCGGATAACCGACGTTGCCGATTGCCGCAACGGACTCCTGCACGTAAAAATGCTTCTGTCCTGCGCCGGCCCAATCGTCTCTTTCGTTTTCACTGAAATAAACGGTAACCGGACCGGTCAACGACGTGGTCGCATTGTTTCCCACGCTGTCCGGAATCCAGTATTTTTTACCGTCTTCTGCTTTGATAACTTTAAACTCTGCATTCGCAGGCAAATCGACCACAAGAACGAACTCGCTTGCGTTGCCCGGATTCACTTCGAACTTGAAGGCAGCCATATTGTCGGCATTGCCCCAGTTGTTCATCGTACCCGCAAGATAGAATCCGTTCGGCAAATCGGTCGTTTCCGCCGTCGTCCGCACGGGCACGTCGACGTTCTGCGTGCCGTCCTGCGGCTCGTCGATCGGGTCCGTGACCGGTTCGAGATCGACCGGCTCTTCCGGATCGACCGGGTCCTCTGCCGGTTCCTCCGGTTCCGCGGGATCCGCTGCCGGATCTTCCGGTTCCACGGGATCCGCCGCCGGGTCTTCCGGATCGACGGGATCCGCTGCCGGGTCTTCCGGTTCGACGGGATCCGCCGCCGGGTCTTCCGGCTCGACCGGATCTTCCGCCGGATCCTCCGGATCGACGGGATCCGTCGGGTTTGTAACGATCTCACTCTCGCCCGGTTCGGTCTCTGCGGAATCATCCGCGAACACCGACGTCGGTGCGAGGGTCAGGATCATCATGACGCTCAAAATCAATGCGATCAAACGTCTGGTCATTCGTTTTCCCTCCATAACAGAGATATTATTTCATGGTATCCTACCATGATTATACATAATGTATTATAAGATGATATTCGGACAAATTCAAGGTTAATGCGCGTCGAATCGTGTATAAAAAGTACAAAAAAATCGATTACTGTCCATTTTTTCGTACAGTTTTGATTAAAATGGTGCATTATTACACCATGTAATCCCATTTTGTACGGAAACGGATGAACGGAGTATTTCGAACAGAAAAAACGGCATGTCGCGTGCATAAAGCAACCGAAAACTAAACGACGTCAAATATGCACAATATATTTGTATATTTATTCATGTAATTCTATTATATTCACTCTGACGGTCAGTCATTTCAAAGAACGAGGGGCCATTCCCCCTGTCGGGAGCAACGTCACCGTACCAGAGGATACCGATGTTTCCGGAATCGGTATCCCGCACGAACAGTTCTCCTGCGTTCGGATTTCCGGAAACTGCATACAGTTTGATTATACAGCAATTGAACACTCGCGCGCAGAATCGAGACAAAAAAAAGCGGACGCTTTCGCGCCCGCTTTGGAGTCTTGGGAACTTACTTGATCTTGCAGCTCATGACGTTGGACCAACCGCCGTAGTAGGTCATACCGTTGAACTCGTGGTAGGAACGGATGGTGACGTAGTACGTTGCGCCGGAGGTGAGCCCCTTGATGACGGTCTGTGCGGTTGCCGCATCGGTGATCTTGACCGTCTTGACGCCCTTTGCAAAGTTTGCATTGGTCGAGTACTTGATCTGATAGCCGGTGAAGTTCTTGGAGGCTGCCCACTTGACCGTCATCTGCTTCGTGCCCGCGGTGACGGACTTGAGCGTTCTGGTGGTGATGCGGACGGTGGTCTTCAGCGGACCGACCTCGCCGAGGTTGAAGTTGCCGGACGGATCGTTGACGTTGCCGCCGATTTCCGCTTCCGCAATCGGATCGGTGCGGCGCGCGAAGTACGCCTTGACACCGTACTGATAGCGCGTGCCGGCAAAGGTCTTATGCGCGTCGTCGTGACCGTCGAGATACGACGTTTCGGTCGTGTTGTCCCAGCGCGCGAACGCGGTCCAACCGTCGGTCGTGCTGCTCCATGCACGGCGGTAGATGACGTAGCCTGCCGCATCCTCAACTGGCGCCCAGGTGACCAGGATGCCGTTTTCGACGTTCTCGACCTTGGTCTCGGTGGTCGCCGGCAGATAGATCTTGAAGCTCAGTCTCGCTTCGCCCGCGTACGCGTTCTTGAAGTACACGAACAGGTAGCCGGTGCCGGGCATCGTGTTCTCTTTGTACTCATAATCATAGTTCGCAGGATCGATCACGGTCTCGCCGTCTTCTTCGTAGACGGTGAACGCCGGCTCATGGATGCCTGCCGCATGGTCCCAGATGACGTATGCGGTCTCACCCTTGTACTGAACTTCGCCTTCGTTGAACTTCACGATGCCGTTGAACGGGATCGCTTCGCCGACGATGTACGGTTTGAAGTCCGCAACGACGTCATGCTCGTTGACCAGCGTGGAACCCTCGATCAGGGTCTCGACGGTCGCGCCCTCCGCCAGAGCGAACGCGATCTCGGTCTCCGGCTCGAGATCTTCCGCGACTTCGAAGTACAGCGTCGCGACCGGCAGGTCTTCCGTGACGGCAAGGCCTTCCGTGCTGATGAACGTGAGACGGAGCGTGCCGGCCTGCTTGTCGTTGACCACCGACATGTCATAGCCGTCCGCAGCTTCAAAGTCCGCGTAGGTGAGCTGAGCCGCATCATACGTCAGATCGAAGGTCAGGCTGCAGAGCGCGTCCTCGACCGTGCCGTTCAGCGTGACGTCGACCGCAAGGACCTGCTTGCCGCCGAAGAGTTCGAGATTCTCAGCAACATCCCCGCCCTTGATCACGAGCGTGAAGTCGGGCTCGCCTTCCGCGAACGTCGCGGGGATCAGAGCGAGCAGCATGACCAGAGAGAGAAGCACTGCCAACGTTTTCTTCATAGGTTCTTTCCTCCTGCAAAAATGTGCGGGCATCGGCGGTCCCGTTCGTCGAAATCCCGATCGAATCGGACGACCTGCAGCGAAACCCTGCGTATAACGATACCTATTCACAATATCGTCATATTTTCTGTTTCATCATACCACACGGATCGCGTATTTGCAAGCGTTCCGTGAAAAAAATATATACGAAACGTATCCCCTTTCCCGCTCCCAAGCGCTTCCGTCCGTAGCGAAAACGGGCGCTTCGCCGCGCCCGTCTGAAACGGAAACCCGTTATTTCACCTTGCAGGAAAGCACGTTCGACCACTCGCCGAAGTACGTCATGCCTTCAAATTCATGATAGGAGCGTACGCGGACGTAATAGGTCCTGCCGCTCGTAAGGGATTTGACCGTCGTCTCGTACGTCTTGGGATCGGCGATCTTGAGCGCGGCGGCGTTCTTCGTGAACGCGGCGTCCTCCGCATACTGGACCTGGTATCCGGTAAAGACGGTCGAGCCGCTCCACTTGATCGTCATGCGGCGGCTGCCCGCGGTCACGGAATTCAGCTTGCGGGTCGTGATGCGCACCGTGGTCTTCAACGGTCCCACGAGTCCGAGATTGTAGTTGTCCATCGGATCCTTGGGATAGGCCTTGATGCCGTACTGATAGCGCGTCCCGGCATAGACCGTCGTGTCGATCCACTCGGTGGCAGTCGTGTTATTCCAGCGTTCGAACGTCGTCCAGCCGCTGCTGACGAGGTTCCAGGCGCGGCGATAGATCACGTAGCCCTTTGCGCCCGCGACCTTTTTCCACGAGACCTTCACGCCCGATTCGACGTTCTTCACGTAGGTCGCCGTCGTCGCGGGCAGATAGATCTTGAACATTCCCTCGCACGTACCCGTATATCCGCGGCGGAACGTGACCGTGACCGAAGCGGTTCCCGCGGCGGTATTGTTCGCGTAGGAAACGGAATAATACTTCGGGTCGACCGTCTTGCCGTTCGCCTTGTTCTTCACCGTCACACGCGGCGTCTGCGCCTTGCCGTTATATACGACATACGCCGTCGATCCCTTGTACTGCACGTCCGATGCGTTGAAGGTGATCTCGCCGGTGATCGCCGTGCCCGCGGGCGTTGCCGTTGACAGCGTGTACGCAGTAAGATTCGACCCGACCGTTCGCTTTGTATACGTGCCGCTGCCGTTCTGCGCCGTACGCTTCACCGATTCCGCCTCGATCTCACCGCCGACGGAAAAGCTGAGTTTCGTACCCGCTGACATCCCGTTTGCAAGATAGAAATACAGTGAAATCAGCGGCTGGTTGGATTTGATCTTGCAGCCGTAATCGGATGCAAGCACAAGCCGCAGCGTCCCCTGCTCCGCCTTTGCATCGTTCACGAGGATCGACACGTCCGACACCTTCGTGCCGTTTTTGTCGACCGAATAGATCGTCGTGACCCCGCGTTCCTGCGAGTTTGTGATATACTCCAGCTTGCCCGCGTCGAACGTCAGGTCGAACGAGAGCGCCGTCAGAAGCTTGTCGTCTGTGATGCCGCTAAAGTATACATCGACCTTTAAAAGCGATTCGCCGTCGACGGTCTCCATGCACGCGCTCGTCTGTCCGCCGCGGATCACGACCGTATAATCCGTTCCCGCCGCCGACACGGTCGGTACGAGCGAGAACAGCAAGATTGCGATCATGATCACTGCCGTCGTTTTTTTCATAAGCAATTCCTCCTGTGGCACGGGTAGTCGCGTATGCGCGTTCGTCTGCGCAAACGTACGCCGTCTCCCCGATGCGCCGCACGGTCGCTTTTGCCGATTCTTCTTATTAAGTTTATCACGTTGCGACCGCTTTTGCAAGCGCTTTGCCCGCACGAGCCGCTTCCAAAAAAAGCAAAAAGCGCTTTCCGAAGAAAGCGCTTTGCATGATCTCAGCCTGCGGCGATGCCGATGATCGCGCCGACAACGCCGAACAGCATCAGTGCCGCAAGTACCCAGCAGACGATACGAACCGTTTTCTGCTTCATTTGCCGATCCCCCTGTACGAATAAATCGCATCCGAGTAGCTGAGGTCCTTGAACCAGCTGCTGCTGCGGTATTCGCCCTCGAACGCCTCGCGCATACCGGTATAGTAGTCGATATCGATGATACCGGAATCGCCGCCGTCCAGGCAGATCTTGCCTTCCGCACGGCGGAACAGATAGACCGGAACGGTCTCCGTGCCGTCTTCCGCCTTCACCGGTTCTCCGACGTACGTGCCGATCTCGCCGATCTCAAGCGCGGCCGCCGCCGCGTAAATGTCCTGCGAGGTGAACAGCGCGCTGTGATCGTTTTCCGCGATCGGATACGGCGACTTCATGATGTCTTTGTAATAGTCCTGATTGTCCTCGGATTTCATCAGATCGTCGAATGATTCCTCGCCGGACTTGACCTTCTCGGCGAATTCCGCTGCTTCTTCCGCGCTTGCCTTCTTTACCTGCACGTAATCGATGAAAATAAACCCTTCCGGCAGATACAGCATCGGCGTCGGGGCGAGGCCGACGGCGTAGTACATGGCGCCCTGCCAGAACTGTCCGTCCTCATATGCATTCTCCGCGTTGATCGTCTTTTCGACGGTCTCGCGGTAGAACGCCTGCAGCTCGTCCTCCGAAAAGCCCTTGCCGTTTTCCTGATAGTACGCGGTAAGAAGCGCGGAGTATTTTGCGGACGCATAGCGGTCGTACACAAACCGGTAATACGCGCTGCGCGACATGCCGATGTACTCGAACTGGCTTGCAAGCTGCTTATCGTACGCCTGCTTGGAATAGTTGCCCTCCGAGATCAGATGATCTTCGATGGATTTCTCGAGCGATGCGATCTCGTCGGAAGCGGCTTTTTCACATTCCGCTTTGTCTTCAGCCGACAGCGAAAGACCGAGCGCCTTCGCTTCCTTTTCATAAATCTTTACGAGCAGCGCCTGCTTTGCCGCGCCTTCCTGCAGGATGCGGTATTCGTCGTCGCTGAGCTGCATCGACGCATACTGTCCGTTGTTCACGTCGTAGGTCATCGCGTATTCGATCATGCTTACGCGCACGCCGTCGGCTTTTGCCGCGGTCGCTTCCCGCTCGAATCCGTTCATACCGTGCCCGTCTTTCCGGAACTTGCCGATCAGAACGATCGCTGTGACGATCACCGCCACTGCAACGACCGCGATCAGGATATTGCGGATCAGTTTCTTTCTGCTCTGTTTGCTTCTGGTTCTATTGCTCATAACAGTCTCCTCTGTTGCGATGAAATCTTATGGATTTTACACTTTTCCGACGCGCTTGTCAACTTTTCTTCTCCGGCAGCAGTCTGAGATACGCTGCCATGCCGCCGGTCTGTCCTTTGTCGCGCCGGTGCGAATACAATCGATTGTCCTCGAACGTGCACACGCCCGATAGATGGATGTTTTCCGGACGCACGCCGCACTCCAGAAACTGCGCGACCGCGACCTGCCAAAGATCGACCGTCGCACGGCCGCGGGCATTCATGCCGCGAAGCGCGCATTGCGGAAACGCTGCCTCAAACGCGTCCGCCACGTCGTCGCCCACCTCGAAGCACTTCGGGCAGATCGACGGGCCCACGCCGCAGACGATGTCCTTCGGATCGGATTCGCAGGCGACGCGCATCGTTCGGATCACTTCTGCGCCGATGCGGTCGAGCGCACCGCGCCATCCCGCGTGGCAAAGGCCGATGCCCTTCTTTACGGGATCGTAAAAGTAAAACGCCATGCAGTCCGCGTGCCCCGTGATCAGCGTGATTTCCGGATCGTCGGTCACGAGCCCGTCGCAGAACGGCAGGGACGGGTATTCGTATCCCTTGCCGCGGTCGAACCGGTTCACGCACAGCACCGTCGTGCCATGTTCGTACGTGTCCATGACCATGCTTTCGAGCGGAATGTTCGCCGCTTCGCAGAAGATGCGGTAGTTTTCCAGCACGTTCTCGCGCTGCTCGGGTCGGGTAAAACTCAGGTTCAGCGAGGAAAAACAGCCGGAGGAAACGCCGCCGGTGCGCGCGGAAAACCCGTGGTCGATTCCGGGCATTGCAGAAAACGCCGGGATCGTATAGATGCCGACGCCGTTTGTTTCCCGATACGCGTGCGCGGGGACGATGGCCCGATAGATGGCGATAAACTCGTCGCGCGTCATTTCTCGTTCAGCAGCCGCTGCAGTTCCTTCAGGAACGTCTGGGAATCCTTGAACTCACGGTACACGGACGCGAAGCGCACGTACGCGACCTCGTCGACGTCGCGCAGTTTTTTCATAACCAGCTCGCCGATCGCTTCGGTCGAAACCTCGGACTCAATCGAGTTGTTGATCTCGCGGCAGATCTCGTCGACAAGACGGTTCTGCACGTCCGCGGGGATCGGGCGCTTTTCACACGCCTTGCGAATGCCCGTCGCAACCTTTTCGCGCTCGAACGGTTCGCGCCGTCCGTCGCGCTTGACGACCATGATCGGATTCTCCTCGATGCGCTCCCAGGTCGTGAACCTGCGTCCGCAGGCAATGCATTCTCTGCGGCGGCGGATCGCGCTGCCGTCCTCGTTCGGGCGGGAATCGATCACCTTGCTGTCCGTTCCTCCGCAAAACCGGCACTTCATAGAGCTTGTCCTCCTGTCTGGCGCCGGTCCGTCGTGTCAAACGGATTTTGACACGCGCTGATTAAGACCGTACGCCGAATCAATTTATTATAGCACAGCTTTTACGGCAATTCCACCAAAATTACGTCTTCCCCCAACTTTTTTATTTTACAAAACGGGATCGCCGTTCCTTCACGTCCCTTCAGCAGGCCGAACAGCCGCGCCGCTCCCGGCACGACGATCGCCGTGACCTCGCCGGAACATGGGTCGAACGCCAGATCGCACACCGTTCCGTACCGTTCTCCCGTACAGATATTGATAACCTCCCGACATTTCAGATCCGAAAACAGCATCCGCGCACCGCCTCTCCTTTCCGTTTTCGACAGACTCATCGATTCTTCCATCGCCGCCCTCCGTTCCTTTGAGTGTATGCGTCCGCGCGCGCGAAAAGACGCACCCGCTTGCGAAAAATTTCATATCATAGCAGTAAAGAACCAAGGAGGAAAGACCATGCAACAACCCTATGCAAACGGCGGGTGCTGTTTTACGGACCGCATTCCCGCCGTCGATCCCACCACGGTCGACAACGTCGTGCGCGCCGGTGCCGTCGGTTCGGAAAATCCTTGCGGCATGGCG
>Ga0247611_10010489_pt1 | contig 10881 bp, 5 predicted proteins | sample 177DNAGHGhighgp2_FD_192422 | JGI IMG/M metagenome (GOLD analysis project Ga0247611, IMG submission 192422) | Sheep rumen microbial communities from Palmerston North, Manawatu-Wanganui, New Zealand - 1770 DNA GHGhigh gp2 | ecosystem: Host-associated > Mammals > Digestive system > Stomach > Rumen ... | reverse complement strand
CATCCACTGCATGAACTTCAGAATTTTCGACTCCTGTGCCGTAGCTGTAATCTCAGTGCCAGCCTCGTATTTTCCTTCGTGCTCGTTGGGCGTGAGGACGATGGTGCCCAAAGGACGGTCGGCGTCGTTGGTGGCACGGGTTGTAACTGTGTAGACGGGAACAGCCTCGAAGACAGCTGTCATTGTCTTCTCAGCATCCATGGTGACGGTTGTGGTGGCATCGGCTGAAACCTTTACGCCATTGGCATCCTGCCACTCCTTGAACTTATAGCCGAAGTTCTTGGTGGTCTTGAGAGTCACCTGTGTGCCTTCCTTGAAAGAGGCCATATCGGGGTCAATGGCAATGGTGCCGGCATCGGCAGGACTCACGCTGGTGGTCAGCGTGTATTTCACGGTCTGCGTGGCTGCACCCGTCAGTTTTCCCTCGATGACCACGTTTGCCAGTCCCATAGTCTTCGTCTTGCCCAGTCCGCAGAAGGCAAAGTTCAGTTTCAGTGGTGTATCGGCAGTAGCAACCAGGCTGGACAGCTCGTAACTGAAGGCTGCAATATCTAGATTCTTGCCGCTGCGGTTCACGTTGGCATTGGTGCAGAGTGTCTCACTCTTGTCGCCCGTCTGTGCGGTGACGGTCAGCGTGCCGCCGTCGGTGCCGAAACGGGCCCCCTCGAAGCTAATCTTCGATGGCATGAAATAGAAACCGTCGTCTGGTGTCAGCGTCAGCGTCAGCGTATTGTCTGCGGAGGCGTTGCCTGGCCACGATGCCGTCGTTCCGTTGTATACCTTCAGCATCGGTGTCTTTGTCGATCCGCTGTCATAGGTGGTCACGCCACCTACGGTAAGTACTGACCCGTAGGTCCAGTTCTTGCCAATGAATCCTGCCTGCATCTCCTGTGGTGTCATCGTGGCATCGGTATCCAAGTTGCCGTCGGTGAAAGGGTAGCTGATGGAGCCATCGACATTCAACCCTGCGGCATCCTTGCTCTGTCCGCTGACAACAACATCAGAGATGCATAGCCACCGGCCATTGTCCACATTCTTCGACCATGGATAGACGCGGATGAGCAGGCGGTCACCCTCGCTCACGGTGACAACATCCTCACAGTTGATTTCATTCCAAGCATTGGTCAGCACGCCAGAAGAGTAGATGGTCTTGCGATTCACAAAACCATCCGTAGAATAATATACATGACACTGCAGGGAGCCGCCACCCTGTGCCTTGATTTTCATAGCAATGCCAGTAACATCGAGTTTCTTGCCCTCGGGAGCCGTCACGACAAACTGTACATACTGCGTTGGATCGTCGTCGATACCTGCTGCTGGCCATGTGCCTGTCGAACCCGTAGGAGCAATCATGGCTCCATAGCCGTTGACATAGCCATAGGTTCCCAAGCCTTCATACTTCACTTCCGTGGCCGTAGCATTCCCAGTGACGGTGGCGTTGGCCTTATCGGTGTTGTTCATCGTCCAGCTTACGGTGAACGGGTCACCGCCTCCGAGTTCGATGATATTGACCGTCAAAGGCACATCGACCTTGTTCTCACCCAAAGTGGCCGTAATCGTTCCGTTGAACTGGCCGGCGTTGGCCAGTACCACACGTGCATAGAGATTCTGTACGAGCGTTCCGTTCTTATAGTCTATGGAAAGGCTCGACTGCCAGTTGTTCTTGTCGGTAGAGAGCGTGATGCCGTCGGTAGCCGTAACGGCGATGGTGCCGTCGGCAGGTGTCAGTCCGAAGCCGTTGATGGTCAGTTCCTTGACAGCCGTCTGTCCCTTATAGCCGTCGCCAAGGTCGGCAGTGGCAGGAGACACAGAGAGGTCTGTAGGAACGATGATGCCGTCAGCCAGAAGGTTCTGTTCCTTCATCAGCTGTGCACAGAGGCGGGCCACGAGCAGAGCACCAGTGGTGTTGAAGTGGGTTGAACCTTCGCCGTCGAAGAGCTGTTCGTGGCACTTCGTGTCGCCATAGCTCTCATAGAGATTCTTCGTGGCTGTGGTCAGGTCGATGAATGCTACGTTTTTCTCCTTGGCCAACTGCTCTGAGTGGTAGGCATAGTCCATGGTGTGGTCGTTGGCTCCCACCTTATTGCCTGTGGTAGGGCCGTTGGCTGTCAGGATGCTGTAGGAGTCGCCCAAGTCGTGACGTCCGTTGCGGCGGATGGTGCCGTCGCTGTTGAAGTAGCTGCGGCACACGGGTGAGCAGATGACGGGAATGGCTCCCTTGGCCAGCACCTCGTCGACAATCTTGCCCAGGTTCTGCTTGTAGGTGGTGGAGGGAATGCTACCACGCAAGTCTACTGCAGCAGCAGCCGTCTGGTCGCCGATGTTTTCGTAGTAGGCTTTCAGCTGATAGCCGTCCATGCCACCGTTCTTCTCGTCGTTGTGGGCGAAGGTGATGATTACATAATCGCCTTCCTCAACGTTTTTCTTAGCGTTTGGCCACAGTTCGTTGAGGCCTCCGTAGGTGTCGCGTCCGCCCTTGGCATAGTTCATGGATGTCCATCCGTTGGTAAGGAAGTTACCAAAGTACATGCCCCATCCTCGTGTGACTGTGGCGCTCTCGTCGTAAGATGCCATCGTAGAGTCGCCGATGGTGTGCACCTTCTTACCGAAAGCCCCGATGACGAAAGTCGTCATCAGGGCTGTCAGGAGCATTAAATGCTTCTTGTTCATTTGTAGTTAGTTTTTAGTAGTTAATAAGTAGTAAGGCCAATAAGGCCAATTGGACTAATGGGGCCTATAGGACTTATAAGGCTTATAGGACCTATAGGCCCATATTCTGGTGGATTATTCAAAGACTTTTCCCTCTGTGGGGTACTTATACCAGTCAGTGTCTTCGACCTTGTTACGGCCCCAGTTGTTGAACTTCTCGTAGGCACCATTCTTATCTTTGCCGCCTACGCAGATGCGCTCCTTCGGATACTTGAACTCGTAGGGGATGACGATGCCGTGGGGATCCTCACCTCTACGGGCCAGCTTCACTTCGCAAGCCTGGGTAGCATTGTAGATGTAGGGCAGATACTTGTCCTCAGCGAAGGTGAATCCGGCAGGTACGTCGATGGTCTCTTCGACAGGCTCAGCATTGTGCGACTGAGTGTTGATGAACTGACGGTCGGTATCGCTGAAGCCGAAGATCTTGTGTACCTCTGTAGTGGTGTTGAGTTTCTGGCCGTTAATGTTGCGCAGATATAGTTCGTCCTTAGCACCTGTTGCTGCAAGGATGAACTTGACGTGGGTGAGGTCGATGCGCTGAGCACGGATGACCACATCGTTCAGGTCGTAGTCGCCCAGTTTGCGATCCTCGAAGGCGAGGGTGTAGACGCGCTTGTCGAGCATCAGGCTCTCGTCTATAATCTCCACACCACCGGTCACCTCGAAGATAACGTCGTTGAAGTCGTCGTCCCTTAAGTCTTCAAAACCTACGTAGTTGTTGCCGTTGGCACCGAAGATGGCAGCGCGCGACATGTTCTTGCCAAGGTTGGCATCCTTCCATCCGGAGTAGAAGTTCATTTCGTCGTTCAGCAGATGGTCGGCATAGAGTTCGCCGGCACCTACCACTTCGCCGCCGCTGAGGTTCCTGTTCAGGTTACCGTTGGAGACATCCGCGCTTTTGATACTGTCGATTCGGAGCATGAAACCAATCTGCAGTCCATCAGGGAAGAGGTAGCTACCTGTCTCGTTAGGCTGTGCGCCGTCGCCAAAGTAGGCCAGTGTGTATGTGTGGTTCTTGTCTACGCGGTTCAGCATGTTTCTGAAACGGTTGCGGCTGTCGGCAATCTTCTCCTCGACAGTGGCGAGCTGCTGGTTGGCAAAGGTTTCTGCTACATCGCACACCTTGAACTTAGGCAGCGACTTCAGGTAGTCGGCCTTCTGGGCATCGCTCATTCCCTCTACGGCACTCGTCGGGAAATAGTAATAGTAGAGCTGCTCCCATCCGCAGAACCATGCACTGCATACCATGGGTGTGACCTGAATCTCGCGCTGGCCGCGTGCGGTGAAGTAGTTGGCAGACTTGTAGTAGATGTCGCTTGTCTTGATGCGGTTTGTGTTGTTCGAGTATTCTGGTACGTTCGAGCTGATGATACCGTTCATCAAGGTGCGCTCGGCATTGGTGAAGTTGGGAATGACCTGTGTCTTCAGCTGGGTGGTGTAGATGCGGTCGTTCCAGTTAGCACCTTTCCAGAGCTTGTTGACTGTCTGGTTCATGTTGGCACCTTCCTTGTCGGCATTCTGTGTGCGCTTGGCATTTTCGCTCCAGTCGAATCCAAGCAGCTTGGGAGCTGTGTTGCTCTCTGTACGGAAAGCACGTGCGACACGTGCGCCGGCGGCGCTATTGTTAGCAAAACTTACTGTTGCCTGTCCCACCTTGAAGGGCTTTACGCGATACTGGTTGTTGGCATTGACGAGTGCGGCATAGAGTGTGTCCATACCGTCGGGAGCGTCGTAGTTTAGTGTCACCGTACTGCCGCTGAGTGTGGCCTCATTGAGCACCTCGCCTGCATACTTCGACGGAACTTCAGTCAGTACTTGTACTTTTACGGCCCTGAAATCGGCTACGTCGGCATTTACTGTCACCGAACTGTTCTTTACCATCATCCAGTCTTGGTCTGGATTGATTGAGAAACCGAAAATGTCTTCAAAATTCTTTGCAATCTGTTCACTGCTTGGAGCTTCATAGACGTCCTCGTCCTTTGAACAGTTGCTGAAGAGAGCTACTGTGCAGAGGGCAACAGCAAAATAATAAAACTTTTTCATTTGGTTTGTTTATTTGGTTTCATGATGATTTTTGACTTCAAAACTCAATTAGTAGCTTACCACGGCTGCTGAGTTAGGCTCAGTGTACCACTCGGGATAGGTGGCTACATCGGCACCCCAAGCGCCGAACTTGGGATAGGCTGTGGTGATGTTGGTGCGTTCAGTTGCCCAGAACCACTTGCCCTGTTCGTCGCCGTTGACCACGATAACAAGCGGAGCCTTGCCGTTGTTTTCCACGCTACGACGAACGCGCACCACCTCGCCGCTGTTGCCTTTCACCTCGATGGCGAAGGGCAGGTTAGTCACATCGTCGTCGGTGCCTATCTCGATGGTGCCGAGCTTTGCAAACTTCGAGGCATCAGCGCTGAAGGTGTTGATCATCGTCTTTGTGCTGTTCGATCCCATGGCGGCATGCACTTCACCACCGATGCGAGCAGGATTCTCGCCCGTTCCGTAGGTGACGTAGGTCTCGAGCGTACCACCGGCAGCTACTATCTGAACGTCGCTCTTGCCTTCATTAGGAGCCGAGAGGCGCAGTACTACGTCGTTGAAGTCGAAGTCCTTGGTTGTGCCGAGGTCCTCGAAGGCGTAGTAGTAGTACATCGTGGGCTCTGGTTCTGGCTGAGGATTGGGTGCGGGATTCTCACCATTGTCGTTATAGCCAGGGTTGCACTTGCCGGCGGGGATGCTGTAGGGGGCAGAAGTCTGACCCTTCGACATCAGGGCTGTTCCCTGATCGTACCAGGGATACTGTCCACTCCATCCGTTGGCAAAGTGGCTGTCGAAAGCGACATAGAGCTTGCCTCCATAGCTTATCTCGTAGATCATAGACTCCCAGCTGTTGTGTACTGAGATGACATCTTTGGCCTGGAATACGGCCCAGTCGTCGCCTGTGGTGGGGCCATAGATGCCGTAGTTGGCCTTGCGGCAGCTGAACATAGCCTGGTTTGTGACGTTCAGTAGCGAATTGCCACCCATCTTTATGCGTGAGGGTCCCCACATCTTCAGATCCTTGGTCACTGTGCTAGAACCACCATCCATCTGGAAAGCATTCACATCGCTGTCGCCGAGCCAGATGGCGAAAAGGTTATTGACAGTAAGACGGCAGTTGTTCCACACGTTTTGGCTACCAGCAGAGTAGGCGTAGTCCTGCGTAGTGTAAGTGCCGTCGTTGATCCATACAGCCTGATTGCTGTTCACCACGGTATAGCCTGAGATTGTGGCTTTGCCGAGGTTCAGGAACTTGCCCGAGCCCTCTACGAGCAGACCTTTCGACTCGAGTGTGCCTGCATTGACGAAGCGGCCTTCGCCGTTCCAGATACCCAGAGCAGTTGAGGTGTTGGCATTGTCATAAGGAGGGTTGACTACCTGATTCTTTGTGCCAGTACCCTCAAACTTCATCGTACCTTCGTTGTAGATGATACCATTGCCATAGATACCGCTTTCCTTCCATCCTTTGACGATGACGGTACCCTTGTTGAACATGTGGATACAAGAGTTCGTACCCTCGTTGAAGGTGACGGTGGCTCCCTCGGAAATATACATCTTGAAGCGCGAAGCTCCGTTCTTGTCGAAACAGTTGCCGGTAAAGGTCAGGTTAGCACCAGGCAGTACGTAGAAGTTCATGTCGTCGCTGCCGTCGCCTGGATTGGTCCACTTCAGCGTCTTTGTGCCTTTTACGTAGAGGTTGAAGTTACCTTGGGAGAAATTGGGTTCCTGTTCGGCAGTCGTCTCGTTGAGCACGTAGTTGTGCACGCTCAGACGGTTGTTGTAGTAGTCGCTTGGTGTGAGGCATCCCTCAGGAACGTCTGTTGCAAAGAGGCTGGCATCGGGCGCATCAGGGAACTCGATGTTGTGCTTCACCACCTTCATCGCCTTCAGGCTGCGACTGGCAGCAATGGTGGTTCCTACGAACTTCGTCGTGAAGTCGTCGCCCAACTGCATCACACGTAACGTGTTATTTTCGCTATCGGTCAGGGAAGCAAAAAGTGTCTTTGCATCGCGTGGCTTTGCAACGGCAAAGCGAACTTCTCCAGGTGTAACCGTCTGCGTGTAAAGCGGAGCCGTCGTACGCTTCATGGGATTGACGGTGTAGATTTTCAAAGTGCCGGAAAAATCGGTGGTCACCTTCACGGTGACTTTTTCCGATGTGCTCCAATTCTGGTTCACGTCTACTGGCTGACCGCCCAGAACGTCGTTCTTGAAGTTTTCACTAAACTCGTTTTCCTTGGCACTCTGGTCGTAAAGGTCTGAGTCGTGCGAACATGCCGACATACCTGCCACAATGGCCATCGTGGCCATTACTCTTGAGAAGTTAAAAGTTTTCATTACTAAAAAATACTTTAATGGTTGGTGCAAAAGTAATATGTTTGCGCGAGCGCGCAAAGACTTCCTTGCTTTTATTTCAGAAATTTGCTTAATTTAGCTTAAATTAACGGTTGGGTGTGGTGCTTGAACGAATGGGTTTTTAATTCTGATTTTGGAAAAACAGAACAATTAACCGCCCATCAGTTTCGCTTAAAATCTTTCGATTCGAGTTTGGGGTCGTGTGATGCAAACTGGCGAGTCTTTTGAACAACGAAAAGAATTCCACGGAATGCCGATGGTGTTCCAATGGAACGCTTTCGACGTTCCAATGGAATACTCTCGTTATTCTAATGGAATTCCATCGTTATTCCAATGGAATTCCATTGTTATTCCAATGGAATTGTGATTGAAAAATGATGGTTTTGAGGGTGCTTAAACGCCCAGTTTTAGGGCGAAACGGGCAAAAATTGAGGCGGCTGGCGAGCTGAAAAATCAGGTCGAATTGCACAAAATAGAGGGTTGGAATTGTTTGTTTTGTCTGAATATTGTCCTAATTGTCGATAATCAAAAAACAGATACACACAAAACTGAACAATACAAGTACAAAAAAGAATAATTATTTCTCTATTTTGAAACTTTTCATGTACATTTTTTCTTTCTTCAAAAACCGACATATTGAACAGTTTCTGAAGGCTGTCGATGAATGTAAAAGAAAAGGTGCTTGAGGCTATAGCGAAAGTAGGCCTTCAGGTATAGACATCGTGACGGTTCGCTGTTCGCGATCGATATTTTCCACGAGGTCGGCAGTGGCAGGAATGAGCGTATCGTCCTCAAGACAGAAAAGGACGTTGGCTGTGCTGTCGTCGATAGAGGCGATGCGCCCCACCGGACTGCCCGTTTTGGCATCGACAATGCTGAAACCCACAAGGAAAGCCAGCGAGAGTTTCTCTTCCTCATCGTCAGGAACGAGGGCGATGGGGAAGTAGACGTCGCAGCCTGTCAGTTCGCGAGCACGCTCCTGCGTGTCGATATCGCAGAATTTCACCAGTGCCGTTGAGTCGCTGCGGAAGCGATATTCCTCCATGAAGAAAGGCACGAGGATGCCGTCGACCTCGAGAATGAGATAGTCGGATTCGGCACGGTCGAACACATCGTCGTCGAACTGCAGCGACACTTCGCCCTTCACGCCGTGGGTCTTGCCAAGACGGCCAATGCGGAACACTTCTTCTTTCTTGATCATGGGGATTGTTGGGCTAATGGGGCCTATGGGGCTAATAGGACTAATGAGACTTATTGAGTAATAGGACCTATGGGACTAATAGGACTTATGGGACTTATAGGCAGGGGCTAGGCGATGCGCTCGATATGGGCTCCGAGGGCGTTCAGTCGGCCTTCGATGTTCTCGTAGCCACGGTCTATCTGCTGGATGTTGTCGATGCGGCTGGTGCCTTTGGCGCTGAGGGCAGCGATGAGCAGGGCGATACCTGCACGGATGTCAGGGCTCGACATGCGTCCGCCATGCAGTTGCAGTTTGCGGTCGTGGCCCACGACAACGGCGCGATGGGGGTCGCAGAGGATGATCTGTGCACCCATGTCGATGAGTTTGTCGACGAAGAACAGTCGGCTCTCGAACATCTTCTGGTGGAACAGTACTGACCCACGTGCCTGTGTGGCCACGGTGATGAGTACTGAGAGCAGGTCTGGCGTCAGGCCTGGCCAGGGGGCATCGGCAATGGTCATAACCGATCCGTCCATAAACGACTGAATCTCGTAGTGACGCTGGCGTGGCACCCAGAGGTCGTCGCCCTCTTTCTTCACCGTTATGCCCATGCGACGGAAGGTATCAGGGATGATGCCGAGGTTTTCGATGGACGCGTCTTTGATGCGGATTCCCTCGCCACAGATGGCGGCAAGTCCGATGAACGAGCCCACCTCAATCATGTCGGGCAGGATGACATGCTCTGTACCTCCAAGGTGGTCTACGCCCTTGATAGTGAGCAGATTAGATGCAATTCCGCTGATTTGCGCGCCCATGCGGTTGAGCATCTTGCAGAGCTGCTGCAGGTAGGGTTCGCAGGCTGCATTATAGATAGTGGTGGTACCTTTTGCCATCACGGCAGCCATCACGATGTTGGCAGTACCTGTGACGGAGGCTTCGTCTAGAAGCATGTAGGTGCCTTTGAGTCTGGCAGAATTCAGCTTGTAGACGCTACGACCCTCTACCTGCTCGAGGCGTGCGCCCAACTTCTGGAACCCAAGGAAGTGGGTGTCCAGACGGCGACGGCCTATCTGGTCGCCTCCAGGCTTGGCCACTATGGCTTGTCCGAAACGGGCCAGCAGCGGACCTATCATCATCACTGAGCCTCGCAGTTCGGCACACTTACGCACGAATTCGTCGCTCTCGAGATAGTCGAGGTTGAGCGAGTCGGCCTGGAACGTGTAGGAGTTGAGCATCGACTTGTCAGAGCAGGCATCTCTGAGCTCTGAGCCTTGTACTTTCTCTACCTTCACGCCGATATCCTTCAACAGCTGGATGAGGTTGTTGACATCGCGGATGTTAGGGATGTTATGGATGGTAACGGTCTCGCTGGTGAGCAGCGTGGCACAGATGACCTGCAGCGCCTCATTCTTTGCGCCCTGCGGACGGATTTCGCCAGCCAGAGGCCGGCCCCCTTCGATGATGAATGAGGACATAGGCTATTTGCGTTTCTTTGATTTCTTTCCCTGTTGCTGAATGGGAACATTGGTGATGCGCTCAAAACGGAAGTTCTGTGGGTCTATCTGGATGATGCCGTTGGTCAGACGGGCGATGTCGTCGATTACTTTCTCGTCGTCGTTCGAGCCTTGTCCCCATTGCACCAGGTCGCGCTTCATCTGGTTGGCCGTCATGCGTACCAGCTCGTCGCGCTCCTGTCCCTCAGGCATCTCCACGATTTTCTTCAGCATCTCGTCGACCAGTCGGCCATAGTGGCGCAGACGGAAGTTGCCCTGTGGCAGCGGCAGTGGCTGAGGCTTGGCATTTATGTCGCAGGCTTCGCTCATGTCGTAGGGCCAATCGATGTCGAGCTGCTGGTGTCCCATCAGGTAGAGGTGGTCCCATAGCATGTGCTTATAGTCGGTATTCACGCGTACGCTTGGCACGAGCATCTCCATCTTCTTCACGATGGCTTGTGCGCATCGAGTGCGCTCCTCGCGAGTGGGCAGCGTGATGGCATAGTCGACCATCTTCTGAATCTCGCGTCCATACTCAGGCAGTGCCAGCTTTTCGCGCTGCGTGTTGTAGTCTAATCCTTGAATATCCATGATGATTTAGGGGTTTAGAAGGTTTTTGGGCATCTTTGCCACATAGTCCTTCAGGTAGAAAGGCTCGAAATAGGCAACGTCCTCTGTCTGTCCCTGAAGCAGACGGCGCTCAGCCAGGGGCTGCATCCAGCGGGCCTGTGGTTCGATGTTGTCGATGAATCGGGCGTTAGGATGATTGATGATATCCTTGCACTTTGCTGCACCATTGCCAAAGAAGTAGACGGGGCGCTGGTCGAGCCACTCGCGATAGGTGTTGGCATCGACCACATCGGCCCTGACCTCGCGGATGGGACGAAGGGCTCGATCGTATAGACCAGCATAGACCTCCATGCGGCGAGCATCAATCATAGGGCAGAAAAGTGGCGTTTTGTCTGCATCTTCCTCATCCTCAGGGATATAGGCAGGATTCAGTAATACGGGTACACAGAGCAGTTCGAGGGTTGGAACAGCGATGAGCTTCAGGTCGCGACCAAAGCAGATACCCTTGGCCATCGACACGCCGATGCGCAGACCCGTATA
>Ga0247611_10010488_pt1 | contig 10882 bp, 7 predicted proteins | sample 177DNAGHGhighgp2_FD_192422 | JGI IMG/M metagenome (GOLD analysis project Ga0247611, IMG submission 192422) | Sheep rumen microbial communities from Palmerston North, Manawatu-Wanganui, New Zealand - 1770 DNA GHGhigh gp2 | ecosystem: Host-associated > Mammals > Digestive system > Stomach > Rumen ... | reverse complement strand
CTGTTGAGGGTATCAACGCTGCCATGAAGGCTGCTACCAACGAGAGCTTCGGTTACACTGAGGAGAAGCTGGTTTCTAGCGACATCATCGGTATGAAGTTCGGTTCACTGTTCGACGCTAACCAGACTATGGTAAGCAAGATGGAGGACGGTAACTCACTCGTACAGGTTGTTGCTTGGTACGACAATGAGAACTCTTACACTTCTCAGATGGTTCGTACTATCAAGTACCTCGCTGAGCTCAAATAAGCTATTAGCAGTTTATTAGTTATTGGCAAAAATATTAGCCACTCGATTTTGTCGGGTGGCTTTTTTTTGTTACCTTTGCAGGCATGGAATATATGTCACAGGAAGGCTACGATAAACTCGTGGCTGAATTAAAACAATTGGAAACCGTGGAACTGCCACAGGTGAGGGATGCTATTGCGGAGGCTCGCGACAAGGGTGACCTGAGCGAGAACTTTGAATATCATGCTGCGAAACGTGAGCAGGGACGCTTGTTGGGCCGTATCCGTTTTATGCAGCGTGTGCTTGAGAATGCCAGGGTGATAGACAAATCACGACTGGGCGGCGAGAGCATAGGTCTGCTGAGTAAGGTTGAGATGACTAATCTTAACACCAATGCCCGTATGACCTATACCATAGCTAGTCCTCATGAGGCCAACCTTCGTGAGGGAAAGATTTCTATCAAGTCACCCATTGCTGAGGCTCTTTTAGGTAAGAAGGTGGGTGATGAGGTGGAGGTACGAGTACCTGCAGGCTTGCTTAAACTTCGTATTGAAAGTATATCTCTATAGTATTGTAAATGAGGATGATAACGATACTTGGTCCTACAGCAAGCGGCAAGACGCCTTTGGCAGCTGCGCTGGCTCAACGCGTTGGCGGAGAGATTATCTCTGCTGACTCGCGTCAGGTGTATCGTCGCATGGATATAGGAACGGGAAAGGATCTTTGCGACTACGCCCCTGTGGTTGGCGGTTCCCCCGTCAACATCCCTTATCACCTCATTGATATCTGCGAGCCAGGCACAAAATATAACCTGTTTCAGTATCAACAGGATTTCTTTGATGCATATAATGATATTGTAGGGAGGGGAAAGACGCCCATCCTCTGTGGTGGTACAGGTCTTTATATTGAGGCCGTATTGAAGGGTTATAAGTTGTCACCTGTACCCCAGAACCAAGAATTGCGTGATAGTCTTGATGGAAAGACACTGGAAGAGCTGACGGCGATACTTGCTGAGTTGAAACAGCGAAGTGGTTCTGTGATGCATAATAAGACTGATGTGGATTCCTGTCAGCGTGCTATTCGTGCTATTGAGATAGAAACCTATAATATAGAACATCCCATGCCGCTTCGTGAGTTGCCACCGATAGACTCCTTGATTGTTGGTGTCAATATTGATCGTGACTTGCGTCGCGAGAAGATCACCCGCAGATTGAAAGCCCGTCTGGATGAAGGCATGGTTGATGAGGTCAGAGGATTGATGGCTGAAGGAATACCAGCTGAGGATTTGATATACTACGGCTTGGAATACAAATACCTGACGGAATATATCATTGGCAAACTGTCGTATGACGAGATGTTCCGTCAGCTAGAGATAGCTATTCATCAGTTTGCGAAGCGTCAGATGACGTGGTTCCGTGGTATGGAACGACGCGGTTTCACCATTCATTGGATAGACGCTACGCTGCCGATGGATGAGAAGGTAGAACAAATACTTCAAATGATATGATGGAAGATTGTCGATGGGCGATATTATATTGCCCCAGAAAAGGCATTTATCACTCGCGCAGGCGTTGGGAGAGGTTGCAAAAGGAACTTGCAGCTCAGGGCGTGAAGTATGACTTTGTGCAGAGTGAATCTACAGAGAGCGTGGAACGTCTGATGACAATGCTGATACATAACGGGTATAAGACCATCGTCATTATGGGTGGCGATACAGCACTGAATGATGCGGTGAATTGTCTGATGAAGGAAGACAAGGGTATGCGTGAGCAAGTGGCACTTGGCGTCATTCCTAACGGTACGCTGAATGACTTTGCACGTTTCTGGGGCTTCGATGAACATGATGATGAGAAAACGGTGATGTGGCTGAAGAAGCACAGGGTCAGAAAGGTGGACTTGGGTTGTATCGACTACGAGAATAAAGCAGGGGAAAAACAGAAACGCTATTTCCTGAACTGTGTTAATATCGGTCTGACGGCAGACCTGCAGAACCTGCGTCGACAGGGTAGGCAGGTGTTGGGCTCGAAGACGATAGCTTTCCTGTACACTTGTTTGTCGATGGTGTTTCATCGTCATGACTACAAGATGCGCCTGAATATTGACTACGAAGTGACAGAACGTAGTGTGATGACAGTCTGCGTGGGTAATGCCTTGGGCTATGGACAGACGCCGAGTGCGGTGCCCTATAGTGGGATGCTGGATGTGTCGGTGGTGTATAATCCGCGAGTGAAACAATTGTTAGCGGGTCTGTGGCTGCTGGTAACAGGACGTCTCTTGAATCATAAGAGCGTACATCCGTATCGCATCAGGAAAATGTCGGTGGAATCTGACAAGGCTTTAGTGTGTGTGGATGGTCGTCAGGCCGAGCGCACGGTGGGTGAGTATTATATCCACGTAGAGCCGGAGGTGATAAATTTCTTGATACCAGATTGAACGAATATTAGCGAAAAAGGAGGCCTTGGTGCCTCCTTTTTGCCTTTTTTCGGACCAAAATGCAAAATAATTGCCTAAATGTTTTGCTATCCAAAGAAAAATTCGTACTTTTGGAAATCAAATAAATCTAAAGCGACTATTATATCTAATAAATAAAACCTTAAGATAGGAACTATGAGTTATTTACGATTTGAAAAAGCCGTGATGACAAACCTGGAGGAGAGTCTGCGCCGTGAATTGCTCCGTACCAACCGAAGTGGTGCGTATAGCGCTTCTACACTTGTAGATTGCAATACGCGAAAGTACCATGGATTGCTGGTAGTCCCTGTACCTGAGATAGACGACGAGAACCATGTGCTCTTGTCGTCGCTTGATTGTACTGTGGTGCAGCATGGAGCGGAATTCAACCTGGGTCTTCACAAGTATCAAGGCAACAATTTCAGTCCTAAGGGACACAAGTACATTCGTGAGTTCGATGCCAGTCTCATTCCTACCACCGTCTATCGTGTAGGTGGCGTGATACTGAAGCGTGAGACGATTTTCCAAGCTTATGAGGATCGTATTCTGATTCGCTATACGCTGGAAGATGCTCATTCGGCCACTACGTTGCGTTTCCGTCCGTTCTTGGCATTCCGCAGCGTACGTCAGTTTACCCATGAGAACTCAGTGGCCAGCCGTGATTATCAGCTGATAGACAATGGCATCAAGACATGCATGTACAGGGGCTATCCCGATTTGTTCATGCAGTTTAATAAGAAAAATGAGTTTATCTTCCAGCCCGACTGGTATCGTGGAATAGAATATCCGAAGGAACAGGAGCGTGGTTATGCTTCTAATGAGGATCTTTATGTACCTGGTTATTTCGAGGTGCCTATAAAGAAGGGTGAGACGATAGTCTTTGCAGCCTCTACTTCACAGGTGAAATCAAGTTCTCTGAAGAGTCTGTTCCAGAAGGAACTCGATTTGCGCGTGCCGCGTGATAATTTCTATCACTGTCTGGTAACGGCTGCCCATCAGTTCCATAACCGTGAGGCTGATGATACCCGTTATCTGTTGGCTGGCTATCCTTGGTTCAAGTGTCGTGCTCGTGATACGTTTATCTCATTGCCTGGTTTGACGCTGGCTATTGATGAGGCCGACTATTTTGAGCTGGTGATGAACACGGCTGAGCGTGGTCTGCGTGAGTTTATGGAAGGTAAGCCCCTGAGCGTCAAGATCTATGAGATGGATCAGCCGGATGTGCCTCTCTGGGCTGTTTGGGCTATTCAGCAGTATGCTAAATATGTAGGTCACGACAGAGCCTTTGAGATGTATGGCAAACTGCTTCAGGACATCATTATTTATATTAAGGATGGCGGTCATCCCAACTTGCGTCTGGACGATAACGGACTGCTTTATGCTGACGGAAAGGAGAAAGCTATAACTTGGATGAACTCCAAGGCAAATGGAAAACCCGTGGTGCCCCGTTCTGGTTATATCGTAGAATTCAATGCGTTGTGGTATAATGCTGTGAAGTTCTGTGCATCTATGGCTGCCGAGAAGGGTGATGTCAAGGGAGCAGAAGAACTGGAGACATTAGCTCAGAAGACGAAGAAGTCGTTTGTTGATACCTTTGTCAACGAGTATGGCTATCTGCTGGATTATGTAGACGGAAATATGATGGACTGGAGTGTTCGTCCGAATCAGATCTTTGCGGTGGCTTTGGACTACTCACCCCTGAGTCAGCAGCAGATGAAGAGCGTGGTAGATATCTGCACACGTGAACTGCTCACACCAAAGGGATTGCGTTCACTGTCACCAAAGAGTGGCGGCTATAACCCCATGTACGTAGGTCCGCAGACACAGCGCGACTATGCCTACCATCAGGGTACGGCGTGGCCTTGGTTGGGTGGCTTCTATATGGAGGCCTGTCTGAAACTCTACAAACGCAGTCGTCTGTCGTTCATAGAGCGTCAGATGGTAGGCTATGAGGATGAGATGGATTATCATGCTATCGGCACTATCTCGGAATTGTTTGATGGTAACCCACCATTCCATGGACGAGGTGCTATGGCGTTTGCTATGAACGTAGCCGAGATTCTGCGTACTATGAAGTTACTTGAAAAGTATTCATATCAAAAATAAGGAGGACCGACGATGAAAGTATTAATGTTTGGATGGGAGTATCCTCCTCATGTATTTGGTGGCTTGGCTACCGCAAACTATGGTATTTCTGAAGGCTTGAAGGCCCAGGGCGATATAGAGACAGTGCTCTGTCTGCCTCATCCCTTTGGTGATGAGAGTCAGCATGCCTGTCGTATCGTTGCTATGAACGCAGTGCCTATTGCCTGGCGCGATGTGAACTATGACTATGTGAAGCAGCGCGTGGGTAATATCATGGATCCAGAGTACTATTATAAGTGTCGTGAGCATATCTATGCTGACTTCAACTATATGCATGTTAATGACCTTGGATGTATGGAGTTTGCTGGTGGTTATCCTGGCAACCTGCACGAGGAAATCAATAACTACTCAATCATTGCAGGCGTCGTGGCCCGTACAGAGGAGTTTGATATTATCCATGCCCACGACTGGCTGACCTTCCCTGCAGGTATTCATGCTAAACAGGTGAGTGGCAAACCGTTATGTATCCATGTACATGCTACTGATTTCGACCGTAGTCGTGGAAAAGTGAACCCCACCGTTTACTCAATCGAGAAGAATGGTATGGATAATGCTGACTGTATCATGTGTGTGTCAGAACTGACCCGTCAGACAGTTATCAATCAGTATCATCAGGATCCACGTAAGTGCTTCACGGTACATAATGCTGTTTATCCTCTGCCTCAGGAGTATCAGGATATTCCTCGTCCTGACCATACGGGTAAGGAGAAGGTGGTTACCTTCCTTGGACGTATCACGATGCAGAAAGGACCTGAGTATTTCGTTGAAGCTGCTAATATGGTGTTACATCGTACACGTAACGTTCGTTTCTGTATGGCAGGTTCGGGTGATATGATGGATCAGATGATTTATCTCGCTGCCGAGCGTGGCATTGCCGACCGTTTCCACTTCCCTGGTTTTATGCGTGGCAAGCAGGTATATGAATGTCTGAAGGATTCGGATGTATACGTGATGCCATCAGTGTCAGAGCCGTTTGGTATCTCTCCGCTGGAAGCTATGCAGTGCGGAACGCCTTCTATTATCTCTAAGCAATCGGGCTGTGCCGAGATCTTGAACAACTGTATCAAGGTGGACTATTGGGATGTGCATGCTTTGGCTGATGCCATCTACAGTATCTGTGTAAACGACTCATTGTTCAACTACCTCAAGGAGGAGGGAAAGAAAGAGGTTGACCAGATTACATGGGAGAAAGTGGGCCGCTGGATACGCACACTCTACAGAAGAACCCTTGGTTGGGAAGAGTAACATTAAACATTAAAGATTAAACATTAAACAATTATGAAAACAATTTGTTTATATTTCGAGATACACCAGATTATCCATCTGAAGAGATATCGTTTCTTTGATATCGGTACCGATCATTATTATTATGATGACTATGAGAACGAGCGTAGCATCAGCGACATTGCTGAGCGTTCGTATATGCCTGCACTGAACACCTTGTTGCAGATGATTAAGGAGAATGGCAAGTTCTTTAAGGTGGCCTTCTCACTTTCTGGTACTGGCATTGAGCAGTTGGAGTATCATGCTCCTCAGGTTATTGAGAAACTGCAGGAACTCAATGAGACTGGTTGTGTAGAGTTCTTGGCTGAGCCATATAGTCATGGTCTTTCTTCGCTGGCTAATCCAGAGGCTTTTGCTCGCGATATGAAGAAACAGAGTGCCAAGATGGAGGAGTATTTCGGCAAGAAACCTACTGTGGCACGTAACTCTTCACTTATCTATAGTGATGATATTGGTGCACAGATTGCTGCTTTAGGTTTCAAGGGTATGCTCACCGAGGGTGCTAAGCATGTGTTGGGTTGGAAGAGTCCTCACTATGTGTACAACTGTAACATGGCTCCCAGTCTGAAACTGTTGCTTCGTGATGTAGAACTGTCAGACGATATCTCATTGCGTTTCAATAACGCGGAGTGGGAGGGCTATCCTCTGTTTGCTGATGCTTATATTGATCGTATTGCTCGTCTGCCAGAGGAAGAGCAGATCATTAATATCTTCATGGAACTTTCTGCTCTGGGTATTGCTCAGCCTCTGAGTTCAAATATCCTTGACTTCCTGCATGCTCTGCCTGTATGTGCTAAGCAGAAGGGTATCACCTTCTCTACGCCTACAGAGATTTGTATGAAGACAAAGAGTGTAGGAGCTATTGACGTGCCCGATACACTGTCATGGGTTGACGAGGAGCGCGACTGTTCATGCTGGTTGGGTAATGCTATGCAGCGTGAGGCCTTTAATAAACTGTATTCTGTAGCTGATCGTCTGTTGATTGCCAATGATCCACGCATCAATCAGGACTGGGACTACCTGCAGGCTTCAAATAACTTCCGCTTCATGACCACCAAGCCTTCTAACGTAGGTCTTGATCGTGGTATCTATAGCGGTCCGTTTGATGCCTTCACCAACTACATGAATATCCTTGGTGACTTCATTAACAGAGTGAACTCGCTCTATCCTGAGGAGATTGATAATGAACAGCTCAACTCACTGCTCACCACCATCAAGAATCAGGGCGATGAGATTGAGATGAAGGATATCGAGATTGAGCGTTTGAAGACGAAGTTGGCAAAACTCCAGCCTACTGAGGACGAGAAACCTAAGAAGGTTCCTGCCAAGAAAGCTGCTCCAACAAAGAAAGCTGCTCCAACAAAGAAAGCTGCTCCTGCTAAGAAGGCAACTTCTAAGAAGGAAGCCGAACCAAAGAAAGAAGCATAAATTGTTTCAATAAAAACAAAAGCCCCTTGGATGAATTTTCCGAGGGGCTTTATTATTGTTATTAATAGGCAACCTTCTTACCATGAATGATATAGATGCCTTTCTTCGTTAGAGGTCCTTTTACCCTCCGACCCTGCAAATCGTAGTAGGTTGCGTTGTCGATTTGCTTTGGTATGATTGTCTCTTGAATGCCTGTTGTTTGATCTACATGAAGGGTAATATAATAGCAGGCCTGCCCATTTCCTTTAGGTGTGAATGTCAGTTTATTGTTGACGGGTTGACTCAGCGTGATGGTATGTGTGGCCTTACTAGGATTGGCATCTCTTGCAGGAAACACATAATCGTTCTCTCCGTATTCTGTGCCTGCCAATTCTCCTAAGTAACCTGTCTGACCATCAGAGTTACAATAGCCTAGAATTGTCACCTTATTGATGGAGATTCCTTCTGGCATGGTGATAGTATATTGTTTGGAACTACTTAGTTTGATGGTGCCAGCGGTACCAAATGCGGGTTGGTTGGTGCTGCTGAAACCACTGAGCTTGAATCCGTCAACGAATGAACCATCCCCGTTAGAGGTCATCTGACAAATGTTATAACTGTCGGAAAAGGGCTCTTTGCCAATCTCTATGATGCTACCCATTGGCGTACCACCTTCATTCTGTTGTTCGGTGATATCGGCAACTAAAGAGTTCAGGTATACTTCTACATTGGTATAGCCACTGGCATCGAGAACATTACCATCAGATTTATTCATTGGATCAAGACCATGCGCTGTCTCCCATTCATCTGGCATACCATCACCATCAGTATCTGTCAGGGCAGCCTCACTGTTCAACTCAGGCCAAGCACTCCATGTACTGCTGGCACCTGTAGGCTTGTTGTCGTCCTGTGAGTTGATAAAGCCTGGGGAATTACCAGAACCTGTGTGTGATGCTTTCCCCTGGCGAGTATCGCTGACCATCATCTCATCAAATGAGTCACGATGCAGACTGGCACCTGCAAATTGAAGCACTTTCTCGTAGGCATCAGCAGCAGTGTGAGTAGTTGTGGTGATGAAATAGATAGGCTCTGACAATTTGATACTATCTTTCGTAGCTTGTGTCCATGTGCCATCACAATCACTGGCGTTCACCTGATTAATCACGCCGACAGTCCAGTTGCTATTGGTCACGTCGCTGTATTTCGAGTTGACATTACCTGTCACGTAATAATGTCCCCATAGATGCAGTGCTGGAGCATAGTCTGGGTAGGTGGCTATATAAGAATTGGTGCGAACACCAATGCCCGCAATGCGTTTTCCTTTATCACCTGTAGGTGAACCAGGACCTGGTTTATAGTAATTGTTCACAATGTTGACATTCATGCCTTCGCCACCATAACAACCATTGCCACCAAAATTATAGATAACGTTATTGCGCATGTCCATTCGCTCGTCTAACTGGGTGGTAGGACGAGGGCCTAAGCGTGGGGTACGACTGCCATGATGCGCCAACAGGTTGTGATGGAACGAAGCACCACTACCGCCCCAGTTGCCACCATAACCGTGATTACCTTTTGAGTGTCCTGCTGCTACTAGACTCTGAGCTACTAAGCACCATTGTACTGTGGTATTCTTATTGCCGAGAACAGACAGACACTCATCAATGGACCAACTCACTGAGCAATGGTCTATCATCCAGTTCATCTGGTCGAATCCACCAAAGCCATCCCAACCGTCTGCACCATCTTTCTTAACGTTTTTATTGCCAAGACGGAAACGCATATAGCGTACAATGACATTATTGCCATGAATGCTGCAGGGATAGTCAGCTATACAGATACCATCTCCAGGAGCAGTCTGTCCAGCAATGGTTACGTTGCTGGGGATTGAAAGCTCAGACTCTAGATGAATTGTGCCACTTACATCGAAGACAATAATTTTGGGTTTTCCTGGATTTTGTGCCAATGACCAACGTAGTGACTGATAGCCGGCATCTTTCAGGTTCTTGACATGATAGACTGTACCACCACGTCCACCTGTGACATAGCGTCCGAATCCTTCTGCACCAGGAAAGGCGGGTAGTTTCTCTTGAGCTTGTGAAGTCATAACTGATGTTATGAATAGTCCCACAATCAGTAGGGTGTTGAGAATAGATTTCTTCATAATTTGATGTTAGTAGATGTTGATGGTGCAAAGGTACACTTTTTTCTTGAAACGGCAAATGAAATACACATAAAAAAGGCACGTAGCCTTTATGTGGTTACGTGCCTCTAAAGATTATATGTAAGCGTGATTACTTTAGGATTTTCTTACCGTTCTTCACGATGATGCCCTTGAAGTTGCCGTTAACCTTCTGACCAGCCAGGTTGAAGATAGCGCTCTTGGCAACCTCGTTCTTCACGGTAGCGATACCGCTTGGATCAGCAGCAACTGGAGTGATCTCAATTGAAGAAATCAGAATGTTACCAGTGCCAGAGTACTTCTTGAAGGTGTGAGTACCAGCAACAAGACCGAACTCGATGATATTACCGTTTTCAGCAGTTACGTCGTCGTTTCCATAGTTCGTACCATCAACGTTGACATAGCACTTGCGGTCAATCTTTGACTCATCTTCGTTCTCAATTGTCTTGCAAGAGTTCTTTGAACAAACAACTTTCACGTTAACAGAGTCACCCTCAGACACCTGGAAGGTGATGTTGGTGTTGTTCATCTTAATGTAAATCTCTTTACCATCAATCTGGTAGTTGGCATCCTTTACAACAGCAAACTCAAGGTTCTTCACAAAGAAATCTTTCTTGTCAGCGCTGATAGCACCACCTTCAACCTTGTAAACCTCACCAGTGGTAGAAGTAGCTGTAGCCTCTTCGTCAACAACAGCAGTACCTGTTGTTACGGCGATAGCCTTCTTCTCCTTGATAGGATTAAGCACGTAAACATCCTGTGAGGCACTCTTGGTGGTGAACTCAGCATAGGTGCCATTGATAATCTTAGAATAAGCCGTAATGGTAGCAGACTCCTCCAGCGTGATAGAATTGGCTTTCTCCTCATTGTCACCATTCACCAAGATATAGTTCTCAGCACCTTCATAGGGAGAAGTGATGGTAACATTAGCACCCTCTGCAGTGATAGTTGGAGCGTCGAACGAGAAGGTTACATTAGCCTCATTGTCTGCATTTGTGCAGATAAAGGCTTCATCAGCACCTGTACCCCAATCCTGATAAGCCTGGAACTTCACAGTCATGTCCTTGTAACACTTGATGGGCTCCTTGTAAACGGGGCTTGCTGCGGTAGGAGCAGAGCCGTCGGTGGTGTAGGTAACGATGGTGGGAATACCAACGTCTGTACCTTCCATCGTATAGTCATTGGC
>Ga0247611_10010487_pt1 | contig 10883 bp, 11 predicted proteins | sample 177DNAGHGhighgp2_FD_192422 | JGI IMG/M metagenome (GOLD analysis project Ga0247611, IMG submission 192422) | Sheep rumen microbial communities from Palmerston North, Manawatu-Wanganui, New Zealand - 1770 DNA GHGhigh gp2 | ecosystem: Host-associated > Mammals > Digestive system > Stomach > Rumen... | reverse complement strand
AATGTAGCTATTGTGTACGAATATGATTCGTCATCGTTGACAATGCTAACAGCAACCGTATTGTCAGACTCCGAATTTAGTCGGTAACGTGTAGTAACTGCACTTCCGTCAACCGTACTTGGCGGGGTTTTTACTTGAAAAGTGGCCGCTCGGCTTGATCCGGGTAAAACAACTTTACCATAAGCCGCGCCCCAGCCAGCGTCATACCCCTTGTCGTACTGCTTGTGATTGATACTTGCTATGATAGTACCGCCGGTACCAGCCACTTTAGCAAGGATCAAATTCTTGTTTTGTTCATACAACTCATACGTCGTGACCTTCGCTTCGCCATCTACAGTGCTTGGTGGAACTTTGACCTCAAAGGTTTGAGCCGTCCCTCCGGCTGGAAGAGTCACCTTTGCATACGCCGCCGCCCAACCGCTTCTGTACCGTTGCGTTGCGTCTACCAGAACGCTCCGGCCTGTAGCGTATTGATAGCTGGGGTTATCGCTGTCGTAGGCTTCAATCGGCACGGTGGCCGCATTCCCGTCCCAACTCACTGTGCCCTGTACAATGGTAGTCCAAACGCTTTGGTCTTGGGGCTTTGCTGTCGCTGTAAACTTGCCGCCGCTCCACCCCAGAACCCAAGAAGCGACGGCCTTGCTAAAAGTTACCTCATCTCCTTTCACATTTGTAAGCTTCAACTCGTTTCCCGATACCTCTGCGGACTTAATCAGATTTCCGGCAATCGTAGGCGTTATTGTGAGAATGGATTGAGACTCTTCCGTTCCTTCAAGGAAAACCAAATTCCGATTGGCTCCGATCTGAACCCCACCGCCAGCGACCACCTTCCCATTGTTTATTGAGACATCGCGGTCTGCGCCCTCAAAGTAAGCAGGCTTTCTGAATTTCGCTACGCCGCTTCCAACGTACAGAACCGAGTTCAAATCGACATTGCCGTCCAGCTTAATTTTGTTCGCGCTTATCATGGCCTCGCTTTTTGAATCGTTTATGGATAAAACAATCTCTGCGGCCTTAATCTTGGCATTGTCTCCGGTGCCTTTAACAACGAGGTTGATTCTTTTACTTTCAACATCAATTTTGGCTTCGAAGTCATCGGCAACCTTTTTAACCTTCTTTTTTGTCTGCTTCGCGGCAGATTTCCCGCTCTTCCGTGTCTTTTTGACGAATTCAATAACGGGGTCGCGATCATCGCCAAGTGTGACGGAGGCCGACAACGGATCGTTGTAGACATCCCGCCACGCCACCGTTGTGATGACATCGGTCATGACAACATCCTTGCTCGGTATCGCAAGCCGGAAAAGCCGGCCCGGACGGAATGCGTCAAAATCCTCCCCGGTTATGGTGGAAAGATTCAGCCCGTCAATCTCGACAGACACTTTCGGCTTTTTGTGCGCCGTGAGATAATTCTCCGCAACCCGCTTGGCTTGCTCTGGCGTGTAATCAGATCCGCTGTCTGCCTTTTCCACAATTCCGTAGTCAGACAGCGTGTCGGCGTTTACGTATCCATATGTGTCCTTGCTCTTCAGCCCTTTTACGTAGTACCGTGTGCACAAATCTTTGTCATCAGAATTGATCGAAACGTTACGGATGTTCCGGCTGATACGGCCCTCCGCTGTAACCTTGGTATCTTTCCGTACGATGTTCACTGTCCAAGGCGTTGTACTCCATTTGAAAGACATAACATAGTCCAGCGTTTGAGACAAAACATCGTTAATTGACTCAAGGACATTGTCACCATACTCGAAATCGACGTTGACCGTGTCGGTACATTCAACCGTCCCAAGCTTCCAGTAGCTCCCTCTGTAATGCTCAAAAATCGTCTGGATGGCCTTCCGGCAAGTCATTTCCCCGGAGATATCCCCTCGAATGATGTAATCTCCTACCTCGACAATGGCGTGATCCAGCTCAACCTTGTAGCTTTCTGTCCCTATATCGCTTTGCGGCGCTCTGCTGCGGAAAATACCAGCACTGCCGACCGGCGTATAAAGCTCAACATAACGCCGTCCCCCGATCATTTCCTCCCTGAGAAGGTTCAATGTCGCAAAGGACAGCGGAACCAGCTTTTCGGTAATCGACAGGCTAAGCGGATGAAGCCGCGCTTCTTCTTTGAGATTCTTATTAAGCAATCTGGGCAAGCTTGTCATAACCAACGCCCCCTAAACTTGAATACGGCTTTGACCTTCGCAGATGCGGTGATGCTCAAAACGCTCTCTGATCCGCAGGGAAGTCGTAAATCGTCATACGAAATGGCCGTTCTTTTGTCCAATATGCTCTTCGATCCCTGTCGGATGTAAAAAATCCCATGGTTGTCATAACCGATCTTTATTCGGCCATTTACTGGCAAGGAAATGCCCTCCAGCGCAACCGTGCTTTTCCCTGCTGCAACGTAAAGCACCTCGACGTTTTTAGACATGGAAGTAATCTCGGCTGAAACAAGCGTTTCCTCCGCATTGCCCGGAGCTGTAACATCTGCACGAGCAGACACGCCTTGCAATGTGATGACGGTTTCTTTATCGTCTTCCCAGTACGGGCAGGAATACGAGGCAAAGGTGATCGTCAGCGGAGCCGTCCAATCTCTGACGCTTCCCATAGCCGGGAGTTGTTCGCATACAACCCTGAGCTGTTGGCCCGGCCTATCGTTGACCTTGAGCGTGCCACCGTCCTTGCACCATTCAATGACCTTCACAAGGGCTTCTTGCCTTTCGGTAATGCTGTACAGATGAAGCTCAAAAGTAACATTCACCTTTGCCGGTGCTTTCTTCCGGTTGTCGATTATAACAACTTCCGAACCTGCTGGCGTGTAGGTTGTCTGCGTGTATTCATACTCCGGATACGTGACATTCAGAACCAACAGGTTTTTATCGATCTTGTTCATGTGCTTTCCGTTAAGCACTACATCATATCGACTGGTCATTCAAACCTCCCGCTGTTCATAAGCTGCCCATTACGCCGGTTGGCTCCTCTCGCCACCTCGTCGTCTGTAACATACGTGACCACGTTGGCGTTGCTCATTCCTGTCATAATCGCCTTTCGGACGGCTTCCTCAAAAGCAGACATATCAAAATCCGGAGACCCGTTACGGTACTCCCTTGCCTGAGAGGAAGACAAGACCATCTCTCCACGGTGTAGTCTGGCTACGTAATCATCATACGGGACATTCCAAAGACCCTTCGCGTGCGATCCGTCTTCCTCCCCCGGATTGCCGCCAAGATCGCCAGCAAGGTTATTTAGCGCATTAACCACGTTCGTCCCTGCCGTTCCAACGCCCTCTGCTGTGACCCCAAGTTCGGATGATACTTTCTGCACCGCTTTCTCGGTTGTTCCGATCTGCTTCTTTGTCGCGTCCATCTGATCGTTGAGTTCTTTGATTTTATCGTTGGCATCAGAAATCTCTTTGACGGAATGCTCGTACTCCGAAACTAATGCCTTTCTCTCCTCAGGAGACAGAAGCTCAGGATCTACATCCCAAGCGTTTTCATCGTACGGCTGTTCGATGAATGTCTGCAGCTCTTCAAGCGCATTGGCCAGTTGTTCGGGATTCATGTCCTCAATCTTCAACATTTCATCGCCGATCATCATGTAGCCATTCATCAGGTTGGTTACTTTCTGGAGCATCGAGCCGTCAAAATCTTCAATGTTTCCGCTCTCAATGCCTGTCTTGATCAATTCGGAGAACGATGCAATGTTGCTTTTGAGAGTAGAAGATATCTCCTGCTGTTTTCCTTCAGCAACCCCAATTTTGACGGACTCTTTCTCCCGCTCAACGCCCTGCTGTGCGAGCAGCTCGTACTCTTTCTGGAGCGTGTTGACCATTGCCTGTTGGATCGCTTGCTTGCGGAACTCATCAGTCATCGTCCGAACTTTTTCGATGTTTTCCTCAAGCGTTGTTCCTTCAGATTCCAGCAACTCCTTGACTCCGGGCATAAGCTCTTCAAGCTGGGCTACGGCCGTCTGCCATTCGTTTGTCTTCGTAACGTTGGCGTCACCCTTTTTCGCCAGCTCGTCAAGGTAGTTGAGCAAGCCATTCGCCTTTACGTTCTTTACCTCGACCCCTTCAAGCTCATCGTTCAGACTGTCTACAATTTTCTGTACCTCCGTGTCATCGCCCATGAGTCCGATCGCCAAGCCCCTAAACAGGCCACCGGCCAGAGCCGTACCAAGATCAAAAATTCCTTGCGCATACTTTCCGATGTTAGACGCGAGCTTTACTGCAACAACCCCAACAAACTTGCCAATAGCAAAGCCAAAGTCCTCGACCTCTTTATCGGTTGGCGTTTCCAGAGCCTCGCCTACACCGTCGATTACCCAATTCGCGAGGTTGGTAAACATCCCGGCAAGACCGTTTTGCTGAAAAGCCTTGTTGAGCTTTCCAATCTCCTCTGTAACTACGGTTACAAAGTCACGAATCTTCCCCTTGAATTCATCCGAAACAATAATCTGCAGCCCTTCCAGCGCAGAATTGAGGATCGTGATATCGCCCTCAAGATTGTCCAACATTGTCTTGGACATCTTCGATGCGGCACCTTCACTGTTTTCAACGGCGGTTTTAAGCTTTTCGTAGTCCTCATCCGTTGTCTTCATTAAGGAGATCAGAGAGCTGACACCGCGCAAGCCGCCAATCTTTTTCAGATTTCCAAGGAAATCCTCATTAAAATGCGTAATCCCTTGAAGCTTTTCGTTGTACAACTCATCCAGATCGTCTTGCTTGATTTTCTTCCCAAGATAATCTACAGCGCCGCCGCTCTCTTCAATTTGCTTCGTCAGATCGTCGTACCAAGCATCTACTTCTTCCAGATCTTTCTGGACTTCCTCAAGAGATTTGCCGCCAAGATCAAAGTCGGACTCACGGAAAATCTGCCGCATCTCATCGAGAACTTGTCGAAGCGGCTTGACCTTGTCCGTCCCTTCCTCGAAAAGGCTGATGCCAAGCTCGGACATTGCTTCCGCTGCATCCTTTGACGGAGCAACGAGCGAGTTGATAATCTGCCGCATGGACGTGCCGGCTTGAGATGACTTGATACCGTTGTTGGCAAGCAATCCAAGGGTGACAGCTACATCATCGATCGAATAGTTGAGTACACCAGCGTTCGCGGCAAGGAATTTGAACGCCTGACCCATCATGCTGACGGTCGTGTTCGAGTTGGCAGACGCAGCCGCAAGAACATCAACGAAATGGCCGGCGTCTTTAGCTTCAAGCCCGAAAGCGGTAAGCGCGTCTGTGATGATATCGGACGTCTGGCCCAAATCTTCTCCAGATGCTGCGGCAAGGTTCAGCACGCCATCGATACCGTCAAGCATTTCCTCGGTATCCCATCCGGCAAGAGCCATATACGAGAACGCTTCGGCGACCTGTGTAGCCGTGAATTTCGTACTGGCTCCCAGATCCATTGCTCTTTTTCGAATCTTGATAAAATCGTCGTTTTCAAGATTGCCAAGGGCCTTTACCTGCGACATGGCGCTGTCGAAATCCATGCCAACCTGAATGACTTGCTTACCGACATCGACCGCCGTTGAAGCAGCTTTTTCGGCAAACCCGAACAGCTTGCCGAAAATTGGTGTATTTTTTAAGCCGATCGACTCAAGCAATCCTCCGACTTGCGTAAGAGATGACGTAAAGCCGGAAGTGTCAAGTGCCAGTTTCGCGGCAAGTGTAAATGCCTCCACGGTCTCACCCCTCCGTCAGTCGTTTGAGTATATGAGCCTTTACTTGCTCGGCTGTCGGCTCCTTCTCAGCCGGGTGAATCATTTCGATGAAAGACGGTATGTCTGGCGTGACTCCATGTGCTTGTAAGTAGGACGTTACCAGCATCTTCAGCATAGAAGCTACATAATCCTGATAAAGCGTCTCTCTTCCGTCCTCTTGCATCATACGAGCGAAAACATGGAAACCGTGCCAGCCGTACTTCTGAAGTATTACGGTTATTCTTTGCCGCTGATTTTTGCCACAGCGACGGATTGTGTAAAAAAATCGCGCAGAATGTCATCATAGCTCTCCCGGAGCATCTGGACAGTCTCTTTGAAATTCATTTTCCCGACCTTTGCCGCCGGAATCATCTGCAAGGCCGCAATGATCTCGTAAACATCAGCTCTGTGGTTCTTAAGCGCAATGGACGCGAATTTCGGGAACATGGCTCCAATCACCTTAATCGTGGGCATATTCCGCATCCCTGCCAGATTCTCTAACGTTTGAAGCGTTTCTTCGTCATTGCACAGGTTCGCAAAAGGCTCCGACAGCCGCAGCAGGGCTTCTGTAGCCTGATCGTTCGTCATGTCTGAAATCTTCACTTTTTACCCTCCTCATAAAAGCGAAAACGGGGGACGGGGACTCACCCCCATCCCCCAGAGTGTTTCTCAAGCCGCCGGTTTGTCGAAGAAAACAACCCGGAAAGGTGCCCTGTCGTAGTCGTTGACATCGGCCTGACGCGCATGGAACTCAAAGGTCATCGTGCCTTCGCCCTTGTCGGTGAACGTAAAGGTGAAGTCGCTGGTATTGAACGCATTTTCCAGCTCAATCAGTACAAGCCGACCGTCCGAAATATCGCCGATCCAGCAAAGCGAGCTGATATAGTCCGTGCTCGGATCGACAGCCGTGTGCATGGTAACGGTGGTCTTCTTGCCGGAAGTCTCGACATCGCCTGTTCCCAGAAGCCGCTTGAAGTTTGTCGGATTGACCTCAAGCAGCGTGCCACTGAGATAAGCATCAGCAGAGTCCACGAAATCAGACCCTTTGAACGCATAGCGCAGCCCGTCCACTTCCGGAGTCCTTGTCTCCCGTGTTACTGTAAAAGTGCCGCCGCCACGAGTTACGCCAAGAATCTTCGTCCCGGCAGTAATCGCAGAAGTGATCGCGGTCTTCAGCGCCGCAGCATCCGCGATGCTCGAATGCTCAAAATCGGCAAGGAAAATGCCGGCATTGAGCTGCAGATTATCAAACGCTTCGGCCCGAATCGGGGAAGTTGATCCCGGTGCAGCCATTTTTTACTCCTTTCTCCGGATCATAGACCCGGCTCATGATACGCTTTGATTGACAAATTGATGTACGCCGACTGACTGTATTCATCGCTCAGAATCTGTACAAGCGGCGTTTCCGGATATATGACCAAATATCCACCCGGCTGTTCAAACTGCTTCATTTCGCCAATAGCAGCCACGATTTGGTCTGCTTTCGCAAGAAGCTCACCAAGCCGGTTTTTCGGATACCATATCTGGCAATATCCGCTTGCTGAATCATTCCACTCAGGTTCGACAAGCGGATAAGTGATATAAGGCAGCGTGACCTGTTCCGGTACACTTTGCAGCGTGTAGGCCGGAAGCCCGAAGCCGCCGAAAAAAGATTTTAGCGTTGCCGCTGTGTTAAGCATCGGGAAGCACCCACTTTTCAGCAGTCACCTTGGTAATCTTGACCGTACTCGCTTCCGGAGCTTCTGAATCCTTCGCATTGCTTGTCACTCGGAAAATCTGCCCGTCAGAGAGCCGCCGGAAAACATCGTGGTACTCAAGCAGGAAACTTTTTCGCGTGACAACGGTGAACGTTTCCGTAACCCCTTGCTTTTCAGCAATTACCGCTTCCGTTGACGAGTTCTTGATGATGGTCGCATCAAACGATGCTCCATCAGACCAGTAGTCAACGGTGCTTCCATACGGATCATCCTCGCGAATGTGGTTGAGGATGCAGCATTTTTCCATCATGCTATCAAGTAAGCTCAAAATGCCACCTTCCTCCAGCGGTTCAAAGAATCCGCGAAAATTGTCTTCCAGTTCACATTCGGGTTGCCGCCCTGCACCTTGGAACCGACGTTTTTTTCATAGCTATACACGCCGATAACCGACTCGCTGAGATACGGACTGTTGACGGCTTCTCCGTACTTTTCCACCCACTGCTTAATCTCTCCAGACAACGCAATCACGGCAGGAGGGACCGCGAGAGCGCATATCGTGCCAGCCCACGTTTCGTCTTGGAGCCCCGCCGCTTCGACATCATCGTCATCCGTGATGCCGCTCGCATGATACGTGTAAATGCCGTCATTCAGATCGCTTCCAAGGATCAGGAAACGCTGTCCCTCCTTAAAAGGCAGGGAGATCGTGCCGCCAACAATTTTATGGGTGTCTCTCAGGGCATCCTTGATAAAATAGTTGTGGATGTGTTCACACACTTCCTGCAGCATGATCTCCCTCCTTTTTACGTGGCCTTTTTACGGCCTTTAGCGGCCCTTCTCGGCGTTTTATCTTCTTCCGTGGGCTTTTTCTCATCCGCTTCCTGAGTCGCCTTAATCACCGCAAAACCAGCCTTATTCTGCGTGCCTGATAGCTCGGCGATACGGGCTTCGGAAATCTGCCGCCCGTCATGTGGGAAGGCGTCCCCTGCGTTGTACAGGTGACGGTCTTCAAAATCTACCCATCTGCGGATGCTTTCGTATCTCATCAAGTTCCGGTAGTCTCGGTCGCGGTGGCGATGTACAGGCTGTCGGGCTTGTAGAGGACAGGCATGAACAGGGTGGACGCTTTAGTCCAAAGCACCGCCGGATCATGCTCAGCCCACTGGGTGATGTACACATACGGGCTTTCGGAGCTGCCGTTGACGGAATTGTTGATTTCAATACCGGCATCGGTTTCCGGAGGATCGCCCCACAGGCCATCGCCCAGCTTCGTGCCGCCATTCGGAGCAGCGAAGAAGGTAATACCGGCTTCGGGGAAGTAACGCTTCGCGGTCACGGTGGGCCTTCCATTCACGATAGCACCGGGAACACCGTAGGTGACATCATTCACAATGATCTCATTCAGGCCGTACTCTTCAGACAGGTACGCCCGGAGATCAGCATTGGACAGCAGCACGCCGATCATGTTGACGCCGTTGACAGCCTTCTGGATGACAGCGGACTTCCGGAACCTGTTCAGGGTAGCGCGGCTGGTCATCAGACCGTTCAGCACGTTGCCCCCATTCCGGGCAGTCTGCACAAGCGCTTCCAGCTGCTCATCGACCGGAGCAGAAGCGGCATTGCCGAAATCAATGCTCAGGCCCTTCTGCGCGGCAGGGACGCCGTAATCAACAGTCAAATCAAGGTTGTTTTCCTTGATAGTGACCTGACCGGTAGCCATCAGCTCGTTTTTCGCAACCTTGGTGCGGGTGATGACCTGTTCGGCCAGCCGGATGCCGTCATTGATGACATAGTCATACATATCATCATTCTGGACACCCGCCCGGAGCAGCGCACGCATTCTTTCGCTCTGGTCGATCTTGACCTTGATCAGGCCCTTCTCGATGTTGTGGCTATCCACGGGGATGCGGAAGGTTTTCTGAGACTCAACATCAAAGCCGTGGAACTGCGCCATCAGCGGCACCTGATACTGCGCGGCGATGCTTTCCCAGTAGGCCACAAGATTATCCGTCTTGACATCGCCAAACAGCGTGTCAACGGGGTTGGCGTCCGGACGATTCACAACGAAAGGAATGTCCAGCCACTCTTCCCGGGGAATCAGACCCATGACATTATTTTCAAAGCGAGGCATTTATTTCACTCCTTTCTCATTCGTCAAAATTGGGCCGGGTGATTGTCGGCGCGGTGGCGATAAACTTGATGCCGGTCAGCGCCGTCTTCGCAGCCGCAGCAACAGAAGCCGGAAGCCGATCTTCATAGACCACACCCGCAGATACGCAGGAACCCGGCATATCGCCAGTAGAAACATCGACATCCTCGTAGAGGAGTCCGAAATACGTGGTGACGGCATCGTTCCCCGTGCCTGTGGTTTTGCTCAGAAGCGCCCCGGCGGGAACATACTTGGAGCCGTCCGCTTTTGTCACGACCTGAGGATGATTGGCCGCAACGGTAATGGTCTCCCGCTTGCAATCACCGGACGCAAGAAACCAGCCCGGCTGATACAGCGTGTTCAGCGCATCATGCTGAATAAAGCTCATGATTTTACTCCTTTCCGGTGTCTACTTTGACACCCTGCTGCTTTAGGTGGCTCATGTAAAGCTCTCTGGCCCGGCTCGCACCCGATCCTGTGCCGCCTTCCGGAGGAGTAGCAACCGACTGCTTGCGCTCCTTTGTCGTGACCTTGAACACGCCCCAGTCATCGTCAATCGTCTTCTTCAAGGCATCCAGCCCTTCGAGGTTTCCGTCTTTGTCCAGCTTCATACCTGAGAAATCGGTATGGCGCATGACCATATCAAGCCGATCCTCCTTCACCCGCTCATCAGTGAGCAGCTTGCGGAAAGCGGATTTAACCTTCTCTGCTTCTTCCTTGGCAACGATTTCCTTCTTGAAGTCCTCAAAAGCCTGCTTCTCGCTCTCGTACTTGGCCTTGAAATCTTCGCCGCCTTTCAGATCTTCAAGCTCTTTCTGGACTCCATGAAGCTTTTCAATGTCCTTCTTGTAGCCTTCTGCTTCCTCTTTTGCGGTCTCCCTCTGCTGCTTCAGAGCGTCAACCACCTGCGCGTGTTCCTCGATAATCGCGCTGACCTGTTCATCGGTCAGGCTAAGGGACTTGAGCCAGTTTCGGGTAAAAGCCATATTTCTCCCTCCCATTTCTTCGGGGCCTTTGCTTCGGCCCTACGGAGCTTTGATTAGAGCGGTACTTTGCTCTCAATTAAGTATAACAAAGATAAACCGAATTTTCAGTAAAGTAAAATAGCAAAAAGCTGAAATCTAAGGCAAAAGAAAAAGCGTGCATCTCTGCACGCTGGAAACAAGTAGCTCTATTTTATATTTTTTAGCTCATTCTCCCATATCTTTTGATACTCCTTCTTGTGGTTCTCCACCGCCGGTTTGAGATACGGTTTCGGAGACACGAAAGAGCCGCTTGAAGTCATATGCCCAAGCTCGACATACGGCGCGTATTCTACATCGCTTCCGATGAGTTCCGTATTAACCTCCTGCGTT
>Ga0247611_10010486_pt1 | contig 10883 bp, 9 predicted proteins | sample 177DNAGHGhighgp2_FD_192422 | JGI IMG/M metagenome (GOLD analysis project Ga0247611, IMG submission 192422) | Sheep rumen microbial communities from Palmerston North, Manawatu-Wanganui, New Zealand - 1770 DNA GHGhigh gp2 | ecosystem: Host-associated > Mammals > Digestive system > Stomach > Rumen ... | reverse complement strand
TATTATTATGCCATTTTCAAGCCAACTTCACATACTAAAGTGTCAACGATGTCTTGATACAAAGTGTCAACGATGTCTTGATACAAAAGTGTCAACGATGTCTTGATACATGGCACCTAAAGCCTAAAGCCTAAAGCCTTACAACACATTCAGCACCTGCTCCTTGATCTGTTCCAAGTGATCCTTCATGCGGACAACGAGGTTCTGCAGATCGGCCTGGTTGGCCTTGGAACCCATCGTGTTCACCTCACGGCCGATTTCCTGGCTGATGAAGCCTAATTTCTTGCCTTGACCCGGTTCCTCGCTGTTCATAGTCTCAAGGAAATAGTTCAAGTGGTTCTGCAAGCGTATCTTCTCCTCGGTGATGTCAAGTTTCTCTATATAATAGATGAGTTCCTGCTCAAAGCGGTTCTTGTCATAGTCCACCTCTTTGATCTTGGCAAGGGCATCCAGGATGCGGCCTTTGATCTTCTGTATGCGGGGCTCCTCATAGCGGGGCACCTCATTGAGCAACTCCTGGATGGCGGCGATTTTCTCTTCAAAGAACAGCGCCAGCCTGGCTCCTTCCTGACGGCGGAACTCAATCAGTTGTTCGGTGGCCTTGGCGACAACCTCCTTCACGACATTCAATTCCTCTTCATCGGCCTCAGTCGATTTGGCATCGGTCTTCAAGGCATCGGGCATACGCAGTAGCGTGGCATACCAGTCCTCGGGCTCGGGCAAGTGAAGCTCCTGAGCCATCTCCTCGATCTGTGATTTGTATTGCTTCAACATCGGCACGTTGATGGTGCCCGATGTAGCACCCTCGATGGGCTCACAATAGACGAAAAGGTCGATTTTGCCGCGCATCAATGCCTTGGATACGGCATTGCGCAGCTCCATCTCAATCTCACGATGATTCTGGGGCGTGCGTACTCCAAAATCGAGTTGTTTGCTGTTCAGGGACTTGACTTCGGCCGTGATTTTCTTGTTGTTATAAACCTTGGCAGCCTTGCCAAATCCAGTCATTGAAAGTATCATTGTCAATCAGATTTTTTTACTATTTCCTGCAAAATTACAAAAAAAAGTAATGCAACCTATCATATCAACGTCCCAAAAAACAGAAAAACACTGCTTTGACAATCTCCAGCAAGAAAAAATTCAACAATCTGGATTTTGTCTTGTGGAATTCATCCAAATAAAGTAATTTTGCAAGTTAGACTAATTTGATTTTGAAAAGAGATATGGAAAACTCGATTTTAGCCATAGTCGTCCCTTGCTTCAACGAGGAGGAATCTTTACCCAAGAGTAACGAGCGTCTGCTCGGCCTTCTCGAGTCCATGATGCAAGAACGACTGGTGAGCAACGGGAGTTACATCCTCTATGTTGACGATGGTTCGCGTGACCGCACTTGGCAACTCATTGCAGGATATGGACAGTCCAGTGCCCATGTGAGGGGGCTCAAGCTGGCTGGTAACGTGGGACACCAGAATGCGCTCATGGCGGGTCTTGAAACCGCGCGTGAAGATGCCGACATCACCATCTCGATTGATGCTGACCTGCAGGATGATATTCATTCCATCCCCGAGATGGTCAAGAAATATGACAACGGCTGTGACATCGTCTATGGCGTGCGCCGCAAGCGCACGACCGACACCTTCTTCAAGCGCACAACCGCCCAGCTGTTCTACAAGTTCATGCGCAGCATGGGGGTGAAGTCGGTCTATAACCACGCCGACTTCAGGCTGATGAGCCGTCGTGCCGTCGATGCGCTGAGCCAGTATGAGGAACGCAACCTGTTCCTGCGCGGCCTGGTACCGTTGCTGGGCTACAAGAGCGACTCGGTCTATTATGACCGGCTGGAGCGCGAGTCTGGCGAGAGCAAGTATCCCTTGAGCAAGATGCTGTCGTTTGCCATCGATGGCGTGACCTCATTCAGTGTCAAGCCACTGCGCCTCATCTTTGACCTGGGCGTCATATTCCTGCTCATCAGCCTTGCAATTTTGGCCTATGTCATTGTGGCGTTGATTCAGGGTCGTGGGGTTCAGGGATGGGCTTCCATCATGTTGTCCATCTGGTTTGTCGGTGGCTGTATGCTCATCTGCCTGAGCATCATTGCTGCCTACATCGGCCGCATCTACACCGAGGGGAAACACCGCCCCCGTTACCATATCGAGAAATACGTTAAATGAATACCAATGATTGCAGAGAATCATAATAATACGTCCCCCGACCGGCACGATAATGTGCCTACCGTCAACGACATCCGTCTATTGTTGACCGACGTTGACGGCACGCTCACCGACGGCGGCATGTACTATGGCACCGACGGCACCGAGTTCAAGAAATTCAATACCCGCGACGGCATGGGCCTGCAACTGTTGCAACGGGCAGGTGTCAAGGTGGGTATCGTCACCAGCGAGAATATCTCCATCAATGAGAATCGAGCTCGCAAACTGGGGCTGGACTACCTCAGACAAGGTGCCCGCGACGGGGGCAAGCTGGCTGCGGCACGAGAGATCTGTGATGAGATGGGCATTACAATGCAGCAACTGGCCTACATCGGTGACGATGTGAACTGCTACGACCTGCTGTCGGCAGCGGGGTGGGCTGCTTGTCCTGCCGATGCCTGTGAAAAGGTGAAGCACATTCCTGGCATCCACATCCTCCAGCGTCGTGGCGGCGACGCGTGTGTCCGCGAGTGGATTGACGAGATATTGGCGCAGTAATGAGTAACGGCAACGATAATCAGAGCTTAAAGCAGAAGACTGCACAGGGCCTCTTCTGGGGGTTCCTCAGTAGCGGTGCCATGCAGCTGCTCAATCTTCTTATCGGCATTTTCCTGGCTCGTCTGCTCTCACCCGAGGAATATGGCATCGTGGGCATGTTGGCGATCTTCTCGCTCATTGCAGGCAACCTTCAGGACAGTGGCTTCGGTGTGGCGTTGATCAATATCAAGCACATCACCCACAATGATTACAATTCTGTTTTCTGGCTGAACATCGTTGTGAGCGTTTGCCTCTATGCTGTGCTGTTCCTGTGTGCACCGTTGATAGCGGCATTCTATCATCAACCGTGCCTCGTGTCTTTGTCTCGATTTGTCTTCCTGGGATTTATATTTGCTGCTATCGGCATTACGCCCAACGCGATGCTTACCCGCAATCTTCAGATCAAGGAAAAGGCGATTATTTCTATTCTTGCTCTTATCATCTCTGGTACGGTGGGGGTTGTCATGGCGATAAAAGGGTTTTCTTATTGGAGCTTGGCCACGCAGCAGGTATTATATAATTTTGTCGTTTGTGTCGGGCGTTATTATTTTGCCAGTTGGCATCCGACGTTCCAGGTGGATTTCACGCCTGTCAAGCAGATGTTCTCATTCAGCTACAAGGTGCTGATAACGTCCATCTTGACTACCATTAACAACAATGTGTTGACAGTCATCTTCGGCCGTTTGTTCCCCGCCCAAGCGGTAGGGAATTTCACGCAGGCCAACAAGTGGAACACGATGGCCAACCAGCTGGTGTCTAACACGATGGCTCAGGTGGCGCAGCCAGTCTTTACCCGTGTCAACGATGATGAGCATGAACGCCAGTGCAGGGTGTTCGGCAAGATGCTGCGATTCACTGCTTTCCTTGCTTTTCCTGCTATGTTGGGCTTATCACTTGTGGCACCTCAAGTCATTCTGCTCACCATCGGCGATAAATGGGTTGACAGCATACCTTTATTGCAGATCCTCTGCATCAGCGGCGCTTTTCTCCCTCTCTACACAGTCTATCAGAATCAACTGCTGAGTTTGGGCAAATCTGATTACTACATGTGGCTCACATCGGCTCAGATCGTCATCATGCTTGTTGCTGTATTGGCCTGTCACTCAATGGGCGTCATGGCAATGACGATAGCATTTGCGGCAATCAATATCTTGTGGCTGCTGGTCTGGCAAGTGGTCACGTCAAGGATGATCGGGTACCGCATGGTGACCATGTTGAAGGACGTCTTGCCCTTCTTGTGCATCTCGATAGCAGTGATGGGGGTAACCTATGTGGTGACACTTTCTCTTGACAACCTGTACTTGTCGCTGGTGGCAAGGGTCGTGATGGCTGCAATCATCTATGCCCTGGTGATGAAACTGTCCAGGGCAGTGATTTTTGAGGAGTGCATCAACTATTTGTTGGATCGGTTCAAGAGGAATCGGCAGTAATACAATGACGTGAACGGGAAGAGCAGGGCCCTCACGATATTCTCGGGATCTTTGCCACGGGAATGAAAGATCTCAAAACGATGCCTCAGGCACATCCCAGTCGATTTCAATAAATCACCGAGTCGTCTTGAAATCAGCAACTTCATCATTTCTATCCCTCCGTGGCAGATGCTTGCTGGTTGTTTCAGATGGCTCAAGAAGTCCATTTGCACGCTGTAACGGTCGGCAGTGAGTGTTTTCATCTCGCTGTAGTGGCTAATGGACCATATCAGGATGTGGAACGCATTGCTCATCGTGGGGAGACTGCCCGAGTAGGACGAATAGGTTGCCGCTGACTGGTAGCGACGATAATGCACCAGGATCTTGTCAACAAATGCGATGCTATCGTATGCGGCCGCTGTCAGTGCGAGAATGATGTCATACATCCGCTTTTGATACATGACAGGGCAATCCTCATGTTTGGGCAGCTTGTCAAGCAGGCTGCGGTGCATCAGGATGGTGTGGCCCGGTACCTCATTGTTGAAGAGCAAGCGGTAAAGGTTGAAGTTGGGTATCCTGCCGTCATAATGAAAGAATGAGCCATCGTCAGAGAAGGGTTTGGAATGGCAGAAGCATAGCAGTTTATCTGTCTGTGTGATGGCTTTGATCTGACACGAAAGCTTCTCAGGTTCCCAAATGTCATCCTGGTCGCAGACCGCTATGTATTCTCCTGTGGCTTTCTGGAACGCCGAGAAGAAATTGTTGTTGATGCCATGCTCGCGCGTGTTACTGTAGATGTGTATCATCTCGTGCTTGTCGGCATACTCCGTGGCAATCTGGAGAGTGTTGTCGGTCGAGCCGTCGTCTTGAATGATGATCTCATGCAAGGGATAGGTCTGGGCAATGAGGCTATCAAGCTGTTCACGCAGATACTTGGCTCCATTGTAAGTACACAACACGACCGACACGAGGGAGACCTCATGATTGTTCTGACAAGTGTTTTCTGTTGCAAGCATGATGCAAATGTAGCATATTATTTCCAATGGCAGATGGAATCTAATAAAAAAATCTCCTTTTCCTGGCTTGGAATGACTGCCTATTCACGTCAATGACTGTGCAAGAAATCCTCATGAATGTCAATTTATGACGATTTTGGGATGTGTTTTCATTTCTTTTGAGTAATTTTGTGCGAGTATGGCATGACGTCCGTCTTATGCTATATTGAACAGAGCGAAGATTGTTAAAAACGAAATATAGATTATGAAAGGTAAAATTTTAGTGACAGGCGGAACCGGCTTTATCGGTTCACACACTACGGTCGAGCTGCAGCAGGCAGGCTATGAAGTGGTCATCATCGACAACTTGAGTAACAGTAACATCGAGGTGCTGGATGGCATCGAGCGCATCACGGGCATCAGGCCCGCCTTTGTCCAGGGCGATTGCACCGATTGCACAGTGGTTCGCAAGCTCTTTGAGGACCATCCCGGCATCAGCGGCATCATCAACTTTGCCGCCAGCAAGGCTGTGGGCGAGAGTATCGAGAAGCCCATCATGTATTACCGCAACAACCTCAACATCCTGCTCAACCTGCTGGAACTCATGCCCGAGTTTGGCGTGAAGGGCTTTGTGTTCTCGTCGTCTTGCACCGTCTATGGCGAGCCCGACAAGAACCCGATCACCGAGGATGCACCCACCAAGAAGGCCACTTCGCCCTATGGTGCCACCAAGCAGATCTGTGAGGACATCATCCACGATGTCATCCGCAGCGGCAGTCCCATCAAGGCGATCCTGCTGCGCTACTTCAATCCCATCGGTGCCCATCCCAGTGCCGAGATCGGTGAGCTGCCCAATGGTGTGCCCCAGAATCTGGTACCCTACTTGACGCAGACTGCCATCGGTGTGCGCAAGGAGTTGAGCATCTTCGGCGACGACTATCCCACGCGCGACGGCTCTTGCATCCGCGACTTCATCAATGTCGTGGACCTCGCCAAGGCTCACGTCAAGGCCCTTGAACGTATGCTGGAAGACAAGAGTGACGAGGCTCTGGAAATTTTCAATATCGGCACAGGCAACGGTGCGTCGGTGCTCGAACTGCTCCACTCGTTTGAGCGTGCCACTGGCGTGAAGGTGCCCCACAAGATTGCTCCGCGTCGCCCTGGTGACATCGTCCAGATTTGGGCCGATCCCAAACGCGCCAACGAGGTCCTGGGCTGGCACGCCGAGATTTCCCTCGACGACACCATGCTCAGTGCCTGGAACTGGCAAAAACGCCTCCGCGAACGCGGCATCATGTAGTATATAGTCATTCTCCTGATGAGCGACAAGGCAACATTCAATCAAGAGGAACTCAGGGCAAGATTCAACCCCGAGGGTTCCTCCCTGCGCCGCCAACAGATGGTCATGCTCCAGATGGTAATAGTGCTTGATGAAATCTGTAAAAAACATGACATACCATATTTCCTGTATGGCGGCACCTTGTTGGGGGCATTCCGTCACGATGGTTTCATTCCATGGGATGACGATCTTGATGTGGCGATGCTGCGTCGTGATTACAAGCGGTTGTTGCAAGTTTTGCCTGCTGAGTTGCCTGATAACATTGTCCTGCAGACAAACGATACCGACAAGAATTATTTTTTCTTTGTCGGCAAACTCAGGGACAAGCGTTCATTCCTTGATGAAGGCGATTTTGACAAGGTGTTCAAGGATCGGGGCATCTTCATCGACATTTTCCCGCTGGATAGGCTTCTTCCATGGACTCAGCGACTGCGCTTGCAGAGCATGGCTTACAACTTCTTCCGCAAGGGCGACGGCAATGAATCATCAATGAAAAAAATTCGGACCCTGACCTGGTTCAATCGTCATGTCTCATTTCCGTTGCTCCGTTGCATCAGCCGTTTGAGTGGTACCAAAGCTCTCATGTGCGATTACGGAATCCCTTTTCACAACATCTACGACTTGAGGGACGTCTTTCCCTTGACCACTCACGTGTTTGAGGGCGTCCAGCTCCCAGTCCCTGGCAATAGCCATCACATGCTGCAAACCATGTTTGGCGACTACATGCAACTTCCTGATGACCTCGACCATGTCTATCATCACGTCGAGCGCCTGGAATTTTACGATAAATAAGTATATTACCCGTGACAAATTAGAAAAGTTATGCAAGCAATAATCTTAGCGGCTGGAATGGGCCGTCGTTTAGGCAAGTATACTCGAGATAACACCAAGTGCATGTTGCCTGTCAATGGCATTAGGCTGATAGACCGCATGTTGGAACAGTTGTGCCAACTGAATTTGTCGCGTCTGGTGATTGTGGTGGGTTATAAAGGTCAGGAATTGATGGATCATATCGGTAACCGTTATGAGGACCGTTTACAGATAGAATATGCCAACAATCCTATCTATGACAAGACCAATAACATCTATTCGCTGGCCCTGGTGAAGGATAAATTGACCGAAGATGACACACTGCTCATTGAGAGCGACTTGATTCTTGACGACAGCCTGTTTCAGATGATACTTGATGATCCATTCCCTAATTTGGCTTTGGTGGCCAAGTATGAGACCTGGATGGATGGCACAATGGTTCGCATCGATAAGGATAACAATATCGTGAACTTTGTTCCCAAGAAGGCTTTCAGATACTCTGAAGTGGACACTTACTACAAAACGGTAAATGTCTATAAATTCAGTAAGGACTTCTCGACAAGGGTTTATGTGCCGTTCCTTGATGCTTACTGCAAGGTGATGGGTGATAACGAGTATTATGAGCAGGTGCTGCGGGTAATTACCTTGCTGGATCAGGCCAATCTCAAGGCATTGCCCATCGGGGACAAGCCGTGGTATGAGATTGATGACGTTCAGGACAAGGATATCGCTGAGGCCATTTTCTCACCCGAGGAAGACAGATTGCAGAAGTATAACGCTCGCTATGGCGGTTATTGGCGTTTCCCACAAATGCTGGATTTCTGTTATCTCGTCAATCCGTTTTTCCCGACCAAACGCATGCGCGAGGAAATGCGGGCCAACTTTGATGTCCTATTGACTCAATATCCAAGTGGCATGGCTGTCAATTCATTGTTGGCAGGCAAGTATTTTGGTGTCAGCAGTCAGTATATCATTGTAGGTAACGGCGCTGCCGAGTTGATTAAGAGCCTGATGGAACAGTTCCTGGAGCAAGGCAGTAAAGTGGGTGTCGTGTATCCGACATTTGAAGAGTATCCACACCGGTTGTCCAAGGAATCCATCGTTCCATTTTACCCAAACAATCCAGATTTGCGTTATTCAGTCGATGATTTAAGGGCATTCTATGAATCCAAGGATATTCAGGCGCTATTGCTTGTCAATCCCGACAACCCTTCAGGTAATTACATCCCTAAGCAGGATGTGATGGATTTAGCCGCCTGGTGTGCTCAACGTGGTGTCAGGCTGATTGTCGACGAGTCGTTTGTGGACTTTTCAGACGAGGGACCGGCAAATTCTCTGCTAAATGATGATATCCTTGAGCAATACCCTGAGTTGTTGGTGATGAAGAGCATCAGCAAGTCTTACGGTGTTCCCGGTCTTCGGTTGGGTGTCCTGGCTGGAGCTGATACCACGTTGCTGGACAAGATGAAAAAGGACGTAGCCATCTGGAACATCAACTCATTTGCCGAGTTCTATATGCAGATTTTCAACAAGTATGAGTCTTTCTACAAGAATGCATGTGTGAACTTTGTGAACGAGCGAAATCGTTTTGCTGAACAATTGTCTTCAATCCCTTATCTACGGGTCATACCTTCACAAGCCAATTACTTCTTGTGTCAAGTAACCAAGCATTACACGTCAAGGCATCTGACCGAGTTGCTACTGAATAAGTACAACATCCTTATTAAAGACTGTGATAGTAAGACAGGACTTAAAGGCAAAAACTTTATCAGAATTGCCATTTTGGGCGAGCGAGATAATGATGCTCTAGTAGAAGCACTGAAAGAGATAAGTGATGGAATCTGATGGATGGAAGGCTGTCAATTTAGCAACCTTTCATTATATCCAGAACTTTGTTGTTGCTTTGTCTTGGACAAAGAAGGAAATGTCTGCATTATCTTTCAGGAAATCATATATATGGCTGGAATAAACGGCGTCGTGTAGTCCTAATCCGATATTGTAGGCTATGATCCTCTCTGAATCATTTTCTCGTCCAGGGTTGTTCCCTAACAATACTTGGCTTAGTTCATCAAATTGCTTGAAACGAGAAAAGTATTTGAATCCCTGAATATGACCGGTATCATCACCGAAAATCTTGTCGAAAAACAGGTCACAATTCTGGAAACCGCGGGTATGTACAGGTATCAGTAACATTCCAGGCTTGAAAAGATCATCATTTGGGCACAAGATGCCATTTGCTGATGTGATACAAGAGATAAGAATATTTGATTTTTTGACGAGTGTTTGAATGTCATCTACCACTTCAAGCGATAGATTAGTGTACCCTTTAAACCGTTCGATAAAGAGATCAGCATGGTTCTTATAATTCAATACACGAAATACAATCTGCTGGTCCTTGTTGTCTTCAAGAAGGCATAATGCTGTTGCACGAGCCGTATTACCTAGGCCGATAAATGAGTAATCATTAGCGTTTGATGGCTTTAGATATCTAGCAGCTAGTGCGGCTACAGCGCCTGTTCTCATGGTAGTGATCCAGTCGCCGTCGATGATGGCAAGCAGGTTGCCCTGTTTTGAATCATAAAGCAAAATGTCACTTCCCAACGAGGGTACTTGACCCGCAATGCGGTGTACTTCTTTTACCGAGAAACGGCCATAACGGTCAGGCAGTAGGCAAGGCATGGTATTGAAAAAATCGTCACCTTGAGGATGAACGCTGATCTTTGGCGGGAGAGATGACTCGTATTTAATCTTGAAAGACTCTTCAATCCATCTAAGGCATTGACTTGGTGCAATGCCAGCCTTTATGATATCCTCGTGTTTAATGATTTTTACGATATTGCCCATACTCATATTGTTGTTTAAAAGAAGTATCAGTGCACAAAAGTAATGAATGTTTTTTAATAAAGGAGAATTAATCTTATGATAAATGATGGATATTGTGAAAGAGGGTAGGTGATTGCTTTATACAAAACAAACTCCCAACCGTTTTGTTGAGAGCTTGTTTGGTTTTAAAAAGAACGGGGTTCTTTTTTTTATGCCTCTGCGGCGGGAGCCTCTTCGGCAGCGGGTGCGGCCTCCTCGGCGGGAGCCTCGGCAGCAGCAGCCTCCTGAGCAGCCTTGGCAGCCTCAGCCTCGGCAGCAGCCTTAGCGGCGGCGATCTCGGCTTTCTTCTTGGCTACGGCCTCGGCCTTTGCCTCGTTCTTCTTGGCCTCCTCGGCGATGGCTTTCTTGGCATCAGCCTTCTTGTCGTCGCGCTCCTTGTTGCGGATAGCGTCGAGCTTAGCCTGCTTCTCGGCCTTCCAGGCCTCGAAACGCTTCTGAGCCTCTTCCTCGGTGAAGGCGCCCTTCTTGACGCCACCCTGGAGGTGCTTCATCAGCATCACGCCCTCGCGAGAGAGAATGTTGCGTACAGTGTCGGTGGGAATTGCACCTACGTTTACCCAATAGAGTGCACGTTCAAAATTCAAACTGATGGTAGCAGGATTAGTGTTGGGGTTATAAGAACCAATCCTTTCAATAAATCTACCATCTCGTGGTGCCCTGCTATCGGCAATAACAATGGGATAGAACGCATAGTCCTTGT
>Ga0247611_10010485_pt1 | contig 10884 bp, 16 predicted proteins | sample 177DNAGHGhighgp2_FD_192422 | JGI IMG/M metagenome (GOLD analysis project Ga0247611, IMG submission 192422) | Sheep rumen microbial communities from Palmerston North, Manawatu-Wanganui, New Zealand - 1770 DNA GHGhigh gp2 | ecosystem: Host-associated > Mammals > Digestive system > Stomach > Rumen... | reverse complement strand
AAACTGCGATGTATGCAGACTGGCTCTGAATGATGACGGCTTTCCGTACATTCTGCCGCTGAATTTCGGTATGGCGGTGAACGGAGATAAGATCACGCTCTATTTTCATAGTGCTTTGGAGGGCTATAAGGTCGGGCTTATCCAAAAGGATAACAGAGCTTCATTTGAAATGGACTGCAAACATGAGCTGCAATACTTTGAGGACAAGGGCTACTGCACAATGGCATACGAAAGCGTGATTGGCAGAGGGCATATCCGTATCCTGTCGGAAGAAGAAAAACTGCCTGCGCTAAAACTGCTCATGGCACATTATCATGACGGAAAAGATATGCCGTTCAGCACGGCGGCGATACCGAGAACTCTTGTGTATGCCCTTGATGTCGAAAGCATAACAGGTAAAAGAAAGCCTGTAAAATAATTCTGACTTTGAACTGGGTTCAAAGTCAATAGAGCTTTACAAATTGACAAACCCCATAGCAATGTGGTATAATGTATGGGGTGATCCTATGAACAAAAACCTTGATCTGTTCCTGACCTTTATGAAGATCGGAGCGTTTACATTTGGCGGCGGTTATGCTATGATACCGCTGATACAGCGTGAAGTCTGTGATAATAAACAATGGCTGAGTGAGGACGATATACTGGAAGTCGTGGCGATCGCAGAGTCCACGCCGGGACCGGTGGCGATCAATGCGGCTACCTTTGTGGGTAGCCGCAGAGCAGGAACTCTCGGTGCTGTTTGTGCAACTCTGGGTGTGGTACTGCCGTCATTCCTAATCATCTCGATTATTTCTTTTGTCCTGAAAGCCTTTCAGGAGTCAAGAGCCGTACAGTATGCCTTTATGGGTATCCGTGCAGGCGTTCTTGCATTGATACTCAAAGCAGTATATACCATGTTCATGGCAACGAAGAAGCACGCTGTTTCCTATGTTATCATGGCAGCGGCATTGGTACTGACAGCTTTTTGGAAAATAGATGCAGTACTCGTTATCATCGGCTGTGCGGTTTTCGGACTTGTATGGTCGCTTCTGTTCAGAAAGGAAACCGAGCAATGATACTGATCGAGCTGTTTCTTACCTTCCTGAAGATCGGTGCCTTTACCTTCGGCGGCGGCTATGCGATGCTCCCACTAATACAGAGTGAAGTAGAGCGTCACGGCTGGCTCACTCAGGCTGAGGTGGTGGACTTCATTGCCGTTAGCGAAAGCACACCGGGGCCGCTTGCGATCAATATGGCGACTTTCGTTGGTATCCGAACAGGCGGCATTATCGGTGCTGTCTGTGCAACGCTTGGTGTTGTCCTTCCGTCATTTGTGATAATCCTTATTACAGCGAAGTTTTATGAGAAGTTCCGCAAAAGCCGTGCCGTTGATGGCGTGATGTACGGTCTGCGTCCTGCGGTGATTGGTCTGATCGGTGCAGCACTTCTGTCTGTGGGAATGACAGTTTTCTTTCCAAACGGCTTGCAGACAGCGGTATTCTCAGGTGTAGGCTTCTGGCTCTCTCTTGGCATATTCGCCATCGGAGCTGTGCTTGCTTTCAAAAAGATCCACCCCATAGCGATCATAGGCGTTTCTGCCGTTATCGGTATTATCGCAGGATATGCGCTTGGTTTATAATGAAAAAAATTCCGTGAGTTTTTCGCTCACGGAATTTATGTTATATGACAGTTTCGCCGCTGTGCAGAGCAATGAGCTTGTCGCCCATGATCTCTTTCATCAGCTCAAATGCAGGAATGCCCGTGCAGTGACCGCTGTAAAATACGGTATCAAGCTGTGAAAGCTCCTGCGCTGTCTGAATGATAACTGCTTTTTCTTCCTCGGTGTGCTCTCCCTCAAGCTTCATCATGTGGAATCCTGTGATAACGTAGTCGGGATAGCTGTCAAACAGTTCCCTGTATCTGTCGAGGATATTGAGTATTCCGTTGTGAGCGCAGCCTGACATAAGCCAGCGTTTGCCGTTCTGTGTGATGACAAGGCACTGCTCGTGACGAAAATCGTCCTCGACCTTTTCACCATTTTTCATGCAAGACAGCTTTTTGTTTCCCTGCGGATAGCACCGCCTGCCTGTGATGCCGCTGAACAAGAATAGCTCATCATCAAGCTGCATATCGCCGTCAATCAGCCGGACATCAGGCAGTTTGAGGATATCCGTATCAATGCCGATATAGCGTTCACCGTTGTAATGAGGTTCGGCGGCTGTCCTCTGCATTACGATCTGTGCAGTAAGGTTCAGCTTTGAAAACGGCAGAATACCGCCCGAATGGTCGTAGTGACCGTGACTCAGGATAACAGTATCGACAGCAGACAGATCAATTCCGAGGACTTCTGCGTTCTTCACAACAGCATCGGTCTGCCCCGTGTCAAGCAGGAGTTTATGTTTTTCAGTCTCAATATAGATACTGAGCCCATGCTCTGCAATACAGTTTTCATTACCGCAGGAATTTTCTACAAGTGTGATGATCTTCATAGATTCTTACCTCACAGGTGGATTTTCTTCAAGATAGCGGTCAAGTATCTCCGCAGCAGTTCTTACAAACTTCACGCAAGGTCTTACTTTATAGTATTGCTCGGTACGTTTTTCGGGAGTTGGTTCACTTGTAACGGCAAGACCTTTCAAAAGATCACGGCAGACGATCGTTTCGTGCTGTTTGCGGAATTCCTCTGCAAGATACTGTATCCTCTTGTAATGCTCTGTTTTAACAGAGTGATCGGTTTCCGTTCCTTCGCCGTAAAGAATGCCTGCCACCATGAACATAGCAGAACAGGTGCCGCATACCTCACGCAGCCGTCCCATTCCACCACCGAATGATGATGAAAGCCTTTTGGCAAGTTCCTCGTCCATGCCCGTCACATCAGAAAATGCAACAAAAACAGACTGAGCGCAGTTATATCCCTGTGTGAAAAGAGCGGCTGCCTTTTCGGTATGATCGAATTTCATCAGTGATTACCGCAGCTGTGAGTGCCGCAGCCATGATCTCCGCAGGAATGACCTTCGCCGTGTTCGTGATCGTGGTGATCGCAGGTAGGGTTCTCATTCTGAACAAGTGTCTGTGCAAGGAAAGCCTGTACCGCTTCATCGGCACTGCCCATATTACCGCCGTAGAGGGTGATGCCTGCCTCCTGCATAGCCATCTGCGCACCGCCGCCGATACCTCCGCAGATAAGAACGTCAGCCTGTGCATTTTTCAGAAATCCAGCAAGTACGCCGTGTCCTGCGCCCATTGTTCCAACTACCTGCTCATTGATGATCTTGCCGTCAGCAACGTCATAGAGCTTGAACTGCTCTGTTCTGCCGAAATGCTGAAAGATCTGTCCGTTTTCATAGGTTACTGCGATTCTCATAATACTGCTTCCTTTCCGTGCGATCTCCTCCGAGATCGTGTTATCAAGAGTATAATTTCCGCCTGAAATGATGATGCGTCTGCCCTCGACCAGAGCCTGAGCAAGTTTTTTTCTTGCGGTATCATAGATAGCCGTGACAGTTGTCCTCGCCACGTTCATCTCCTGAGCGCATTGTTCCTGCGTCTTTGACTGATAATCTATAAGACGTATCGTTTCAAACTCGTCAAGCGACATAACGACCGTATCGTTAGCTGTATCCTGATCGGGCGCAAAGCTCCAGTAATCGGGATAACAACAGATACGGCGTGATTTCTGAGGCCTTGGCATTTTTACATCTCCTTTCTGACTTATGTCAATTATACCATAGTTTTCGACTTATGTCAAGATATATTTGAGGACTGATTATTATATTTCATCATCACAAACTTACAACTATTTCAAAATACGCTTGACAAGGATATTCCTATATGGTATAATATGATGTAGTAATTTAAAGGAGGCTTTTATCATGAAAGCAATCAATATGAGCAGTGTACCTACGTACACATCACCTAACTCTATGGTACTGGTCTGCACCGAAAAGCCAGACGGCACGACCAACATGGCTACTCTGGCTTGGTGGACAATTGCATCGACCAACCCCGGCAAGATCATGTTCTCCATCAACAAGGGTGCATATACCCTCGAACTTCTCGCAGAGAAGAAAGAGGTCGTCATTGCTGTACCGAGTGTTGAACTGACCGCTGCACTTATCGGCTGCGGTACTTGTTCGGGGCGTGACACGGATAAAATTGCTAAGGTTGGACTGACCATGCAGGATATTGAGGGTACGGCGATCAAAGCTCCCGTTCCCTGCAAGCTCCTCATTCACGCAACTGTCGTGAATACCATGGATGCTGATGACCATGTTGTGCATTTGTGCGATGTCAAGGGCGTTTACGGTGATGATGATGCAGATGCTGTTTTCGGTTGGAACGGTTACTCGGAATTTGCTTCAGCACAGAAGAAATAAGGTCTGAGAGACAGCCGTGCAGAGCGACTGTCTCTTCGTTATGAGGTTTACACATGGAAACACAAGGCGGATTTTTAATTACGAGGATCAAGCAGGTAGGCGGACGAGTTTTCGAGCGTATCCTTGCTGAGAAAAAAATTGATGCATTTAACGGCGCACAGGGCAGAATACTCTATATTCTCTGGCAGAAAAACGGCGTACCGATCAGCGAACTCTCAAAGCAGTCGGGACTTGCCATGACAACGCTGACGAGTATGCTTGACAGAATGGAGTCGGCAAATCTGATTTATCGTGATCGGGGTGATAAGGACAGACGAAAGATACTGATTTACCTTACAGATGAAGCAAAGGGCTTGGAGAAAGAATATCATGCAGTCACGGAAGCAATGAGCAGTATTTACTATAAGGATTTCACAGAAGAAGAAATACAGCAGTTTGAGTGCCTTTTGAAGCGTGTTCTTGACAATGTAGAGGAAGTGCTGTGATGGTCGTATGCATTAAAGATAATATTCAAAACTTGAACATCGTCATCGGCTGCACTGTGGGCTGTGATTACTGCTATGCAAGAAATAATGTACGGCGGTGGCATATTATTGATGACTTTGCAAAGCCTGAATTTTTTCCTAATAAGCTGCGTCTTATGGAACGCCAAAAACCGCAGAATTTTCTTCTCACGGGCATGAGCGACCTTGCAGGCTGGAAGGACGAGTGGCTTGAACAGGTTCTTCCGACGATTGCAAAAAATCCACAGCATCAATTTTTATTCCTTTCCAAACGTCCCGATTTGCTGAACATTGAGACAGACCTTGAGAATGTCTGGTTCGGTGTAACTGTAACAAAAAAATCGGAACTGTGGCGTATTGATTCCCTTCGAGAAAATATCAAAGCAAAGCATTATCATGTGACCTTTGAGCCTTTATTTGATGATCCGGACAGGGTCGATCTGCACGGCATTGACTGGATCGTTGTCGGCACGATGACAGGTGCGCAGAGCAAAAAAATTCACACTGAGCCGTCATGGGCTGTTTCGCTGACAGAACAGGCACACGCTCTCCGTATTCCAGTTTTCATGAAAGAAGACCTTGCACCGATCATTGGCGAGAAGAACATGGTTCAGGAAATGCCGCAGGAATTTATACGTGTTTTAGAGGAGCAAAGGAAATGGCACAAATAGAAATGGACGGCGTTCTCATCGGAGAGGTCGAAACTAAAAACATCATGACAAAATCAAGTCTGCCCGTGGGCGGATATTCGGTCAATCCCTATGTGGGGTGTACACACGCCTGTAAATACTGCTACGCTTCATTCATGAAAAGGTTCACGGGGCATACCGAAGAATGGGGTACATTTCTTGATGTGAAGCACTGGCAGGCTATCACGAATCCGAAAAAATACGCAGGTCAGCGTATAGTTATCGGTTCAGTGACGGACGGCTACAATCCGCAGGAGGAGAAGTTCGGGAATACGAGAAAGCTGCTTGAACAGCTTAGAGGCAGCGGTGCAGATATTCTGATATGCACGAAGTCAGACCTTGTGGTGAGGGATATTGACCTTCTGAAAGAATTGGGACAGGTGACGGTCTCGTGGTCGATCAATACACTTGATGAGGATTTCAGGAATGACATGGATAAAGCCGTTTCCATTGAGCGGAGAATTGCCGCCATGAAACAGGTCTATGATGCAGGAATTCGCACGGTATGCTTTGTGTCTCCCGTGTTCCCCGGCATTACTGATTTTGAAGCGATATTTGAACGTGTGAGAGATCAATGCGATTTATTCTGGCTTGAAAATCTGAATCTGAGAGGCGGTTTCAAGACAACTATTTTGGATTATATTGCAGAGAAGTATCCTGCACTTGTCCCGCTCTATGACGAGATCTACAACAAAAAAAAACGCAGTTATTTTGAATCACTGGAACAGCAGGCGGAACAGTTGGCGGCAAAATACGACTGTCCTTTTGTGGATAACGAAATGCCCTACGGCAGAGTACCGCAGGGACACCCTGTGATCGTGGATTATTTTTACCATGAAGAAATTCGCGGCTCTGATAATACGGGTAAACGGAAGAAATAGTCTTAACAGAAACGAACCCGCAGCCCAGCGTTTTGGCAGCACGGGTACAGAAATAATGAAGAGGACGGTTCAGTTGACCGTCCTTTCGTTTCCTGCCGATTGACCTTTTGACCGCAGTATAGTATAATTATCCTATACGATGATCTTAGAGGTGGTAATGATGAGGACTTACATAATAGATGGCAATAAATTTTCAAATATCGAAGGATTTTTCGATGAGATAGACCTCATCATGACCAAGGGCATAAGTTTCAAGACAGGACATAATCTTAATGCTTTCAGAGATATTCTTTACGGCGGTTTTGGCTGCCATGAACCGGGAGAGCCGTTTGTGATAAAGTGGCAGGGTTATCAGAAAAGCAGAAAGGAACTGGCGATACTATAATGTTAACTATCATAGACAATATCGCTGACCATAATGACACAGGATATGACTGCAAGTTGGAACTATACTGATAGAGGATAAAGATATGGCTGTTTACATAGTATTTGACGTTGAAACACCTAATCGTGCGAACGACCGTATGAGTGCGATAGGCATAACAGCGATAAAGGATAGCAAGATCGCTGCGAACTACTTTTCCCTCGTTGATCCTGAAACGCATTTCGATAGCTTCAATACACAGCTCACGGGCATAGATGCAGAGAGAGTCAAAGGCGCTCCGAACTTTGCAGAGCTTTGGAAGAAGATAGAGCCGATCATGAGCAAAGGTATCCTTGTTGCCCATAACGCTGTCTTTGATATGAGCGTCCTGCGCTCCTGCCTGCGGAGCTACGGTATTACTTGGAAACCAACTGCGGAATATCTGTGTACGGTTCAGATCGGCAGGCGTGTCCTTCCCGATATGAAGCACACCCTCAATGTGATGTGCGATCACTACGGTATCGCCCTCGATCATCACCAGGCGGACAGCGATGCCCGTGCCTGTGCGGAGATACTGCTCAGATATATGGAAAGCGGTGTCGATGTTTCGTCCTACATCAAGAGATACAGATTATGAATAATTATGGAGATATGTAATGACAGTACAGCAGTTAAAATATATCATCACGGTAGCAGAGATCGGCTCGATCACCGAAGCCGCAAGACAGCTCTTTATATCCCAGCCCAGCCTTTCTGGTGCGATCAAGGAAGTCGAAAATGAAGCAAAGCTCACGATCTTCAATCGCTGTCGGGCAGGCGTTGCACTGACGCCGGAGGGAATGGAGTTTGTCGGCTATGCAAGGCAGGTCGTTCAGCAAATGGAATTGCTGGAGTCACGATTTGTCAACGGGCAGCCGGAAAAGCAGCGGTTCTGCGTATCCACACAGCATTATACCTTTGCAGCGAACGCCTTTGCTGACCTCATCATGCAATACGGGCAGGAACGCTATGAGTTCATCATGAACGAAACGCAGACGCATCAGATCATTGAAGATGTGCGGAACAGGTTCAGCGACTTAGGACTGCTGTATCTCTGCGAATCCAATAAAAGCGTCCTGCAAAAGCTGTTTGAGGACTACGACCTAACATTCCATGAGTTGTTTACGGCTTCTCCCCATATCTTTCTTGACAGAGATCACCCGCTTGCATCAAAGAACACCCTTACGATTGCGGACTTGAAGCCCTATCCGAGACTGAGCTTCGTGCAGGGAGCGTATGAGTCCTCAAACTTCGCAGAGGAGCTTTTCAGCAATGAAACGGTCGATAAGAGTATCCGTGTGAGTGACCGTGCGGCGGTGGTCAATCTGATGATCGGATTGCAGGCGTACACCATTTCCAGCGGTATCTATGCGAAATATCTCCACGGTGACAGGATCATTTCCGTTCCGCTGAAAGAAAAAGAGACGATGCACATCGGCTATATTATCAACAAAGACCGTACACTTTCAGAGCTTGGTGCGCGTTTTATTGAGCTGATCGGGCAGTATCAGGAAGCATAGGCTTAGCCTATGGAATAACGAAGTATAAATGTATTACCTATCGCAAAGCATTTCGTGGTATAATTAAACTACGAAAGGAGGCATAAGATATGCCGGCTTATGTGATAGGTAATTTTGTTTTATATTGTGTGATCAATGCGTTTACACCGGGACCGGGAAATATCCTTGCACTGAACACGGTGACGAACTACGGCTGGAAGAAAGGCAAGCCGCTGTTTTTGGCATCTTTACGGGATATTATGTAGTACAGCTCATCTGTGCAGTGTTTGTATTCGGCATCGCTGCATTTATGCCGTCTGTCCTCGGCGTGATGAAGTACATCGGTGCTGCCTATATTTTGTGGCTTGCGATACATATTGCGATCAGCAAGCCTGAAAAGGACGATGATAGCAGATCTGCATCTTACATGAAAGGCTTTCTGCTGCAATTCGTCAATGTGAAGATCTATCTGTTCGGTATGACCGCTCTGACTGGATACATCACAGACTACCACACCTCGCTGACTGCACTTGTGATCGCTGAGCTGTTTATCGCTACACTCGGCAGTTTCGCAACGCTCACAAGGATCGGAATGGGAGTGCTGATACAGAAATTCTATCTGAAGCATTATCGTATCATCAACATTCTGCTGGCACTCACGCTTGTGGAATGTATCATCAGCATATTGAAATGACGGAGGTTTTGAATGTGAGATCATGCAGAAGGCGCTGAAAAGGCTGTATGATTATGAGAATATTAAACTATCCGAATAACTATGAGCTTGCTATAATCAGAAAGAGCAGTTACAAAACGGCTCTTTCTTTTTTGCAAAAATTCATCAGAAGAATAAATTTTGTCTATCTGAAATGGTATAATAAAAGATTTGAAGATTTATTCCAGTTATGGAAATTATGTCGAACTGTTTTGGTATAATCAGGATAGACAAGCATAAAGCTCGGTTTTTGTAAGTTCATTGACAGTTCCGTACAGACGAATCGAAAGAGATTTTTCTATGGGAGGTGGTAAATGTGTACTGGACAATGACAATAGATCACGCTCTGCATTGATTGCCTTGCGATAAATCTATGCTGTTACAAAAATTGAGAAGTAGTATGCGGCTTCAAACGGCATAAGGGCGGTCTGTGCAGTTACAGGCCGCCTTTTTCTATGTGTAGATTGTGATGATTTGAAGAAAACTATGTGATAGCAGAAACGCTTTTTACATAGAAGAAACCTGAACTTTCATCGCAGATACGCAATTTTAATGAGATTGACAGTAGATTAAGAGAATTATATCCAAAACCTTAGATTTTGTGGAGAATAGGCGGTTTTCTAAAAAACAGGGCGTTTCAAAAATGAGACACCCTGAAACGGCGCTATATCTTGCTTTTTCGGGTGTGATAGGTCATAATAGAAGTATGCGCACCGTGGTGTGCATAGCCGTATAGTGAACCTATTGCGCAAGGGGTTACTCGATCACTGTATGGAATTGAATATGGTACGATCAAATGAACGAGTGATGTTTGGTTGTCGGACGGTTTATGCCGATTGACAGTCTCACTGTGTTCATTTGCACATTTCCGTCCGACAGGAAAGGACGGAGATGTTTTATGAAACCTACATATAATGATCCCCAGGTGAAGCTGAACACCAACCGTAGGGGCAAGACCGATTATGATATAGTAGTCTATGGCACAAGGAGTCTGCGTAAACAGCTTGATGATACCGTAGCTGCTGCGATCCGCCGATATATGGAAGAAAAGGAGATCGGCACAAGAAAGCTGTCCAGGCTTACGGGGATTCCAAAGGGTACGATCTCCCGTTACCGCAACGGTACGGCTAAGTACGATCCCGACTATCTCTGTGCTATCTGCATCGCGCTCAGACTGCAAACTTGCAGACAGCGGCACTTGTTCAGAATGCTCAACTGGAAGATGCCTGACGAACGTGGCAGAAAGAGAAACAGAGCATACATCATCAGGGAGTTCCTTGACGGCTGCTTCTATGATGAGAGCTATACGGTCGCTCTCTGTAATCAGCGTCTGGTCGATGCCGGAGAAGTGTCCCTCACTCCGCTGTTTCCTCTGAAGGAGGGCAAGTGATGACGGGATTTTTCTATATGCACTTCGGTGATGATGTGCCTAAGAACATTGAAAAGGAGTATAACAGGCTTCTCCTGCACGAACAGTATCTTGAAAAAAAGGAGCAGAAGTATCGCATCCAGACAGCTACTTTTGAAGATGTTATCACCGTTTGTCCTGATCCTGCCACTCTCCCCATTAACGAGATCGAACTTGAACGGGAGCGACTTCATAATGAGCGTCTGAAATATCTTCCTGTTGCTCTCAACCTTCTCAAAGCTGACTATCCCGACCTTTATCGGCTTATCGTAGAGTATTATTATGCTGAGACTAAGACCACAATGGCTGATTTAGGGAAACGCCACGGTCTGACCACTGAAACAGTACGCTATCGGATAAAGTCAGCAAAAGAGAAACTGAAATTATACATCATCATGCACGAAAACAAGGAGTAGAATTTGTGCGCAATAACG
>Ga0247611_10010484_pt1 | contig 10884 bp, 11 predicted proteins | sample 177DNAGHGhighgp2_FD_192422 | JGI IMG/M metagenome (GOLD analysis project Ga0247611, IMG submission 192422) | Sheep rumen microbial communities from Palmerston North, Manawatu-Wanganui, New Zealand - 1770 DNA GHGhigh gp2 | ecosystem: Host-associated > Mammals > Digestive system > Stomach > Rumen... | reverse complement strand
GATAGCCGTCGTAAGTCGGACGCAGTTTGTCGAGTGCCTGTTCCACCGTCATCTCCTCCTTCTCTGCCAACCGCCTGATGCCTTCCTGGAAATTGTCTTCCACCTCTTGTTGTGTGAATCCGCAGAGCGTGGCGTATTCAGGCATCATGCTTATCACCTTCAGATTGTTTATCTCGCTGAAGATGCTGAGCTGCGAAAACTTGCTGATGCCGGTGATGAACACGAACCTAAGATATGGGTCGCAGTCCTTCAGAGGCGAATAGAGCGTGCGCATCAGCTGGCGAACCTCAACAAGCTTCTCCTCGTCGTGGAGCACATTGAGAAGAGGTGCGTCGTATTCGTCGAGCACAACAACGGCTTTCTCGCCATATTGCTCGGTAGTTTGCTGTATGATATCCTTAAGGCGGCTGCCTAATCTGTTGCTTTTTCGCTCCAAGCCAAACCTGCTCTCTATGTCCCTCAAACGGTCGCTCAGGCATTCTTCTATCTTCTTCGGCTCTATCTCCTTCACCGACGCAAGACTCAGATGTATCACAGGATGCTTCTTCCACTGCTTTTCGAGCTTTTCCATAGCCAAGCCCTTGAACAGCTCTTTCTCTCCGCGGAAATACGACGCGAGAGTACTAACCAGTAGAGACTTGCCGAAACGGCGAGGACGGCTGAGAAAAACATACTTATATGTGCTCGTCATTTCATGAATGATAGCTGTCTTATCAACATAATAATAGTTTTCTTCTATTATCTCGCTGAAAGTCTGTATGCCCAATGGATAGCGTCTCTTTTTTCCCATAACATCTCTGATTTTATGCAAAACTAATAAAAATTAACTGAACAGCAAAATTTTAAAACTCTTAACTTAAACCCAAAAAGAGAAAAAAAAGTCCAAATTTACATCAAAAATCCAGCAAAACATGAAAATGAACCAAAATGAACCAATTACGATACAACAGAATTGTTATAAAAATACTATATTTGTAATTAAACAAGACAACATTTATAAAATAGCTTGCATTTCTCAATTTTTTTGCTGAAATTTGTATATTCTTTTTTATAAAATATTCAAGTCTTATTATATAAAAAGAACTTGAAACTTCTGAAAGTATAATAATCACTTTTAATCAAAAATAATACTATGGAACAAAGAAAATGTCCTTGCTGTAGCAAAATAATACCTAGTGATTCTGTTGTATGCCCTGAGTGTGGACATATCATGACTAATGAAGAAATGCAGATTACGGCTGAAGAAACTACACAGATGAGCAGTCAGCCTACCACACCTCCACCATACTATGGACAGCAACAATACCAGCAGCAATATCCACCGCAATATCCTTACCAACAACAATATCAGCAACCAGCAAAGAAAAATAACACACTTTTAACGGTGTTGTGGATTATAATTGGGTTACTGGTAATCGGACTGATTGCCATCTTCCTCATGAGAATGAACGATCAAAGCAAGGAAAACGAAACGATGGCACAGAAAGCCGACTCTCTGGCGCGATTAAACGAGGAAATACAGAAACAGAACGAAGCTCTTGAAAATGAGAATGCAGCAAGAATAGCCAAAGAAGAAGCTATTGCAGAAGAAAAAAGACGGAAAGAAGCAAGAAAGAGAAATGCATACAATGCGCTTAGAAAAATAGTAAACGACGCAAGTTCTAGCCACGAGTACACCGACGACTTAGGATTCGATTGCTGGAAAGTGGGCGAAAAATACTATATCCACGACATCAACAGCGACGGAATACCAGAGGTATTCGTCTACTACAACAAATATTATTATTCCGACCTACCTAACGAAACTATTCTCGACTGCTATTGGTACAACGCTGGGAAAGGGAAAGCAGAATGTATCTACAACCGACTCAACAAGTCAAATCCATCATATAAAGGCTCAACTGCATATACCTACGGAAACGGTTCATACGACAAAATAAGTTCTCTTTCATCGGGTAAATTCTCCGTCAAGAAAGATATCTACGACGGATACCCCGACGGCGACACCTACATGACCGAATATTCTATCTATGATCTGGGCCCTCTAAGATCTGCATTCGGACAATAATAACTTTCCTAACTTCCATAACTTCTCCAATTTTTGACCTCCAAAAGTTCCGTTTTACGATTAGTTTGAGTAACTTTGCATAAAATTTACTCTGCTATGCTCTTTCGAACCGAAGTGGACATAAGGAAAAGCCATTTTATGCTATTGCTCACTAAGCCAATAGTGTTGCTTGGATCTTGCTTTGCCGACAACATAGGCAAGAAACTGGAAGAAAGCAAGTTCAACACTATGTGCAATCCATTCGGTGTGCTTTATAACCCCATGTCGATAGCACGGCTAATACAAGATGCTATCGACGGGAAAACCTACAACGAAAAAAGCAAGGAAATATTCAGCGACGGAACATCGTTCCACAGCTGGATGCACCATTCATCCTTTTCTGCATCATCGGCAACAGAACTGGCAGAACACATGAACAAAGCAAGCAGAACGATTAACATGGCTCTGCACAATGCCGGAACCATCGTCATCACTTTCGGAACGTCTATCATCTACGAACTGAATAGCGACGGGCAACTCGTGGCGAACTGCCACAAACAGCCTGACAGACTCTTCACACGAAGACTTCTTTCTGTTGAAGAGATAACAGAACGTTGGAATAATCTGCTCATCACTCTGCATAGAATAAACCCAAATCTGCAGGTTATATTCACAGTAAGCCCGATACGTCACAAACGCGACGGATTCCACGCAAACCAGCTCAGCAAAGCTGCTCTGCTACTCGCTGTAGAACAAATTACGCACAACGCCTCACGCAACTTAAAGGCAGAATACTTCCCTTCCTATGAAATAATGATGGACGAACTGCGAGACTACAGATTCTACGACGACGACATGATTCATCCGTCAAAAACAGCTGTGGAATATATATGGCAACAATTCCAAAACACATTCATCGATAAACACGACTTGAACATAATCAAAGAATGTAGAGAAATTCAAAACATTCTTGCCCACCGCCCGTCGAACCCAAATTCAGAAGCTTATTTATCGCTCATTCAGAAAACACAAAATAAAATAAACCAACTGAAAAACAGATGTCCATATATCTCTATGGATTCAGAACTGGAACTATGCAATACAATATTGACGAAATCGCATCTATAATCAATGCACATATCGAGTCGAAAGACCCTCAAGGCATTCAACAACACAAAATCAACTGGTTGCTAACCGACAGCCGATCGCTTTGCTTTCCTAAAGAAACACTGTTCTTTGCCCTGAAGACTAAGCAAAACAACGGACACAGATATATTGAAGAACTCTATTCAAGAGGAGTAACCAACTTCGTGGTGGAAAGTACAGAAGGACTCGACGACCTCGAAGAGGCCTGCTTCCTCGTGGTCGGCGACACGCTAAAGGCTCTTCAGATGCTTGCAAAACACCATCGCGAAAGATTCGACATACCAGTTGTGGCCATCACTGGGTCAAACGGAAAAACCACTGTGAAGGAATGGCTATACCAAATCCTATCACCCGATTTCAACGTATGCCGTTCGCCGCGAAGCTATAACTCGCAAGTGGGAGTGCCGCTCTCATTATGGCTCATCGACAACCATACACAGATTGCCATCTTCGAAGCGGGTATTTCAAAGAGCGGAGAGATGAAAAAACTCAACGACATCATACGTCCTACCATCGGAGTAATGACAAACATAGGACAGGCACATCAGGAGAACTTCCTGTCCTACGAAATAAAATGCACAGAGAAGATGGAACTGCTCAAAGGATGCAAGGCGGCTGTGCTCAACATGAGCGATGCAACAATATCACAATGTGCATCATCACTGCCCTACTCCATTGAAAAGAAAACATGGAACACCTCCGACAGTGCCAGCCTCAACCCTGCCGACATAATAGTTCTATCTATTGACAAAACCGACAAACTGGCAACTGTGCATTTCACATATCATGACACGCCAGGACAATACTCCATCCCATTCATCGACGACGCGGCAATAGAGAATTCTGTCACCTGTCTCACCACTTGCCTGACACTCGGAATGCCATTAGACACAATATGCGAACGAATGGCTAAGCTGGAGCCTGTGGCAATGAGGCTCGAAGTGAAAGACGGAGTGAGAGGATGCACCATCATCAACGACACATACAATTCCGACATACACTCCCTCGACATAGCACTCGACTTCATGGCACGACGGCCAGACACCAAGGAACAGAAGCGGACACTCATTCTCAGCGACATTCTACAAAGCGGAGAACCTGCACATGCTCTCTACAGCCAGGTGGGACAGATGGCACGACGCAGAGGTATAGAAAAAATAATAGGTGTGGGGGAAGTGATTTCAGAATGTGCCAATTTCTTCCCTATCGACGACAAGCATTTCTTCCGTAATACTGCCGAACTGCTGAAAAGCAGTGTGTTCAGTGAGTTGAAAGATGAATTTATACTGCTAAAGGGTGCACGACAGTTCCGCTTCGACAAACTGAGCGACATTCTCACGCTCAAGGTGCACCAAAGCATACTGGAAATCAACCTCAACGCATTGGTAAACAACCTCAACTGGTATCGTCAGTTCAAAAAACCGGAAACAAAAGTGGTGTGCATGGTCAAAGCATCGGCCTATGGGATAGGCTCGATTGAAGCATCCAAAACTCTGCAAGACCACGGTGTGGACTATCTGGCAGTGGCGGTGGCTGACGAAGGAGCGGAACTGCGAAATGCTGGAATCACTGCCAACATCATGGTGATGAACCCGGAAATGACATCATTCAAGATGCTATTCGACTATCGACTCGAACCTGAGATTTTCAATTTCGAAATTCTCGAAGCACTCATAAGGGCTGCCGAAAAGGAAGGAATCACCAACTTCCCAATACACATTAAAATCGACACGGGAATGCACAGACTTGGATTCAATCCTGCCACGGACATGGACCGCCTCATAGAACGGCTACACAGACAGAGCGCACTCGTGCCATGCTCTGTGTTCTCTCATTTCGTGGGAAGCGACAGCGACGGATTCGACGAATTCTCCGTTAAACAATTCAAGGTGTTCGACGAGGCATCAAAAAAACTGCAGGCATCCTACGACCATAAAATTCTCCGACATATTTGCAATTCGGCAGGAATCGAGCACTTCCCGCAATACCATCTCGACATGGTACGACTGGGACTCGGACTATATGGCATAAATCCGCGAAACAACGAGATGATATACAATGTGTGTACGCTGAAAACCACCATTCTGCAGATTCGCGACGTGCCGGCTGGAGATTCTATCGGATATAGCCGAAAGACAATAGTCAACCGACCAAGCCGAATAGCTGCAATACCTATTGGATATGCCGACGGACTCAACCGGCATCTGGGAAACCGTAACTGCTATTGCCTCGTCAACGGAAAAAAAGCACCATATATGGGTAACATCTGCATGGATGTGTGCATGATCGACGTAACTGATATCGAATGCAAGGAAGGCGACCACGCCATCATCTTCGGCGACGACCTGCCTGTCACCGTCCTCAGCGACGTTTTGAACACCATCCCTTACGAAGTACTCACTGGCATATCAACGCGCGTACAACGCGTTTATATACAAGAATAACTGATAGATGAATACTGATTGTTGAATTATAATGAGTGACGGAAATTTCAACAGGGCATTGCTGCCAAAGAATGAACTCTCAGCAGGACTGAGAGCAGGCAAAGCACAAATGCGAGCCAAGGCTGAAAAAGCTGCTAAAAAGATGCTTGACGACTTCTTTCCAGATGCCCCTGAAAAAACTCGTCAGGCTGCATTGGAGGCTTTCATGAAGCAACTAAGGACATAAAACCTAATGACTGATTCGGGATAAAGAAAAATGCTGTTGACTTCTTTACTCCGACTCATCTTCATGGTCGTGCATCTCAATGTCACGAACCTGATATTTCTTCAGATACGACAGGTTCCAATGAAATTCATCTGGAACGGGGTCGTAGCCATAGCCTCCCCAAGGATGGCAGCGGAGAATACGCCAGACTGAAAGATATAATCCTTTTATCGGACCGTGTTTCTTTATAGCCTCAACGGCATAGGCAGAGCAGGTGGGGCGATAACGACACGAAGGAGGCGTGAGTGGTGATATACACTTACGATAGAAATAAACGGGCAAAAGCAAAAGAAAACCAAAGAATTTGCCTATATACTTCCAAATCAGCTTTATTAATCCTAATATCTTATTCATGAGGATGTTATCAGATTATCAGATATCCTGGAAAGTATCTTTTTAACACTCTTATGAACCTTAGGAGAATCTATCGGACTGTCGGTGATACTGATAAATGCTATTGATATCACGATTCCACGATCTTCAGCCAGTTGCCACAGTTCATGCTTGTTCAGACGATAAGCCTCGCGTATCTGACGCTTCAAGCGATTGCGGTCCACGGCATGCTTGAAACGCTTCTTAGGAACACTCACCAGTATCCTCAATGGTGATTGCTCGTCTGTGCGGGCTGACAACATGTAAATAGCACGAAGCGGAAAAACAGACATTGCTGTATTTCCGCCCTCGAATATTTCGTCGATAACCAACTGACTGGTTATACGCTCTGACTTTTTAAACGTAAAATCCACGTTTCGTTTCGTTGGTTAAAAAAGCTGAATCTTGTGGATTTTATTTATCCTATCAGCTTCTTTTTCTTTTAGGTTTAATCTCGCTCTTCTTGTGATTCTTGATAAAGTCCTCGATGATGGCAGGAACGGAGCGCAGTTCTGGAGTGGGCTGCATGTCAACCCTCAGACCAGCGGCACGAGCTGCCTCAATCGTTTTCTGACCCAGACAGGCAATGGCTATGTCGTCTTGTTTGAAGTCAGGGAAATTCTTTGTCAGAGAATGAATTCCTTCTGGACTGAAGAACACAAGCATGTTGTAGTCGAATGGCTCGTCTTTGGAAAAATCGTTACTCACCGTGTAGTACATCACGGCCTCGTCATGCTTCAAGCCTGCCTCGTCGAGTTTATTCTTGAGATCATCATTATGAGCCGACGACAGAGGAACGAAATAAATCTCGTCCTCGTGCTTCTTCATTATCTGAATCAAGTCGTCTATCATACCTGTCTCAGGGAAAAACACCTTACGCTTTCTGTACTGAACGTACTTCTGGATGTAGAGAGCCACTTGTTCCGACTTGCAGAAATATTTCATATCTGACTTGATGGTCACTCTCAACTCTTTCACGAGGTTGAAGAAATGGTCAATACCATGACGCGAAGTGAACACTACTGCAGTGTGGCCAGGAATAGGCACCTTTTGCAGTCTGAAATCCTTTGCGGTCATCGGTTCTATCTTGATGAAAGGACGGAAAACCATTTCCAAGCCATATTTATTCTCTAAATCGAAATACGGCGACTTGGCAGTTTTGGGTTTGGGTTGAGATATAAGAATTTTCGGTGTCATTTATAACATCATTTTCCAGTGCAAATACTGGTATCCTAAAAAATAATTACTTAAAAAAAATGTAAAAACTCTAAAAAACGAATGCTATATCTATCACACAGTAAAGGAATAACTCCTCACTTCTCTAAACAGTTGGTTAATGGACATTTTTCCACGCAAACAAAGCGGGCATAACTTCCACGGTGCAAAAGTACAAAAAAATTAGCAAATAGCCATACTTATTGGGCTTAAAGTTAGCAAAAAGCTTGTAAAGTACAAGAATTTCGTACGCAATGAACAATATTATGAATAAAAATAGCAATACATTCTGTTTTAAACCAACAAAAAGTACCATCAATGCGAATGGGAAAAAAACAAACGCAAAGGCGGAAGTAATGAAAAAATAGGCCTGAATCCATTTTGCATTAGTATCCACGCGAAAGAACACCCAGTTCACCACAGCATAGAACAATCCCTTTACTACTACGAACAATGTTATCATTGCTGTTACTTTAATCGTCAAAGACAAGCCAGCGGTATCTACGTCTTCCTCCGAAGACAATGCATCAAACAACTCGGGATACAGAGAAGCAATGCCTGTCACAATCAATCCGATGGCATTCGACATTATAAGCACAAGCACCACCATCACACCTATTTTGTTGGTGCCACTATACGACTGGGTGGAGAAAAAACGGTTGTCGGATGAAAAGAACTCTCTTAATTTAAAACTCAGAAACTGACGTTCCTTATAGACCAACACAAACAAAACGGCTGTCACGATCAGTATGTCAACAGCAATCCACGAATTGAAGGTGATGGTCTTCGTTCGCTGAATGCCTTCTATACCTTGAGCCAAACAACTGTCTGATGCATGACTTATGGCTTTAACCGAATCTTTTAATATGACAAGAGAGTCGTTCATATATTGAGTTGACAAGTAAACTCGTTATTTGTATTGCCTATCTAAATCGTAAATCAATTGATTCCAAATGCTTCCTTGATTTTATCCTGACAATCAAGCTTTTCCCATGTGAAGAGTTCCACTTCCACGTTTTTGTCACCATAGTATCTGTTTTTAAACTGTTTAACTATGGTCCTCGGCTCCTGACCCATGTGTCCGTAGGCTGCCGTCTCTTCATATATTGGCTGACGCAGTTGCAGACGCTCCTCTATGGCTTTTGGGCGGAGATCAAACAGATTTTTTATTTTCTCAGCTATCTCGCCGTCATTCATGCTTACATTCTTCTTGCCATAAGTATTCACGTAAATACTCACAGGCTCGGCAACACCTATTGCATAGCTGAGCTGAACAAGCATCTCATCGGCCACACCGGCGGCTACCATGTTTTTTGCTATATGACGAGCTGCGTAGGCTGCTGAACGGTCAACCTTTGAAGGATCCTTGCCGCTGAACGCACCTCCTCCATGTGCACCCTTGCCACCATAGGTGTCAACGATAATCTTACGCCCAGTCAAGCCGGTATCACCATGAGGACCTCCTATAACAAACTTGCCAGTTGGGTTCACATGATATGTTATATCTTCATTAAAAAGAGCCTTAATGCTGTCGTTGTGTATCTCGCTTATCACACGAGGTATCAAAATCGTCTTAACGTCATGTCGAATCACTTCGAGCATCTTGGCATCAGCAGCATCCTGACTTATCACGGCATTTGCCTGAATGAAGTCGTCATGCTGAGTTGACACCACTATGGTGTCTATACGCATCGGTACACCATCATCTGTATATTCCACTGTCACCTGACTCTTGGAGTCGGGCCTGAGATATGTCATCTCACTACCCTCACGACGGATTTCGGACAACGTACGCAGGATTCTGTGGCTCAAATCAAGAGGGAGAGGCATGTAGTTCTCTGTCTCATTCGTGGCATATCCAAACATGATGCCCTGGTCGCCAGCACCCTGGTCCTCAGGATTCTCTCGCTCTACACCACGGTTGATGTCCTGGCTCTGCTCATGAATGGCAGACAACACACCGCAACTCTTAGCATCAAACTGATATTCAGCTTTAGTATAGCCTATACGTTCAATTGTTTCACGTGCCACATCCTGAAGGTCAACGTATGCCTGAGACTTTACCTCGCCTGCTATGATTACCTGACCTGTGGTCACAAGCGTCTCACATGCCACTTTAGAATCCTTGTCGTAGGCCAACAAGTTATCGAGAACGGCATCTGAAATCTGATCGGCCACCTTGTCGGGATGACCTTCACTAACTGATTCTGATGTAAATAAATAACCCATACTTTTAATTAATTAATTTTAAAAAGATGGGACTGATTTGAATGCGTCGACATTTAGTGTTTGTTGGTTCATTGTATCACCAACAACTCAATTTTATTGTCGTTTTAGCATTTTTTTGTGTGGTTGCAAGCAGCCCAAATCTGTCCACAAAATATTTATTATCAACTTATTACATTAAACAACGGCTTTCCATGCCGCTTTTCGGTTTGCAAAGGTACGAATAATTTACCAAATATAAACTATCACGCACTACTATTTACGCTTTTTTAACCCAAATATCAGAACAATTCATTCTGAACATTTTTTTCGGTTTTCTTCTCGCTTATTGCCTTCTTATAGCATTCACGGCAAAGGGGTTCGTATTCTTTCGTCTCACCGAGCAATACCTGACGCTCACCTGCCACGATTCTATGAGACACGTATGCCAATGCACCACAACGTACACAAATGGCATGAACTTTCAAAACATCATCGGCTATGGCAAGCAACTTAGGCATCGGACCAAAAGGAACGCCCTTGAAGTCGAGGTCCAGACCAGCTACTATCACTCGCACACCCCTATTGGCGAGCTGATTGCATACATCAACAATGCCTTCATCGAAAAACTGGGCCTCATCAATGCCTATCACCTCGCTGTCGCCTGATAGCAACAAGATGCTCTGAGATGAATCAACAGGTGTGGAAGGAATAGCATTTCCCTCATGCGACACAACATCCTCCTCACTGTATCTCACGTCGATTCCTGGCTTGAAAATCTCTACCTTCTGATGAGCAAACTGAGCACGACGCATCCTGCGAATCAGCTCTTCTGTCTTGCCAGAGAACATCGAACCGCAAACCACTTCGATTCTGCCACGACGCATGATCTCGCCGTTTCTGTATCCCATTTCTTCCATGATATCTTTTTGTTTCTATGCTACAAATATACATGAAATTTCTGAGTTATTCAATAATAAGACAGGAAAAAAACAGGAAGACTGAAATTTTCAGTCTTCCTGAAAATATGAATTGTTCCTTGAACCCTAATCGGTCATTAGGGTTTATGTCAGAATAATATTTATTTTGAGCAGATTGTCTCCTGTAAGACTTGAAGGTGTAGCGAGCTACATCGAGAGGCTTACGAAGGCAAGGTGCCAAAATAAATATTGTTATGGCATGAAAAGAAC
>Ga0247611_10010483_pt1 | contig 10884 bp, 25 predicted proteins | sample 177DNAGHGhighgp2_FD_192422 | JGI IMG/M metagenome (GOLD analysis project Ga0247611, IMG submission 192422) | Sheep rumen microbial communities from Palmerston North, Manawatu-Wanganui, New Zealand - 1770 DNA GHGhigh gp2 | ecosystem: Host-associated > Mammals > Digestive system > Stomach > Rumen... | reverse complement strand
AAAATGTATAGGTAGCATTTGTAACATTATAATTAAAATCAAATGGATTATTCATATTCATCTGAATCAAAGTCATTATATCTTTTTTAATAACTTCAATACCTTCTTCTTTTGAAGAAATTGTAAGAGTCGGCCCCCATTGTCTAACAACCGAACCTTCGGTAATTGTTCTTGTGATTTTACTCATAACTTACTCCTTGAAATCATTTTCCACATCAAGTTTCTTTTCGTACATAATCATTTTCTTTTGTAATAAAACAAGGTTGTCAAGCATAAAGACTACTCTCTTCAGAGGCTTTTCCATTTCATTCAACTTATCATATCCAATACCATAGGGGGTATTACCTTGCATATAATATATTTTACACCCTTCACTGTTCATCCTAAATGGAATATTCTGGTTAAGATAGATATATGGGTCAATTTCATCATTATGAAATTCAAACACTTCAAAATCTGGTGATTCTTTCATCACACAATAATGATGTGTTTTACCATAACAATCATCCTTATGGATTAATTCAAGTTCAGGGAACTTCTTAACAAAGTTTTCAACATCTTTAAGAGTAATCATATTAAAACTCATAACCCTTGGCATATTTGCCAGTATCAATATCCTTAACAATCTTAGGAATAATCATACCGCAGCGGCAAATGAGAACCTTATGACCAATTTCAATGCCCATATCTTCCAAGCAAGCAACATTACAAAGACTTGCCTTAGAAATCGTAGCACCCTGAAGGTCTACAGGCTTGAGAATGGCAACCGGGGTCAAAGTTCCATTACGAACTTGCCATTCAATGTTTTCAAGAACCGTTTCCTTGTAAACCTTAGCCGGCTTCAAAGCAATATTGGTCTTGGGGCGTTCATTCTTCATATCCTTCATATCAATCACATTCTGCTTCCACACAATGCCATCAATATCGTATTCAAGGTTATCAAAATCATCAAAGATAGTATTGAGGTAATCAATAGCCATCTTGCCCGTAAGGTTCTTAAAGAAACGATATTCTGCAACCTTGAAACCATTCTGTTCAAGGAAATTAATGAGGTTTTCCTGTGTTCCAAATTCTTCATTTTCGGAAAGGTATTGGGCATCGTAGCAAACCACATCAAGGTGTTCACAACCAGAACCATCAAGGTGTTTCATAATACCACTAGCACCATTTCGGCAATTCTTAAATTCCGGGTAATACTTTTCCTTGTTCTTACGAGAAAGAAGAACTTCACCACGAACATCACCAGTGTAATTGGGTGTTGCCTTCAACTTCAAAGGAACAAAGTTCATCTTCTTAACATTTTCGGTAATATCATCGCCCCAATCACCATCACCACGGCTAGCTGCCTGAATAAGTTCACCCTTCTTATAGGTAAGACGAACACTATTTCCATCCATCTTGAAACCGCCAAGAACAAATGAATTGTCAATCGTAGAAAGCCAACCATTCATTTCGGCTTCTGTATTAGCCTTGTTTTGGCTACCCATCTTAATGTTATGCTTTACCTTGGTGAACCCTTCAGTGTGGTCAGCACCAATCTTGGTAGTAAGCAATTCATTGTCCGGGTCAAGCATCGTAAGTTCATCTACGAGGGCATCAAATTCACCATCACTAATAACCGGCTGGTGATTGTAGTAAAGTTCCTGGTGCTTGCGAATTTCGGTTTCAAGAATTTCAATACGAGTCATAGTTACCTCATTGGTTAATTGTCTTACAAGATTAAATATAGAAAAATGGTTGAACATTGTCAACCATTATCTTAATATTTTTTGTAAATTTTAGTCAATATTTCGCACACCCTGCGACTTCATAAATTCCTTAATCAGGTTATTTCTACGAGTTGTGGCACTTCCAACACAAGTACTGCTTCCTCCACCATAATCAAATGTGAAAGATTCGTTATGAATGTCAATGGACTTCACATACTGCTTGTCAAAATTGGACTTTATCTTAGTTACGCAATAAAGGTTTTCTGTACCATTAAAGCAACCAATAGCAAGTAGCTTGATTCTATCTTCTTCCGTTTCATTATGGAACTTAACGATAGCCACATTGTCATTGTCTACGATAAGTTCACATACATCCTTGATAGCGGGAACGGTCTTGATTACTTTGGAATTGGTTTCGGATTTCTTTCTCATATTGTTACCTCTTTTGTTATTGTTGTACCTATAATATAGAAAAACTCTTGGCTGTTGTCAAGAGTTTAAACTTAAAAATATGTAAAATTTTGTTTACTTAAAGTCTTGTTCCAAGTCAGCCTTTTTAATCTTTATATAGTAATCCATAACATCTTTATAAGTTTTCTTATACAATGCTGGTATATCCTTTTCAATAATTTTATCTAATAATTCTGGTGTAAGTGTATTCTTCTTATACACCTTTTTATGGGTCTTACAAAAATCCACATCGGAATTACGATTACCACAACCACTAGAAATTACAAATTCATCTTCGTGTCCCCTAGCATTATCACAATACAAACAAACCATTGTGTTAATGCCATCAGGCTTGTCCCAAGACAACTCCGTATGACAATAAATTTCAGCCATAAAATGTTTAATTTTTGGTTTCTTGCTTACATAATCCATAATTTCTGAATCAGTCATTTTTAAAGTCCTTTTCTAAATCGTTTAGTTTGGTTTCAACCTTTACTTCTTTTTGGATTTGTGTTACTACAACTTTTAATTTGTTATAAGTCGGTACCAAATATTGTATAGATTTTAAAAACTCATTTTCATTTCTCATTGAATGTTTATCACCGAATCCTATTATTGGCTTATCAGAAACATACCAATCTACATAAACTTGTGTACAAACTTGAACCCAGCCAGCCCTAAATGTGGAATAGTAACAAATATCTTTACCATCTAACATAATAGTGTAGCTATCTATTATAATGTAGCTATTTATTCCTGGTTTCTTGTATTCATACTTTACAACCAAATCATATTTTTTAGCTACAGCTTTTATTAAGTTTTCGTCAATCATTTAAAATCCTTGTCAATATCTTCCATTTTCAACTTAATCTTAATGTCCTTGTAGTTCTTTATAACCTTTTGAATCTGTTTCTTGGCATCATTTACATTTGAATACTTTATATGACCTTGATATTCAAGATGGGAAAATATTTTTTCATGTGTTCTATTATTTTGAATCATAATTATTCTAATACCATGTGATACAGTCATTGTCTTAAATTGTGAATTGTAGATAGCCAAAGAACCAAACAATTCACCAAAGCCTATGTTCTTGGGTCGCAAGATTAAATCTTCACCAAGGGCATTAAATTCTAAGTTAAATTCTTCACAAACTCCACAAAAATCATCTATTGTAATATTTCCAGTCATACAAAGTCCTTATTAATTTCTTCTTTCTTTAAATCTATAAGTAATTGTTTGTAATTTTTTATATACAATTGCAATTTCTTTTCAAAATATATCTTATCCTTTGTCTTGTAATATGGGTTTAATGCTGAAACAATATCAGTATCAACAAAATAACAATGTGGGTAAACTTCACCATAACCATCTCCACTATCATCAAAGCCAAAGTTTGTAATTTGGAAATCAGCATCAATTTCCGTTCTTTCACCACGATTAATGTAATAACATTCGTTAGAAGGATTATAAACAAGGTATTCAGAATACTTGTTACAAACTTCTATATATTCTTTTTCAGTCATTATTAAAGTCCTTTTCTAGTTCCATAGTCTTTACTTTAATTAGTGCTTTCTTGTAATTACGGAAATACAATTTTATTTGCTCTTCAAAACCTTTAGCATTTAACGATGAACAATGTGTGTTATCAGTATAAATTGTTTTACTTGATTTAGAATAAAAAAATTCACAGAAAACCCAAGCAACACCACCAGTTGGTGCACCTTTGAATGTTGATACTACAAATCTATAATCACTCCTATGACCCTTGCTGAAAAAACATTCAGAATAATCATCATACTCCAATTCGTATTTCTCGCCAATTCTTTTATATTCTTCTAAAGTCATTCAAAGTCCTTATCAATAGCAAACATCTTCTGTACAACCAATGCTTCTTTGTAACTTTTTTGAAACTTTTTGATAGCATCGTCAAATTCAGATGGTTCATAAACATCAAGATATTTCATACCTGTAATTATTTCACCTTCATCATCCACTACACAACTATAAAAGATACGAGCATACCCAAGCTGAGGTCTAAATTCAGCTACTTGGTATGCTCCATTAAACCACCTGGCCTTGCCAGGCATGTAAAAACATTCGTTAAATTGGCAAAAGTCTAAATACTTCTTACCAATGTTTAAATATTCTTGTTTTGTCAAGTGTGTACGTCCATTATCTTGTTAAATGCATCTTCAACTGTGTATTCCCTAAACAAGTGCTGTCGTTCTTCTTCATCAACATTTTTAAGATATTCTTCCTTTGTTACACCAACCCCTTCAAGTCGGGCAATAAGATTAAATTCCCACTTCTCAAAGTCGGTCAATTCATTAGGAGAATCCCAAGGAAGAAATGGCTTTCTGATTGTGAATTTCTGGTTTAACATAGTTACCTCACTTGTTAAAGGTTATTCTTTTCCCTAATATAAATATAGGAAATTTTACACCATAAGTCAAGAACTTTTTTGTAAAATTAAGTTTACACAAAGTCCTTTTCCAATTCTTTCATACGAGCAATAATCTTTCGTTGCTTTACAAAATATGAAAGATTTTTCTTGTAATCATTTATAAATTCGTGTATTTCAAAATAATTCTTCAATACTGTCTTTTTGTACATTAGAGAATAAATGAATCCACGATAGTTAGTTACACCACTAATATCACTATAACACGAAACCTTATAAACCTTTAACCGAAAATGGTCAGTGTCATTATAAAATTCAATTACATACTTTTCATCACTATCCTTATATAAAGGCATATGATGTAACGCATAGCTAGGTGTTAATTTGAATCCAGTTTTATAAACACTTAAAAGCCGGTCAATAAGGTGTCTTTGATGTTCTTGTATTTCTGGATTAAATGGTGGTTCTTTTATAGTTTCTTTAAATCCAAACCAAGCTATTACACCTATTCCACCTATTGTAGCTACAATTAAAATACCCATTATTCCTAGTATGATATTCATTTGAAATCCTTTTCTATTTCTCTAAGTTTATATTCAACAGCAGCTTTCTTAACTTTTTCAAGTATGTTCATTACTTCCAACCGCATAGCTTCATATGAACCATAGAATTGATGAACATTATCAAAAGCTAATCTATATTCACTGCCATCACCATACATACGATGTTTAATTATTACATCAGTGGCTATGTAAAATTCATCACCCTTTTCATACCATTTCATTAATGAACCATCTATGTTAGGGACGGCTACCCGCTTACCAAAGAACATAGCCGTTGGTCTTACTTCTAAATTAAATTCCTTTACCAATTTGTGAAATATCTTTTTATAAGTCATTCAAAATCCTTTTCCAAGTCTTTTATCTTACAAGTTATATTATATTGCTTGATTTGTAAAGATATGTCATTCATTAAATTTTCTTTAAGTTCATCAAAGTTCTTGTAATCTTTTTTGAATGGTGATTTTAAAGCAAATGTATAGTTATCCACACTAAAGTAATCACCTGTCTTTTTGTAAATCTTACGATAATACCACCAATCACTAAATGTTGTTGCTTTCTTTCTATGGGTTGTCAAAAGGAATTGGACAGCATCACTACCAAAATCTTCTGAAATCAAATACATATCATATTTGTTAAATGCTGACCCAACACACTTATATCTTATGCCTTCAATAAATTTATCAATCGCAACTGATAGGCTTAGTTGTTCCGTTGATGTTCTTTTGTTAATTTCCTTGAAATCTTCGTTCATGATTCCATAAGCAAATGACCCAACAACTATTGCTGAAACAATCAAACCCATAATTATAAAAGCTATTATCATACAAAGTCCCTTTCTAGTCTTCTTTTCTTTATGTTTACAGTTTCATTCTTGACAAATTCAATCAATTCACTTACTTCTTGTTCAACCTTTTCTAAGTCTGATGTATGTGGGTGCCAGCAAAGTGTATACGGCCAACTATGATTATAAACATCATTACCGAACTTAGCAAAATAAGCAACCCTAATACTATTCAACTTAGACCATTCAGCCACCCTTAAATTACCCAAATAATTATCGTAGGCCGGAGTCTTGTAGCAATTGGTCAAGCCATCCCTAACCAAATACTTAGAACAAATTCTATGAAATTCTTTTAGTTCCTTATTCACCTTATTCATCATCTTTCACAAAGTCCTTATCAATTGTCTTTTTTCTTAAATATACTGTCAATTTCTTACTTTTTTTAATGGCAGATGTTAATTTTTCTTTAAATGATTTTATTGTCTTTACTGTTATAGCATTTGTAGTACAGACCTTACCCATGATGTAAACATCATTTATAACCCTTATATCACTATTAGACCAAACCATAACGAACCACTCATCTCTACCCAACAAAGGACTATAATAATTGATGTTGTTGTCCGTAACAAGTCCAACTTCACGCATAAAAGCCAAACATTCTTTGTGGAAATTTTCATTCTTATTTGTCATTGTTAAAGTCCTTTTCCAAATCGTTCATCTTTTCATCAACCATAATTTGTTTAACAAGCTTCATCATCTTCTTGTACAATTCTTTTTGGCTGTTAATAACATTCATTAATTTTTCTTCATTCAACAAATGTAATTCTTTTTTAACTGGACATACATACAAATATTTCTTTAACACAAACTCACACTTTTCAAAATCGTAAATTTCTGTACAATCTTCTAGGCAATTGTTGGATTTATTTAAAAACAAAGCACAATAAACTCTAAATCTATCATCTATTAAAGGTGAATAAACTTCAGGGTAATGCCATATACACATATCAGGAACCTGATTTGATTGTTCAAACCCATTATCCAAAATTATCTTTTCAAGTTCTTTCTTGTTCATTGAAAGTCCTTTTCAATTTCTTGTTTCATCTTTTCAACAACATATTCTTTAACATACTTTACATTTGAACAAAGAATTTCCTTTATTCCATTCAAGTTAGCATCTTCAAATGGTATTTCAAGTTCCTTTTTTGAATAGTTTATCATAGAACCCTTTGGAGTATCATAGGCTTTACTCAAATTGTCAGTCTTGATAAGGCAATCCATTCTAATTACGAACTTACCTTGTCTTGTAAATTCAATAGAAAATTTACAAGAATCATAAAACCAACTAACACGATTACATTCGGATTTATGCATAAAGTTTTCAAAGTCACTGTCAAATATTGTCTTGTAACCAATGCCTACCAAGAAATCATTCAAGTGCTGTAATTCTTCAGGTCGTCCATGTAACATCTTCAAAGTCCTTTTCTAGTTCATATTTCTTTGCATACACCAAAAATTCTTTATATTGTCTTTCAGCTTCTTTTTTCAAGTCACTTTCAATCCAATTATAACCCTTAAACTTAAACAAATATTTGTTACGATTTTTCACATAACAAGGTTTGCCATAATCATACACACCACTGTCTAATAAAACCCATTTACCAGATTGATATATTAACTTTACATATATTCCATCAACATCGGGTCTATGTTTTTCACTATCCCACCACCTACCATTTTCAACACAATTTCTCCTTAGATTATCTAGCCACTCAAAAGATTCAGCTATTATGTTATCTAAAGACATTTCTTCGCCGATAGCACACATTATTCAAAGTCCTTATTAATTTCCCTTATCTTGTTCTCAATTCTTATTGTCTTTAAGAACTTCACATATTCATTTATAATTTCTTCTACTTTGTTATTAAATTCTAGCTTCCATTCAAAGCCGCGGCCAGCATTTGGTTCATAGCTATTGCTATATTCTAAGAAACACATCCATTCTTCACCCTCACCACTTTGGCTATAAACATTAACATATTTGTCACCAAAGCTAAGTACGGTCATATCAAAGTTCATACCACAAATACAAGCAACACCAGATTTGTAAAGGGTACAACCCCTTTCACATAATGACTTAATTACTTTTTGAACAACGCTGATACCCATTGAAATCTCCTTCTATCCATTCTTTCTTGTGTTTGATGTAGCCATCTTTTAATTGTTTGATGATATTGTCAATTAGTTTGTGTGCTTCCTCTTCACTACTAACATTTTCTGCTGTATTAGTCCAACCAGTAAAATCTTTTGAACATTTTAGTGGAACAAACTTAGTGAACACACATATTGGTTCATCTGTAGAATCTTCCATCATATCAAATCGTAGAATTTCAAAGTCCCAACCACCAACATTCAAGCGAGCATTTTTAATATGCCAGTCTTCATTAAACCAACCTTCTTTCATTCCATATTGCCTTAATAGTTTCTTATATAAGGCATTAGCTCTTTTAATCGTCATCGGCATTAAAGTCATCCTCCAATTCAAGTTTTTTGCTTTCAATAATTAGTTCTTTTTTGAATTTTAGAGCAGCCCTTTCAAAAACCTTATATCGTTTCATATACATCTCAAATTCTTCCCAAGATTTAAGATTACAACTACTATGCAATTCCATAAAAACTTCATCATCTGTAGCATCATATATCAAATGAAAGTCGGTGAACATTGAAAGTGTTCCACGATGAGGGTTATAATCAAATAAGCAATCTGCATCACTACACCTAATTTTTGATGTGTAACATTCCCACATCATATTATTATCACCAAAATAATAAAAATTAAATTCTTTATTATGATGTTTCTTGTATTCTAGCAAAAGTTCACTTGTTATATTCATACGAAATCCCATTCAAGTTCAGTTTTTTTAATATCACAACGCACCTTTTTAAGAGTTACCATTTGTTCATCAAGGCATCTCTTAAACTTATCAAACTTGCTAAACATCTTACATTCTTCATAGAACACACCTGTACTAAGTTCAACAATGTAACCATCAACAGAATATGTTGGCTTTACACAATGAACAATAGCTGTTCCAGGATTAATTTCAAAGGAAAGGTTACAACGCAAATAACCCTTTCTAATATATGTCTTACAATATTTAAGGAACTCCAATTTTTCGCCATAACGGCTTCTAATGTAGCAACGGTAAAAATAGGGTTCATCTATAACGGTAAACCCATAATTTTCTACCAAATCTTTAAATTCCTTGTCAGTCATATATTCCCTTATCATTCTTGATTGACAAAATCATCTTTGCCCTATTATTATAATAATAATTTCTAAAGGCGTCATAGTTATCAAATTTCTTAATTCTGTGTCTAAGTAAATTCTTGTAAACAAACTTAAACTTATTTTCTTCCAAACACTTGATTCCGCAATAGACCTTTTTCTTGTATAAAAAGAAAATTGCATAACCACATTCTACCTTTGAATCTGGGTCTTCCTTAATCAATGGCTTAATTGCCTTGGTTTCCTTACTCATCCATTGTAGGAACTCTTGGGCAATATTACGGTGTTTATCTTCGTATTCGTGCTTCTTTGTAAAATAAAAATTACAAATTTTTCGCACTGCAACAATAGAAACAAAGATAACAACAACCGTAATTCCAATAGAAATAGACATTTCCATAGTTAAACCTCTTCAAAGTCCTTGTTCACCATATCCTTTTTAATGCTAGACAACATCTTTTTACGATTAAGATAGTAAAAATCTTGAAACTTGTCAAATGTTTCAAAAGTTTCATTAGTATTTGTAAGCCAATTAAAATAAGTATAGATTACTTTTTCTTTTTCAGTATCATACTTAGCATGTAATTTTATTTTACCACCATAGAACGATGTGATAACACTTTTACCACCACTCATAATTGAAGCTTCTACTAAGGAACTGAATGTTGGCAATTCTTGATTCAACCAAACTTCAAATTCCCTTAAATCAGCCATTCTTTTCTTCAATACCCTTTCATTATCTTCTGTTTCCTGTCTAATAGACTTAACACTAATGCCCATCTTCTTTATTGCCTTGACTTGTGCTTCACCACAACCCGTAACAAGGTACAAAAGATAGATTACCAATGCGGCGAGTATTAAAAGTAAAATGATTGTCATAGTTAGTTACCTCGGAAATCCTTTTCCAAATCTTGTAGTTTTTCTTCCATTTTATAAAGAGTCTTGGCATTTAAGAGTCGCTTTAGGGCATCTTCAAAAAATGCTATAATAGAATCTTCAGTTTCGTGTTCAATGTCCTTTGTGTTAAGGGTGGCTGTCTTTGAAAGTTCTTCAGAAATGTAATCAATGGAGTTACCATCTTCGGGAGTCCAAATATCACCTTCCTTGTGGTCTGACTTTCTTATGTTTTTACCATTCCAAAAAGTATGTTCATTGTGTGTACCACGATAGCAAATTCTTGTGTACATAGTGGCAAGATAAATGTCATACCTAAGTTTAGGCTTATTCTGACACAAGTTGTAACCAACAAAGCGAACTGAACCAATTTTGATATAGCCATACAATATATCAAACCAACCAATGTCCCAGTTAAAATTGGTATCTAGGTTGTGCCGCTTGGCAAAATCCTTCAACTTCTTTTCAAATCGTTTGGTCATTTTCATATTAGACTACCTTCTGCACAATGGAAAGATTCTTAACTTCCGTAATGGGCTTAAATTCAACATAGTAGCAAGGCTTTCCATTTGTAATCATAGACTGCACATTGAATCGTTCAGCCAAGTCAGGGTGCTTTTTCAAAAACTCCTTGGCTTCCTTATTGTGGTGGAATCCAACAGCATTACCAGGTTCATCAGTAGTCAAAACATTACCTGCATCATCCAAACCTGCAAAATAATAGTAATGATATTCGTAAGTGTTCTTGCTTTCAAGTGCGTAGTAAGTGATGTTTGCCATATTGTTACCTC
>Ga0247611_10010480_pt1 | contig 10885 bp, 8 predicted proteins | sample 177DNAGHGhighgp2_FD_192422 | JGI IMG/M metagenome (GOLD analysis project Ga0247611, IMG submission 192422) | Sheep rumen microbial communities from Palmerston North, Manawatu-Wanganui, New Zealand - 1770 DNA GHGhigh gp2 | ecosystem: Host-associated > Mammals > Digestive system > Stomach > Rumen ... | reverse complement strand
TGTGTAAAACCTATTTCGCAGCAAAAAATCTGTAAAATTTATTTCATTTGGATAAAAAATCAGTAGTATATCTCAAAAACGATGATATAATAATACTTGTTCGTGAGACAGAAACGAACTTTGAATTGCACAAAGACATGAGGGTTAATCTCCATATTCCTTCATGTTTGACTATATTTCTATCCCCTCTACTCATCCCCGGTCCCCCAGGCCGGGGACATTTTTATATAATGATGAGTATAGGGATTTTTTTGATTTAAAGCCAATTTAGTTGCTGGGCAGATTGTTGAACTGAGCATTGGGCAGGTCTTTGAGCATGTTGTTGGTCGGACTGTTGGGCTGGTCATTGCGCAGATTATTTGGCGGATCATTGGGCAGATTGTTGAGCAATTCATCCATTTGATTGCCCTATTCTTTTATTTCTTATATTTAGGTCAACTCTTAATTTTCACGTTAAACTCCTTTTTTACCCTAAATACAATTTATTCTCATTTAGGTCCACTTTTTCATCAAATTCAAAATTCATATTTTGACCTATTTCTTCTTATTCTCACTTTAGGTCAATTATTCCAGAGAATCCTATTTTTATTTCTTGCCTTTTTTATTATTATTTAGAATTTAGGTCAATCTTGTTTTTAAGACATTTAAAGCCATTTTGACTTTTTTCCTTTATTTCAGTGTTTAGGCTGATTTTTTGGGCTAAATTTCTTCCATGCTCCTTGACCTTTTTAGCTAAAATATCAGTTTTAGTCCTATTTTTACTTTTTCGCCTAAAATTTCTTTTGACCCTTTCGTTTAACTAATCCAGTTTTGGTCAATTTCCTAAGCCGCTAATTATAAAGAAAGCCTCAGAAACATCGTGTTCCTGAGGCTTATAATCTCTTTATATCTGTAATGTCTTAATTTGTGTTGTTCCTGTTAAAACTAGTTATCGATCCAATCTGCTATTTTATTTCCAACCTTTTTCCCGATTTTCTTAGCACCAGCTCCAACTTCAGAAGCTACCTTCTTAGTTTTAACATCAATTTCATGCTCTTTAATGTAGTTCTCTGCTTTATCAGCTGCGTTGTTTGTAACATCTACGGCCTTACCAACTCCATTTAAAAATTTCTCTTTGTTAATTAGTGTCATAAAACCCTCCTTAAGCACGTATTTACGCTCTTTTTCTTACTAATTAGTATAACACTTAAATTATTTATATTCAATTACAGCATTTACTTTATCTTCTGTCTCAAAAATAACCACAAATCCTGTTTCTTTCTGATAAAGTTTCACGTGTACATCTGTATCCTTCAAGATTTCCTTTTTGTATTCAACTCTAACATAATCAAAATGACGGCTATAATAGTCTTTTTCTGGCAAAATTTCATTAGCAATATCAATATAGCTGATATTGTGCATATGGCCGTTATAATCCATGTCTCGACGTTTTAATCGATATTCAAAAGTTGACAATGGGCTTCCTAAATCCACATCTTCCAATGAAATCTTATTAATCTCCTCGTCAAAAACAGATTCATCCTCGGACTGATACTTTTCTACAAATTCAGGCATAATTCTCATAGGACGACGTTTTTCTAAATCCATATAAATCCAACGAGATGTGCCAATTGCCACAATCTCACCATTTTTGTCATACAATCTGAAATCTCTATAAGCAAAAAGCTTATCTGCTTTTCTTGACCAAGTCACAGCCTTTATTTCCTCATCATAATCAGGACGGCGAATTACCTGGATTTTCCAGTCTAAAACAGCCCAAGCTGCTTTATTTACAGGTATTTCCTTAACTCCATAACCCACAGAAGCAGAGTGAAGCGAACCAATATCCTCCATAATTGTCATAATAGTTTTAGTAGTTGCTAAATTTCCTACTCCGATATCTTCAACGCCTATTTTATAATTACTTTCAAATTTCATTTATTTACCTTCCTGCTAAATACTTCTAAAACTGAATTCATCAGCATTCCTTGTTTCTTCTAATACTGTATTCATCAGCATTTTCTATTTTATCACAAACTAACACCTAGAAAATAAAAGATTCATAAAAAACTTTACCTCTACAAATATGTATCATACTAACATGTAACCACTAAATTGTATAAAAATTGGAATTTAGTTCCACGTGAAACAATTACAAACAAATGTTTATATATAAATTCTAATTGATCAGATTAACTATGTTTATTGCATCTTGTTACTAATTCTAATTTATGTAATTCAAAGAATGAACTTAGTTCAATCCATTATGACTCATCACTTTTAAGTTTCCACATATAATTACAATTATATAATATAGTGTTGAACTCAGTTCACAAATCCTATAGGTCAAATATTCAGAATCTCCTTTGCTACTCCCCTTATGAACTCAGTTCAATCCTGAAGTATTATATGTACTTAAGCAAGAGTCTTATAGAATCTAAAAATAAAACTTATTTGAACTCAGTTCATTTGTATAAAAAAGAATTAATAAATATCTGGTATTACGAGGTTGTCAAAAATTGAACTGAGTTCAATTTTAAGTCCTATTCAAATAACACTAAAATCATCTACTATCTCATTACTATTATTATCTGCATTTATTATTTTCTTATAAACATGCATCAAAGTTTGTGAATTGAGTTCAATATGATTATATAATTTAATAATGGAACTGAGTTCATTATGACATAGAATTCAATAATGAAGTGAGTCATTATGACATAGAATTCAAGGTTTGAACTGAGTTCAACATAACCATATAATTTAATGACGGAACTGAGTTCAATGTGAGGATATACTTTAATGATTGAACTGAGTTCAAAATTGTAATCTAAAAGCTTATATTTCAATACAATTTCACAGATTATCAATGGACTATTAAGAAAAGCAAAAGTGATAACTAGAATCCAAATATAATTAAACCCAGAAAAAATATAATTGAACTCAGTTCAGAATCAAAAAAAACAACTCAGAATCACTAAATGCAGTTCAGAACCACCAAATTGCAGCCCAAAAAGATAATATTTTCAAAAAACAAGACTCATTTTCCAAAAAAAATCTAAAATTTTATGTTTTTTTTAAGATAATAGCTAGGATAATTATTAGAAAAGATGTATAATAAAATTACAAATTAAATAGGGAGGTTAAAAATGTCTCAAGTTATAAGCTTAATTAATGAAAAAGGTGGCGTTGGCAAGTCAACTTCATCTATAACTATAGCTCAGATACTTGCTATATCAGGCTATAAAACATTACTAATAGACTTAGATCCTCAGATGAACACAACCAAGATGTTTGGTTTAGCTGAAGGAATTGATAATGAGAATTATGAACAGCTGTTCTGTAGCAAGTTTGATTCAGCAGAAGAACTAGAAGATTTTATAGTTGAAACTGAATACGAGAATATATCTTTATTAGCAGCTTCAAGAGAACTTAACAATCTAATTTATGTTATATATGACCAGATGAAAGAGAAAAACGTTGAACTTCATCTACGTCACAATTTATCACTTCTTAAAGAAATCTATGATTATATCATTATTGACAACTCGCCATTTAAATCATATTTAACAACATGTGCAATGTGTGCCAGTGATAAAATAATCACACCTATTTGTGTTGATAATTTCTCATATGATGGTTTAATGTCATTAATCGATTCAGTAGACGCTCTTAATGATAAATACAACTTAAATATTGAATTTGCTGGTATTTTCATGACTAGAGTAGCAGGAAGAACAACTCTCTTTAAGCAGATGTTTGAATCATACGAGAACATGTTTGGAGATAAATTCTTACCACCATACATTAGAAATTGTATCGCAGTAAATGAGTCAAATACTACATTTGAACCACTTTTAACATACGATAAGAGATGTAGTGCATCACAGGATTACATTGAACTTGTTAATTACCTAGGTTTAATGGATAACAAGCACTATAGAGAATTAGCAAAATACTTGAAAGGAGAAAAATAATGGCTAAAAAATCATTTAGCGCAGGCGCAACAAAATCTGGTGTTTTGGGCAATGGCGGTGAAAAAATGAAAGATTTACAGGCTAGAAATCAATACAATTTTAAGTTCATCCCAAAAGAACAAATAAAAGCAAATCCAAAGAATGTTAAATACAGCCAGGATGGAATTGAAGCCCTTAAAGAAAGTATTTTAGTTAATGGCTTACGTCACAACCTATCAGTTCTCTACGATCTAGATACTGATACATATAGACTTGTTTCTGGTGAACGTAGATTCCACGCAATTTCTTCAATGTCAGATAAGGAATACAACACACTTTTCCCAACAGGTATTCCATGTAAAGTTGAAAAACAGTCAACAAGTGAAATAGACGAAGAAATTATGCTTATTTCTGCTAACCACGATGTCAGAGAAGCATCAATGGAAGTAAAGAGATGGGAAGTTAGCAGACTTAAAGAACTTTATGAAGCAAAAAAACTAAAAGGCGAAATTACTAATATCAATGCTGAAATTGCAAAACAGCTTAACATTAGTGAACGTCAGGCTAGAAAATACACAACAGCTGAGAAACTTATTCCAGAATTAAGTGAACTTCTTAATTCCAATGGAATCGATCTTAACCAGGCTGATAAATTCGGTAAGCTTGATGAAGATGCTCAGTTATCAATTTTAAACCTTATCAAAAATAACGGTAAAATCGATAATGAAGAATACAAATCCATCAAGAAATTATCTGAAGAAAAGGAAGCTGCAGCTAAGGAATATCAAGAAAAACTAGAAGCAGCAACTAAAGAATTAGAGGAAAAAAATCAAAAACTTGCCTTACTTGAAAGCAAACTTGATGAGATTCACCAAACACCTCAGCCTGAAAAAAGCAAGGAAGATCTTGAAGATGAGTTAAAATTCGTTACACAAGCAAAAGATAAAGCTGAAAAAGAACGCGCAAGACTTGAAACAAATCTTGAAAAGCTAAAGCAGCAACAAAAAGAAAAAGAGCAGCGTAAAACTGTAATAAGTGATACAGAACTTAAGAGAATTTCGTCAATTGCAAAAACAGAACAAGCTCTAAATTTACTTGAAAATAATTTTGATGTACTAAAAAATAATAAATCAGTTATTAAAAATGATGCAGATTTACGTTTAAGAATTGAATTATTAAAGAGCAGAATGGACGATCTTCTAAATAACCTTTAATTTGCTCATATAAGCCTTTTCTTAATTAGCTATATAAGTTATCCTAAAATTAATAAAAACGCGAATACGGTCAAATTAAAGCCATAAAATTTATAGAGTCTTTTATAAAAATAAAGTTATCCACATCAGATTATATAACAATGAAATATTTTGTTAATTGATGTGGATAATTGTTATATGTCTTCTTATAAATGTATCGATATAACGATATATCCTTTAATCTTTTCATCTATTTTACATATTTTCCTATATAACATAATCATTAATTATAAACATTAATTGCTAAATGAAAATCTGTTTATCCCAGTATTTATCTATATTTGAAGATTTTTCCTGGGTAATTTTGTTTCTTGTGGAATGTTGAAAATATTATTGCTTAGTTTATTAATTTTTTAACAAGTCGAAATCATTTTTTTTAAGAATAATTTTTTTTAAATGAAGAATAAAACTTAAAAATTTAAGTATAAAAGTCTCTTAAAAAAGACGAAAATTTTTAAAAAATTGTCGAAAACTTTCCAAAGGATAAAATCAAAAATCAAAATATAATTGCCAATGAAGATAGAATAGTAGTAAATTTTACGTATTTTTTAAATAATTAAAAGAAGATTTAACAAAATAGGAGAAGTTAATTGTTATAGACTGTTATTGTTGGTAAAAAAATAAATTTGATTGTACGAAAAGAAGACTGCTTATTTATTAGGCAGCCTGGATAGATGTATTAAATTTACCTCTTAATAAAGAATTTATCAGAGCTCCCACATCTTTTATATCGTTCTGACGATTGTTAAGATAGTAGGTTTTGTAAATAGTCTGGATAGATTCTATTACATAATCAAATGAATAATGAACGGCAATTCTTGCAATATTTAGAATTTCATTAGGACTAAATTTGAGTAATTTAAATCCAGAGTCATTAGTTTCATTTTTAAAGAATTCATCGTATTTCGGATCGTATTCTCCTGATGTATTAACAATTGGAATATTTTTATTAAAATCCATGATGAAATCAGTAAACATATTTACATATTCATCAGTAAGTTTTTCCTTTTGTTTTTTAGCTAAGAATTTTTCATTCATTGTAAACTTAATAATCTTGTCCTCGATATTAACCTTGAAAATATCAGTCGGTTTTTTTAGAGAATCTTTGATAATACAAGGCTTGCAATAGTCTGGTAAGTTTTTCTTAATCTCTGAAATTTTAACAGAGTCAATACTTACAATTCCGTTGTATTTAACATTATCAAGATTTATCAGTTCACGAAGATAGATTCTTAGCGCAACTAAGGAATTTATAGAAAGTAAATTATCAAGCAATTCCTTTGACAACACAATAAAACCACGACCTCCCTTGTTAGCAGGAAGATAGTAGTTTTCATAATTATTAATGATTACAGTTGCTGTGTTACTTGCAGTTTTTACATAATCTATGTAAGAATAGCTGCTAAGAAGTTCTAAATTATTCCAAATGGTTTTTGGATTACAATTTAGGATTTTTGCAAGATTAGCAACATCAATATTATTAATAATTCCATGTCTATCTGGATGATAGAAGTGGAGTAGTAGTAGTAATTTGATGCCATTTGCTTTAAGCATAGGTTTATAACCATAGCGATTTTTTTCGTTATGGTAAATTGTTTCGTTCACGATCTTTGTTGTGAAAGATTTATATGGACAGTTGTTACAGTTATTGCAGCTTTCTTTGTACTTTGAACTGTTGGCTGGAAAAGCTGAAACTATTGCTTTGTTAATACAACCACTACATCTAGTATTAGTATAGTCAATTGCCTGAACCTCTTTAGTTACAACTTCGCTATAGTTTTTCTGAATACCAAGAGCTGGAATTAAAACGATTTTTCCAATATTAGCAAACTTATCCAAGATCTTTCACCCCCTTTTTCATTTGTGAGTTTATCAATATCTTGTGTTTTTATCAAATTAACGAAAATACTTTGTAATTGTCTACAAATCAGAATTTTGGGGATTTTTTGAGAAAAATTTACTCTAGAATTATCTACATTGTGCATAATTTACTCCAAAATTGTCTACGTTTTTTCTGAAAATTTTTTTTGTAGAGAAAATTGTGCAAAAATCGCCAAATTTACTCTAAAATTATCTACATTTAGCTTTTTTATGTCGAGATTTTTATGCAAATTTTTTTAAAACCCACTATTTATCTAAAAAATGTAGACATGAAAAAAATGGACATCAAAAAAAGACGACAAAATTTTCTAGTAATTTTTATGAAAAAATTGTCAAAAGTATAAAAAATATTGTGGATTTATGCGTAAAATTCACCAAAATACGCTGATTTTATCTACATAAAAATTATTTACTCCAAAAATGTCTACATTTGATTTTTACAATTTTAAAATTTACTCTAAATTTGTCTACATTTTCAGAGTAAAAAATAAATTAAGTAAATTGAAACAAAATAAAATGACAGTTTATTTTCAATAAAGTCAGATTTTATGCCTGTTTCAGAAAGAATATTCGAGTAAAAGTTTAAATAAAGACGACAAAAGGATGTTGAAGCCCTTATTTTAGGGATTTCTGAAAAAGTAATTTACAATTTTTAAAAATTATTTTTAAATAGCTACTTTTGTTTAGAATTAAAAAATGTAGACATAAGTGGGGGAGTAGTAGAAATAAAATTTGAAGTAATTTTGAGAATTTATAAATTATGTAGATAGGAAAAAGCATCTGTATTGAAAAATTTTGCTAGCTAGAGTCAACAAAATCAAAAATGAAAAAGTTAAATAAATTTAGAACTAATCCAAAATAAGAAAAAATAGATGAAAAAGGCAACAAAAATAGAAGATTATTGGCTTTCAAAAAAGAAGAATTACCCATATGCTAAAAAAAGAAAAGAAAAAGATTAAAACAGGGAGACAAATTTTAGAAATCGTTGCCTTTATGAATAAAAAAATTCTTCTATGGGCAATTCCAGGAAATTGCCTTGAATTTACAAGCAGAAAATACGAAGGCTTTCCTCCAATACATGCATACATCATTCCTCGCAGCCCAGTACTCAATAAACTCAACAGTAAACCACCACAACAACAGGCTAATCACCATAATAACAGCAAATCACCACAACAAAAAACCCCGCCAGCAGGCGGGTTTTTTTTTAAACTGAAGTTGTTAATTTGTCCTTTTTGTCGAATTGGAGATCTTCGAGTTCGGCGTCGGATAGTGGTAGGAATTTTAGGATAAATACGCCGTTTTTTAGTTCGAAGCTTTCGATGGCGATTTTGTTATCTACGAATTCTTGTAAGCTATCCTGGATGAGCTGAAGATTCTTCTTCTTATTCTTTAATTTGAAACGAACGATTTTCTGAAAATAAGTGTAGCTGTATTCGCCGACTTTATTTTCCTGGTTAGCAATCTGTTCTTGTTTCATTGCGTAGCAAATAATCTTTGAAAGATTATTTTGTAGGACATCGTATGAAGCAGAAGTAATAGAGATAAGCTTTTTCTTAATTATGGCATTACTTAAAACTTCGCCGAACTGAGCAATAGCATATGGTCTTTCAGCATCTTCCTTTATGACAATATTATCGAAAAGGTTGAAGAAAATCTTGCTGCCATCTGATTCATAGAAAAAGTTGTATTCTACAAGCTTTCTGCATGAGTTTGAAATTTTTGTAAGTACATTCTTTCCAACGTGATAATTTACAACTTCCTTACCAAGAGTGTTCAAATCCACGATTACAGATTTCTCTCTTGAGAACTCCTGCATGTTGATGTTAGATATGAATGCATTAACAAGTTTAAGGTCGTTAGTATCCATAGCCTTTGGTGGATTTAGTTTTCCTGAGTTAACATGAACTTCAAGAAGTTCTTTGCCATTTTCATCTGTTATAATTTCTTGCAAAATATTCTCAGATGCTTCGTTCATCATAAGTGTAAATGATGATGGACTAAAAAGTGGCTTGTCAACAAGTTCAGCAGGGAACTGTCTTAAATAAGAATCAATGTTTCCAGCAAGTTCTTGATCAATATATTTCCAAGCACTTATTATAAGATCATTCTTAAGTGAGTTATAAATTGACTTATCTGTAAATGATGATATACCTGGAAATTTTATAAGTAAGCTGTTGGAATCACTTTTCCAAGCAGTGGCTTCTTTTTTCTTCTCTTCGATGATTTCTGGGATATCCTTATCACCAAAAATATCTGAGTATTTTTCAATGGCAATTGTCTTAGCCATCTGAATGTCATTAGCAAGTGGATGCTTAGGATCATCAATGTTCATTGTCTCAATGTCATTCATGTAATTTTTATACCAACGAGCTCTTTTCTGTAATCTTGACTTTTTTATTTTATTTATAATTGGAATTAAATCATCTCGGCTAGTCTTGCCTTCTAAATGTTCCATCAAAGCTTCATCAATTAGCTCAGCAACATTATCAGCAGTAAATCCTTTATAGACTGATTTCTTCTTGTTGAAATAATCAATGATCAGCGGATCAATGTGGCCACCTAATTCTTCGATGAATCGTCTTGAATATTGTTCCATAGGTACCCCCGTCTTTTTATTGCGATTGTTATCTTTTACAAATAAAAACGCACTTATAATTATATGAAAAATCACTGATAAAATCAACAAAATTATTCACATCAAAACAGTGCAAATGTGCATAAATACTGGGCTTAATGTGGATAAATTAAATTATAAAGACGCCTATATTTTTTTATTAATTCCGAAATTAGTTCCGAAAATTATCTTAAAAAATAATTATAAACAAGCATCCCAATCTGCCCTTCCTTTTTAATTATGTTATTTTGAAGTTTATTTTTTTGATGAAGTGGTGTGTTGGTTATTTTTAAAAGTGTTTGACATATGTCGTCAATGTATGTCAAAATAAGTGTACAGAAGGTTTATGACAGGAGGATTTAAGATGAAAAAAAGTAATACAAAATCAGCGGCAGCTAACGTTAACACTACTACCCCAGCAAAGAAGACAACTGCCACTGCAAAGAAAATTACTATTAGTTCTATTTTTACTGATAAAATCTGGGTTTATTTTGAAACTAACCTAGCTACAAGAACAAGAAAAGAATATTGGAATGTTGTAAAATACTTTACAAAATGCGTAGGACACGATCCTTATGAGCTTAGCTTAGATGATGCTAAGAAGTTCTATGAGGATCTTATAAATAAGATACAAAAAGAAAAACTATCCTACTCCACCGCTGTTATGCGTTATTCCGTAATGCGTTCAATGTGTGACTTTATAGAGAATTACAGAATTTCTCACGGAGAACAATACACTAATTATTTCAAAGAATTCTCAATTCCAGAGCAGGATAAGATTTTTAAATCAAGAGATTTGCCAAGCCTTACAGTAATTGATAAGGTTCTTAAAAAGACACTTGAGTGTGACGATTACAAGGCGTTTACAATTTTTTCCCTAAGTCTTAAATTAGGACTTACAAATAGTGAAATATGTAATCTTAAATTTGAAAATATTGCAATTATTGATAAAGATTACCTTGCCATAGAATTGGCAACCTCTAAAGGCGCAACAAGAATTCTTAGCTTAGATAAGGATATATCTGAAATTCTTGATAAATACATTAATATCTATCAAGTAAGTTCCGGATATCTTTTCCTAAACAATCGAAAAAATCCAATAAAGATGCGTGATACGGAACGCCTTCTCTTAAAATACATTGACATGTTAAATGAGCAAGGGGAAGAAATAAAGCCGTTTACAATGCAAAGTCTACGTC
>Ga0247611_10010477_pt1 | contig 10888 bp, 8 predicted proteins | sample 177DNAGHGhighgp2_FD_192422 | JGI IMG/M metagenome (GOLD analysis project Ga0247611, IMG submission 192422) | Sheep rumen microbial communities from Palmerston North, Manawatu-Wanganui, New Zealand - 1770 DNA GHGhigh gp2 | ecosystem: Host-associated > Mammals > Digestive system > Stomach > Rumen ... | reverse complement strand
CATTACAAGGAATGTCATGTCGAAACGTATCTGGTCGTTGCCGGCACCGGTAGAACCGTGAGCGATGGCATCAGCACCTATCTCGTTAGCGTAGCGTGCGATGGCGATAGCCTGGAAGATACGCTCTGAAGACACAGAGATAGGATAGCAGTTGTTACGCAGCACGTTGCCATACACCATGTACTTCAACGACTTCTCGTAATACTCCTGTGTCACGTCGAGAGTGACATACTTCACTGCGCCCAGCTTGTAGGCGTTCTCCTCGTTGGTCTTCAACTGCTCGGCAGAGAAACCACCGGTGTTAGCGCAGGCGGCATATACCTCATAACCATCCTGTGCAAGTTTCATCACTGTGTAAGAGGTGTCCAGACCTCCACTGAAAGCTACTACTACTTTTTTCTTCATAATATTATTTCGTTTTTTTCGATATCACGATATTACGTTATTACGTTATCACGATATTGCGATATTACGTCATGTCGTTATTCCGTCATTACGAAATATCGTGATAACGAGAAAGAGAAACCTGAATATCAGAACTCTATTCCTCTTTCCGTAAGGCTCTTCATCACGTCGTGGAAGACGTTGGCCGGCGTAGGCTCACCCTTGTGCTGCGCAGGGTCGTAGAGCATACCTGTGCAGATGCAGAACTTACGGTTCTTGGCCTCGAGTATGTCGTGGTTTACGCAACCGCGGCATCCGCGCCAGAAAGCCTCGTCGTCAGTAAGCTGGTTGAATGATACCGGCACGTAACCCAGTGCGGTATTCATCTTCATCACAGCGTCGCCTGATGTGAGGGAGAATATCTTTGCCTCAGGCCAGCGCACGCGTGCCAGTGTAAAGGTATAGTCCTTGATGCGCTTCGCGATGCCCAGTCCCTGAAAGTCGGGATGCACTATGAGTCCTGACGTTGTGACATAGCTCTTGTTGCCCCATGTCTCAATATAGCTGAAACCGGCGAAGCGGTCGTTCTCGTCAAGGGCTATCACAGCCTTGCCCTCTTTCATCTTTGTGGCTACGTACTCGTGCGTGCGCTCGGCAATGCCAGTACCGCGCTTCTTCGCTGCTATGCGTATGGTGTCGAGTATCTCATCGACGTACTTCTCATGTGTGGCGTCTGCCACAAGTATTCTGATGTTGTTATTCAAAGTTATGAGTTATGAGTTATGAATTAAGAGTTATTGTTATTCAAAGTTCTTGCTTATGCAAGCGCCACTGCGTGTTGAGCGGTGAGTTTTGAGTTGTTGCTATTCAGAGTTAAGAGCTTGAGTTACTTTTTCAACTCATAACTCATAACTCAAAACTCAAAACTTGTCATATCACCATATCGGGCAACACGCTTGACAGTTCATCCACTATGTCAACGTGGGATGCCCCCTCGCGTATTACTATGAATATGGTGTCATCGCCTGCTATGGTGCCGAGCACATCCTTCAGCGCTGCCGCATCAATGTTTGACGCTATGCTGCTGGCAAAGCCCGGCCGCGTCTTCATCACTGCCATGTTACCGGAGAACTGTATAGACTCAAATCCGGTGACCAGTGGCAGGTCGCGCTTGGGCTCCGGCTTGTGTTGGCGGCGATAGTCATCCTCGTTGGGTAATACATAGTATTGCCGTCCGTCAGCATCAGTGGCCTTGGCCACCTTCAGATAACGCAAATCGCGTGACACCGTAGGCTGTGCCACGTCAATGTGCTGCCGGCGTAATGCCTGCATCACCTCCTCGTGTGAGCTCAGCTCGTTATTTAGTATCACCAGCCGCAGTGCAGCCAGTCTATCTGCCTTCTTCATTCAGTAAATGAATTTTTATTCAAACAGGACTGCAAAATTACGAATAAATATTCAAACCGCAAAATAATCAATGAATTATTTTGCGGTTTGTACGTTTATTTTATTATTTTCTTTCCTCGTTGAATGTATATACCCCTGGTTGCCGGGTTGCGCACCTTCCGTCCGCTGAGGTCGTAATAGTCGGAGGTGTTGCCTACTGACCTTTCCGTTACGGTCTGTATGCCGTCAGCCACCTGCGTCTGATAGCCCCACAGGCTTACGCCTGACGCTGACATACAGGTGAAGGCGGGTGTGGAGTTGTCTGTTCTTTCCAAGGTCTGGTATATCATCACGCCGTAATAGTTTACGCCACCCACCTTGACGGTGATGTATGAGGTGCCTTCCTCTATGCTCCATGTGCCGCTGTATGCACCGCTTACGGTGCCGTCGGCGTTGAGCGTCACCTCTACCGGTGTGACGGTCTCCTTGTTTGTGTGGTCGAGTTTGTATTTGTGTATCAGCATCTTGTATGTCCCGGCTATCTGCGTGGTTGGCACCTGCTGCGTGGCGGCAATGTCGGCGCTCTTCACCTGTTCGCCGGTGTATTCAAACGGTGCTGCCACAAGCCATCCGTTTTTGTTCTGGAACACCTGGTGCACGCGCACCTCATGAAACTCCCAACGGTTCTGGAACCTCGTGTGATACACCAGATAGGTGCGTCCGTCCTCGGCGGCGATGATGCTGTTGTGTCCCTGCGAGCGCTCGCCGTAGTCGCCTGTCACTATGTTGCCCCACTCGTTGTAGGCTCCGAATATGTTACCACCGCGGTCGGTGATGGCGTTGGGACCGAAATTTAATGCATAGGAAGTGAACAGGGCACCTTGTGAGTTTGGACCGGTATATGGACCGTCGGGATTCACCGAGCGGAACACCCTCATCTGGTATCCGCCGTTGTTGTAGTCGTTGGGGTCGCCGCCGGCAGCCAGTCCGCCGTAGGTTACGAAGAGGTAGTAGTAACCGTTTATATACTCTATGTATGGAGCCTCGCCTGAGACATAATAGCCTCCTGCCACCTTCTTGCCGAAGTAAGGGTCCACGGTGATGCCGTCGCCGCTGCCTGTCAGGGTGTATGTCACGTCATAGTCACGCAGTCCTGTCTTGGGATTCAGTCTGAGCATCCAGATGCCGCCGCTCCATGAGCCATACACCAGCCACAGCAGACCGTCCTCGTCGTAGAACACGCAAGGGTCTATGTTGTTAGGGTATCGTGTGCCCCAATAGCAGTTGTAGCGTGAGGGTAGGGTGCTCTGCGTACCTATCACCAGTTCCAGGTCGGTATCCTTATATGACGTGCCGCTCTGGAAACCGCTGATAACCACCGGAGCCTGATAGCGGTAGGGGCCCTCTATGTTGTCTGCGGTAAGGAGTATGATGCTTGAGTACCAGCTGTTGCCGTTGATGCTGAGGTACATGCACCACTTCTGCATCTCCTTATTATATATAACGTCAGGAGCCCACATGTTGCCGTCAACGGTGTAGCCGTCGCCGCCTCGCGCCGACCATGCTATGGCGTTAAAGGCAGGGAGGTCAACCTCCACGCCGCCTTTCGTTACCTTCGTCACCTGTGGTGTGGTGAACGCAGCGCTGTTGGCTGCTCTGTTGCTCGTGGCGGTCTGCCACTGGGCGGTGAACGTTGTCCAGTTCATCAGGTCTGTACTCTTTGCCGCAGCGCGGTGTGAGCCGAAGATGTAGTAAGTGTTGTTCTGTGGGTTCCATACCACGCTGGGGTCATGCACGCTGACCCTGCTCAGGGTGTAGCTTGCCGCCGTCACGGATGTGGCTGTGAGCAGCAAAAGCAGAATAATAGTAGTGGTAATATGTCTCATCGTAAAAAAAAGTTTCGGCTGCAAAGTTAATATAAATTTCTCGTATATCAACCTTTTTCGCAAGAAAACTTACATACGGACAACACGACAGCCCTGACAGAGGTGGGAGTCAAGTCTCTGCGTCTGTCAGGGCTGCTTTCATTGTTGGAAAATAATCTCCTTCTATTTTATCACGACCTTCTTGCCGTTCCTGATATACAGGCCGCGTGCGGGCTTGCCAGTGCGCTGTCCGCTGAGGTTGTAGTACAGGCCGTCGGCCTTCTCTGCTGTCTGCCTTACTGTGCTTACGCCGGTGGCAGTCTCAAGGTCGCCCACGAAAATAGCGCGAACGTCGGTGCTGGTGTCACCCGTGCTCCACTTGGCCAGATAAGTGTTGAGGTCGGCTGCATTTACGTGACACTTAGTGGTAGGATTATTATCATCGTCATAGCCAAACTCGTCGTATCCGCCGTCAGTCCAGTCAAGCTGTTCCGGGTCGGCGTAGCAGTAAACGTCGGTGACTTCGGTGCATTGATAGAACGCGTCACCCTTGATAGTGGTGACACTCTGTGGTATCGTCACCTTAGTGGCTTTGTCACAACAGAAGAAGGCATTATATCCGACCTCGGTAACGCCGTCAGGGATGTTAATCTCGGTAAGTCCGCAGTATGCGAATGCGTTAGAGCAGATTTCCTTCACGGTGGAGAGCATGGTCATCTTGTCCTTTTTCCCCGGAAAACGTATCAGCTGAGTGCCGTCCTTGCTGTAAAGAATGCCATCGACCGTCTTCATATACTCGTTATCCTCAGGAATGGTGATGGCCTCTAAATTTGAGCAAGAACAGAATATATAGCCTTCTTCTATCATCTCCATGCTCTTAGGCAGATTGATAGTTGTCATTCCGTTGAAGTTGTAGAATGCTTCGTCTTCGATGAGCGTTACCCCCTCAGGTATGTTGAGTGTGGCATCGTTGCCGTAGTAGTAGTACAGCTCAGTGCCGTCCTTGCTCAGCAGCATATTGCCAGCGGACTTGTAGTTAGGGTTACCCTTGTCAACGGTGATGTTCGTTAATTTGGTGAGTCTTAACAGCAGAGAGCAGTCAAACGAGCTCAATGTGGCAGGGATGTTAAGCGTGGTAACTGCCATAGGGATGAGCACGAACTCGCTGCCGTCTTTGGTCAGCACGTTGCCGGCAAGGTTCATGAAGTAAGGGTTGGCCTCGTCCACGTTGACAGCACTGAGTGCAGTACATTCGCTGAAAGCTTCGTTGCTGACATAACTTACTCCGCTGCCCAGTGTCACGGTGGTCAGTTTAGTGCATCCATAGAATGCGTTTTGGCAAATCGCCTTGACGGAGGCAGGCATTGTGACGCTCTCCAATCCGGTGCAGTAATAAAACGCATTCTTGTTGATGCACGGTACTCCGTCGCTGATGACCAGTGAGGTTATCTCTGAAGCGTATTCACCCCACGGCCAGGGAGTATTGGCGTAATTAGGCATGGCCTCGGTGCCGCTGATGGTCAGTGTGTGTGTGGCCTCGTCGTAGCTGTAGCTGAAAGGTGTGCTCGTGGCGTCGCGGAACGTAAGGTTCACCTCGCCCAGGAACTTAGCCCACGCCGTCGCATCGCTTACGTGGCAGATGGTGGTGCCGTCGTACTTGAAGTCGTCGTGTCCGCCCTCGTACCATGTCAGCTGCTCCGGGTCGGCTGATATGTAAACGTCGGTCACGTTACCGCACATGTAGAATGCGTCACCGCCTATATACTTCATAGCGCTGCCTATGTGTACTGAGGTGATGTTCTCGCTGTTTTCTCCACAGAAACTGCTGCCTTCAATTCGAGTCACTGGATAGTCCACATCGTTCACGGTGATTTTGTCGAGGATGGTGATGTCGCCCGTGGCATTGGGGCTCTCGCTTACGTAAGCCTCGTCGCCGTTGATGTAGTAATTGATGTTGTTCTCTGTGTAGTCTTGCGCGCTTGCCGCGTTGCAGGCAAGCACCATGAGCATGGCCGCTGCCGCAGCCCTCACGCTTGATTTCTTCTGGTAGAAATTCCGCATAATACTTATTGAAATGGTTAAACTTATAAGTTGTATTGTTAATAATTCCACAAAATTACTAATTATTACTGTAAATTTTACCCCCCCCTCAGTTAAATTATGTTAATTAGCACTAAATTACCGCCATTGGTGTATCAATCAGTCAGCGTCAGCGGGTTTCATGTACGCCAATGCCCCATGATAGGACATTTTGGTGATTTAACATTTCATTACAATTCGCAATCTGGAGAAAAATGAGAGAAAAATGTAATAATATAGGAGAAGATTATGATAGCTCGCAATCTCCTTTTTTTCGTTTTTCGGGTAAAAAAGCGCCTTTTTTGCTTCTAAAAGCATAACTTTCACGTCGTCAAAGCATAGCTTTTAGGGTGTGAAAGCTATCACTTTACCGTGTAAAAGCTATCGAATCACGCTAAAATGGCCCTAAAATATCGTCCTCAAACCACCCTCTGCTCTGTATAGTGCTGTATTACAGCACTTAACGCAAACCTCAATTTCCTTGCGATATTTCAGCCCAAACCACAGGTTGCTGACTAATATCGCAAGGAATCGAAGCCAAAAATAGGACATTTTGGTGATTTGGCTTTTTCGACCTTTGCGGAATAGGTTGCTCGCTCGCTATTTTTACCTTCGGGTATTTGTCAAAATGCAAATATTTTGTCCAGGTGCTCATATTTTAGGCAAAACATAATGCTTTCTTCTAAAAAATGGCTATCTTTGTAGCCAATGTATAGTAATCTTTTGCAACAGGAGGAAGAGAGCAAACAGCAGTTGAAAGAGCATTTAATTCATTAGGCTATGAACTTGAATAATCAAATATTGGTATCTATTATGTTGAAAAATAAAGAGAATTTGAAATTAACTGAATTACAGTCTTTGCTTTTGGCGAAGATGGGGCAATAGTAGAGACGCCACAATGTGACGTCTCTACCCAGTGACAAATAATACCCAGTGGCAGTGAATATGGCAGAAAAAGAAGTACAGCATAGCAGTCAAGAATTGTATCAAGGTAAGTACAGAATAAAATCTGTACGCGCTACTTGGTGTAATTACAATGAAGGTCTATATTTTATAACTATTTGTACTGCTGGCAAAAGACATTTCTTTGGTGAGATTAAAGATGCAGAGATGTTGTTTTCTGAAATAGGGGAATATGCACAGTATTGCGTATCGCAAATAGAGCAGCTGCATCGAAATGTAGTGGTGCCTTATTCTGTGGTTATGCCGAATCATGTTCACATAATATTATCGATAACGACAGATCAACCTTATACTGATGACGTTGTAGAGACGCCACATTGTGACATTGTAGAGACGCCACATTGTGACATTGTAGAGACGCCACATTGTGACGTCTCTACAGTTAACAGGAAAATGCAGAAGATTGCTAATCGTTGTGGGAGGTTGTCACATTTGATAACGCAGTTTAAGTCTTCTATTACAAAATATGCAAGGCAGAATGCTATAGAGTTCGGATGGCAAAGCAGATTTCATGATCATATTATAAGAAATCAAGATGAACTAAAAAAGATTTCAGACTACATACAGAATAACGTTTATAGATGGAATTCTGATTGTTTCAACGAACATGTAGAGACGCCACAGTGTGACGTCTCTACAGACCGACTATAATATAAGGAAGAAATATGGAGGAAGGATAGCATCCGAACTGGGGTAAAATAATGTAAAGTAAATAACTTGTATTTTCAAGGAATGAGAATAGGATTTGGAGTGGTATGTCGGATTTTCCGACATGCCACTCTTTTTATGATTTCCCCTTTTCCCCCTTTATGGAATAGGTTGCTTTTCAACTAAAAATATATGTTAAAAGAAACGGGATGTGCTTGCATGGTATTGGAATTATATGTATCTTTGCATCGTTGAACTAAAAAAACAGTTGAACTAATCTGTTCGTTAATCTTTTTACTATTAACAAATATGCATAAACTTACAGCTAAGGAAGAAGAGGTGATGGAGCTGGTGTGGAAACTCGGTGAGTGTGCTCCTAAGGACATCGTGGCGCAGTATGATGAGCCGCGGCCTCATGTGAATACCGTGGCAACGGCGGTGCAGTCGCTGGAGCGGAAGGGCTTCGTGGGCCATCGCCCGCACGGACGCGGATATATATACTATCCCTTGCTGACGCAAGAGGACTATGGTCGCTCAAAGTTGGGCGGTTTCGTTGACCGCTATTTCAAGAACTCCTATATGAAACTGGTGCAGACGCTTGTGCGTGAGGAGAAGGTGACCGAGCAGGAGCTGCTGGATTACCTGGAAGAACTGAAGAAATAGACCCTCCCCAACCCTCCCTGTGAGGGAGGGAGACTTAAAGAAACAGACCTTTCGTATAAACCCTCCCTAACCTTCTCCCTGTGAGGGAGGGAGACGTAAAACAAAACAAAAAGAGAATGAATCAGCGGACAGCCCCCTCCCTCACAGGGAGGGATGGGGAGGGTCTCTGGGTGGGTCTCTTATAAATAATATGATTATATATATAATAAGGTGGGCGGTGGTGCTCACAATGCTATACTCACTTTACGGACTGCTGATGAAGCGCGAGACGCTTCATGGTGTTAACCGCCTTGTGCTGCTCATGATACTCGTGGCGAGCATGGTGCTGCCGCTGTGTCAGATAGAGACAGCGGAGCCTAACTATGTGATGGAGGCGCGGCAGACGGTGGAATATCAGATAGCTCATGCGCAGACTGCGCTCAACGGCAATGAGCAGTCTGCAGCGATTGCTTATGCAGGTGACGGAGCAGCAGTCGATAAGCCGGCGGCGCATGGCGGTGTCAGTATCTTAATCCTTGCGGCGATAGGAATATATTTCGTGGGACTCGTCATTAGTTGGGCGCGTTACTTACTGCCGTTGGCAGCCCTCGTAAGGCTTATCAGGAGTGGTAAGCGCATGGAGGTGACGGGAGTTCCTGAACAGGTCAGTGTGTTAGTGCATCCCGATATACACACGCCGTGCAGTTGGATGAAGTGGGTGCTACTCAATCCCACTGACGTAGGCACGCGTGCCATCATCAACCATGAGATGGCACACATACGCCTCAGACACTCATGGGATATGTTGCTGTGTGAGTTTACCTGCCGTATGCTGTGGTGTGTGCCGTTTGCGTGGATGTTGCGCCAAGACCTGCGCGACGTGCATGAGTATCAGGCAGACCGCAGTGTGCTCTCAGGGGGTATCAATGAAGAAGAATATCAGCTGTTATTAATAAGGAAAGCTACTGTCACGGGACTGCAGCCTGTTGTCAATGCTTTGAATCAAAGTCCAATTAAACGAAGATTTAAGATGATGTACACAAAACCATCCCGACGGTGGGTGGCGCTGAAAGCCACCTACCTTCTGCCACTGGCAGCCTTGGCACTTGTTTCGTTTGCCCGACCGCAGACAATGAAGGACATAGAGAGACAGGTGGAGAAGGCTGAGACAGAGGTCAAGCAGGCTGTAGAGGAGTCTGGAGTGATAGAGAAAGTAACGGCAATGGCAGAGAACCTCGGACTGACCAGCGCTGATGACGTGCTGCCGGTTATGGAACAGACTGTTCTGTCTGACTCCGTCGTAACTTCAGTCAATCCAATCATTGCCTTGGAGGAACAGCGAAACCTTACGGATGCTAACCTGGTGAAGGCTGACCTCGCAGAGTCTGGCCGTAAGATTGTGAGAATGACGAAGAGTGTCACTGAACTGCTTGACAGTACTATGCAGGCCGTTGGTGCGCGCAAGATAGCCGAAGGCACTTATGTGGGACACTTCCAGCCTAACCTTAACAGCGACACAGTGCGCATAGCACAGGCTAAGGTGCTTGATTACCAGTCAAGGCTGATTGCCAGTCATGGTTTTGCAAAGAATTCAGCCAGTCCCTATGCCTATAACATAACTCTGTCCGCAGAGACACGCAAGGAGCGCACGGGGTATTACATACGTTTCCTACAGCCGGTGTCATCTACCCTGCGGCATTATGACCGTAAGCGTGTGGACCCGAAGATGCTGTCAACCGATGAGGTACTGGTGAAGGATTTATATGCCGGGGAGTATTATCCAGTAGCGATGGAACGCACGAAAAAAGATACTCGTATGTATTTCTTTCTTCGGGTTCCGCCAAAGATGGATGCAGCGTCGGTGGAGGAAGGTCTGTCACAGTATGTTTCCGACTTTGCCATTTATGATGTCGCAACAGCAGACAAGTATATGCTCCGTTCGATGGACAGGGAATACTTAAAGTTGGCAAAGAAAGATAGTGGTGAGGGGTGGTCGCTATATCAGTTCTGTTTGGTGTTCCCTCCGTTAAGAAAGAATGTTGACGAGGTTTCTCTCGTAAATATGAAAGATAAATATAGAACGTATATGAGAAGATTCAAACTGAGCGAGATACCTCGTAAGGGACGTGTTATAACCGAATAAACAAGACAGGGTATGAACAGGATTATAATGATAATAATAGCAGCAGTGGTGATGTCTGCCAACTGCTATGCCAAGAAAGGCGCACGCGTCACTTATGATGAGCGTCCGGAGAACAAACAGCCGGTGCTGGAGCGTCCGGCATGGCCTGACTATGATTTGCACGATGACCGCTCCTTCGCTGCTTTCTCACACGTGCAGACTGCGCCGGAGAAACCAGTGCGCTACATTATGACAGAGAGCGGCAGCAATTTCCTCCCTGTGACTGTCTATCGTTGTGAGGATGCCACGTATGTATGTATGGACTATCCAATGCCTACAAGTCAGGACTGGCTGTTCTTCCGCTTTACCACTGGCTCTGCCATCATCGACGCTGACACTGGCGACCGCTACTTGATTCAGTGCGTGGAGCACTTTCCCTTGGATCAGTGCTTCTGGGTGTATGGGCAGGCAGGCGAGACTCTGCGCTTCGTGGAGGTGTATCCTCCGCTGCCGCCGTCGGTGAAACGCATCCAGATATATGAGGCAAGTGCGGAGTCGCGTCGCTGGCTGGACGGCACGGGGTGTATTACAGTGCCGATGGATATAGATGACCTGCGTCCGGGCAAGAAGGATAATGACGATACGGAGTGGAAAACGCGCGGGCGTATCATTAGGTAGTCTATGCCTGATGTGTTGTAAATAACTCAACTTTCGCAAGCTCCAGTTTCGTTGGGTATCAGGTCTTTAGGTCGCTTCGCTTTCAGGTTTTAAGGTGAAAAAAGCAACCCTATTACTGAAG
>Ga0247611_10010476_pt1 | contig 10889 bp, 15 predicted proteins | sample 177DNAGHGhighgp2_FD_192422 | JGI IMG/M metagenome (GOLD analysis project Ga0247611, IMG submission 192422) | Sheep rumen microbial communities from Palmerston North, Manawatu-Wanganui, New Zealand - 1770 DNA GHGhigh gp2 | ecosystem: Host-associated > Mammals > Digestive system > Stomach > Rumen... | reverse complement strand
AGGCACTGCAGGAGAAGTTCAAGGAGAAGGCTCGCGAGACCTTCTTCGGCGCATTCAAGTCCGCCTGCGAGGAGCACCGCGACGAAATCAACGCCCTCCTGGAGAAGAAGTCCGGCACCTTCCGCATGGACTTCGACTTCGACGAGCGGAAGGACGCGGACGTGACCGTCGTGGACGACATCACCCGGATCGCCTGGGGCGCCGCCCTCGACCCGACCATCGCCGCCGCCCCGGCCCCGCGGAACGCCTTCTACGACACCCTGGCGAAGGAGACCGTCAACGCCCTGTTCATCAACTGGGTGGAAGGCACCTACACCGACGCGACCGCCTACGTGGACGAGCTCGCCGCCATGGCCGACTCCGAGGCGAAGGCCGAGGAGAAGACCCGCAAGATGGCGAAGTTCGGCGCCCACCTGCTGCTCTCCAGCGAGGTGACCGACTTCTTCACCGCCCTGTACGACTGGGCTCGCGGCAAGGCGCAGGTCAAGATCCGCGAGTTCGCCGACGCCGAGATCTTCAACGGCGCGGGCGCGGACACCAGCGCCACCACCAAGAAGAAGGTGTACGGCCTCGTCTCCCAGGCGACGGCCTTCTCCGGCCTCGGCACCTACACCGACGCGAAGCGCTCCGACGTCATCCGTGATGCCATCGCCCAGGCCGGCAAGGAGGGCTACTCCCTCACCCACTGCTTCGTACCGTGGGCCGACTACGCCAGCCTCATCGGCGAGAAGGACCTGAACGGCCGCGACATCTACACCCCGGCCACCGGCACCATCTACGGCGTCACCATCGTCCCCTCCGGCGCTATGACCGCCGACACCATGCTCCTGATCGACAGCTCCGCCGTCAAGGTGAAGGAGCGCCCGACCTACGAGCTGGAGATCGTCCGCAACGCCAAGCTCGACGGCTGGGACGTGTACGTCCGCAAGAGCCTCCAGACCGAGGTCAAGACCCCGGACAAGAAGGGCATCATCTGGGTTGCCAGCGTGGCTTCCGCCATCGCGGCGATCAACACCGACGGCCCGGTCGCCAAGATCGCCGGCACCGTTGACACCACCGACGGCGCCATCAAGACGAAGGCGGTAACCGCCGCCCAGTCCAGCACCCCGTCTCAGTCCTAACCGATGCCCCGGCTGGAGCTTATATCCTTTGACGACGGCTTCTGCAGGTCCTACCTGGAACAGTTCAAGCAGTACGCGAGCGTCCCGGACGACAGCCGGGACGCCCTGCTTGCTTCGCTGCTGAAGGCCGCCGTGCTGAAGGTGCAGGAGTACGCCGACACGGCCCTCTCCGTCTGTAAGTACCGCGTGACCGCACCCGTCCCCGCCTCCGGCATCGTCCGGCTGTACGTTGGAGGGGGAAACGTCACGGAGTGCGTGGACGCGGACGGGGACTTCGTCCGGTACGATCCCCTGCCCGGCGCACGGGTCCAGACCTTCCTGCGGACCGGGTACGTCGCCATCACCTACGAGACCACCCCGAACGGGGGCGACCGTGAACGGCTCTTGCCGACGGTCTTCCGCTACGCGACGGCCCTGTACGACGGGGAGGATCCGTGGGTACTGAATCGCATCCTGTCTGAAACCCTGTAATACCCGGACCACACCATGCTGCGCACACCCAAAGGCGCGAGGCGCTACAATGACCTTATCCAGCTCACCTGGTCGGAGGCGACGGCGGACGAGTTCGGCCACGCCTCCATCGGGGAGCCGGAGGTCGTCCTGGAGGTGTGGGCGGAGGTGCGGCAGATGAGCTCGACGAAGACGATGCTCACCTTCCAGCAGGCGGACGTCGTGGGCGTGGACATCGAGTTCCGCATTCCCGGCGTCCGGTTCAACGGCATCTACTGGCGCGGCCATGCCATCCACTTCCCGCTCCCGGAGGTCCTTGACAACCGGGGGCGTGTCGTGCGGGTGAGCGGCTGGTACCAGGTGGATAATCCGCGGATGGTATGACGGGCGGCGGGGCGATAGAGCTGGAGGGCCTGGACCGGTTCCTGAAAGCGCTTGCGAAGTGCGACAGGGACGTCGTCGAGGCCGCTATGACGGGGATTGAGGCCGGAGCGTCGGAGCTCATCGCGGACGCGAAGGCGAACCTCCGGGAGAACACGTCCGTGGTGACGGGCCTCCTGCGGCAGAGCGGGCACGTGGAGCGGAAGAAGGACGACATCACGGCCGGCTTCTTCGACACGACAAACCGGAACAGCGGCTACGCCCTTTTCGTCGAGTACGGCCGCCGGGCCGGGAAGATGCCGCCGCCGGACGAAATCGCGGCCTGGGTGTACAAGAAGTTCCACCTGAAGGACTGGAAGGAGGCCCTGTCGCTGGGCTGGGCGATGGCGAAGCGGATAGCGCAGCGGGGGACCCAGCCGCACCCGTTCTTCGGGCCGGCCGTGAAGAAGAACCAGAGCAAGATCGTCAACGCCGTGCGGGATGCCGTGCGGAGAGCAACAAAGTAAGGGAGCATGTCACTTATCAGCAGACTTTTCAGCGGCCTTTTCGCCCGCGAGCCGGCGCACCACGAGAGCGCCTACGGTCCGTTCTACGCGGCCGTAGTCGCTCGTCTGGAGCGCCCGGGCGTCCGCGTCGGCAGGACGGCCGGCTACCCTCGCGTCGAGGTTCACGGCATCACCGAGGGCGAACGCCTGGACAAGGAGGGGCAGCTGCGGCAGCTTTCCTTCACGGTGGAGAGCATCGGCAACGCCTCCCTGTCGGAGACGGTCGCGATGAACGAAACGAACATCGATCGGCTGACCGAGGAGCTTGTCCTTCCGGAGGGTTGGCGCTGCCTGGGCGTCCTCCCGGACCAGCTGCAGGACCTGACGGAGACGGCCGACACGGCGAAGATCATCTACCGCCTTCTCCAGGGCTTCACGGCCTGGGTGGAGCGGGTGAAGACGCAGGACGAGGAGGATCCCGGCGGAGAGGAGCCCGACCCCGGCGGAGAGCCGGAGCCTGACCCGGAACCGGAACCGGACCCCGGCCCGGAACCACTACCAGACCCGGAAGCGGAACCCGGAGAGGACGAGCAAGCAGAACAGGAATAAGTAACCAAACCAATAATACACCAACGAACTATGGCAGCAATTCTCGGAAACAAGAACAAGTTTTACTTGAAGATCGGGACCGCGACGACCTACACCTGGCTGACCGGCGAGCAGAGCAACAGCGTGAACCGGACCCAGGAAGCCATCGAGGTCTCCGACAAGAGCACCGACTGGGCGCAGTTCATCGGCGGGAAGAAGGGCGCGACCATCGAGGCCACCGTCTTCGCGGACAATGGAGACAGCGCACAGCAGGAGGTCCTGAAGGGCCTGTACAACGGCCAGAAGGTCAAGTTCTTCGTCGGCCAGCTGGGCACGGGCCAGAGCCCGACGCCGACGGACGGCGAGGTCGGCGAGGCGGTCGTCACGGCGATCGGCGACACGAACGACTTCGGAGCCGTCAGCAGCCGGTCTATTTCCCTAACCGTGGACGGTGCGCTCACGCACTATCCGAACCTGGGCGCCTGATATGGTCCCGGTACGGAAGACGGTAGAGATCAGCGAGGGGGTGAGGGTGGAACTGCTTTTCACCCCCCGCTTGTCTATATACCAGGGGACGGTGAAGCCGCTGGAAAGGCCGGACGGGGAGGAGGGCATGATGTCGGTGATGGAGCGCTACGCGGACATCATGTACTTTGCGGCGCTGAACGCCTGGGAGCTGGACGGGCACGGGACGGCGGAGGACTTCCCCCACCGGCGCGGGGATTTCCACGGATGGATGCAGGCCGACCCGAAGGGCTTCGCGGAGGGCGTCAAATTCGCCGTTTCTGCGCTTACCGGGAAGACGACGGGGCAACTGCTCGCCGAGGAGGAGAAACGCCGCCAGGACGAAAAAGAGGCGGCAAAGGGCGCGGGAGAGGAGGACGTAAAAAAAAAGCAGTCCTGGATTTACCGGATTACGCACCGATCGAAGCGTTCCTCGTAGGGCGCTGCGGGAAGACGGAGCGGGAGGCCGGGCTTACGTCCTTCCGGGAGTACAGGCTGCTGGCGGACGGGCATAACGAGGCGATGAGGGAGCGGATGGAGTTGGCCCGTTGGGTGTGCTTCCACCTCTACGCGATGAATCCCTACATCAAGGCGCCCAGGGCGCAAAGCCCGAGAGAGTACGTCCGTTTCCCCTGGGAGGAAATGACAGCGGAGGAGGTGAACAGCATGAGGGAGAGCTGCCACGTGACCGACGAGGAACAGGCGGAACTGGACAGGATTTTCAATGAAGTTTTCGGAAAGCTATGAAGATAGGCGATTTATGGGTTAAGCTCGGACTGAAAAAGGACGAGTTCGACAAGGGGATGAAGGAGGCCGGGAATCAGGTCTCCGGGTCCGGCGGCCTGCTCGGGAAAATCGGTGGCCTGAAGGTCGGGGCCCTGGCGGCCTGGGCGGCGATTGCGGCCGGGGCCGTCGCTATGGCCGACAAGTTCGCGCACACCAGCCAGAGGCTCGGAGACATGTGGGACCAGACGATGGCCGGGATGAAGGGCGCCTGGGGGACCTTCGTCGCTGCAATCAATTCGACGGACTTCTCGAACATCGGGAAGCGCATGGCCGACAGCTTCAGGGAGGCCCGCCAGCTGGCGGCGATGAAGGACTCGGAGTTCGAGGTGATGAACAGCATCGAGTTGCAGAAGGCTGCGATGAAGGACGAGCTCGCGGTCCTTCGCGTGAGGATGCAGAACCAGAAGCTATCCCAGAAGGAACGCCTCGCGGCGCAGCAGGAATACCTGAACAAGATTAAGCCCATCTACGAACAGGAGGCCGCGTACCGGAAGAAGTACAGCATCCAGGCGCAGAACACCTACCTGACGGCGGCGGGCATCCGCGAGACGGGACGCAACCGCGAGGCCCTGCAGACTTTCCTAACGAACGTCGCACCGGACGCGCAGCTCGTCCAGGCGCTGGACGACTACAGGAAGGCCGGTTATCGCTTCGAAAACGAGACGCAGCGTAAGCTCATAGAGGGCCTGAAGGAGCGGACGGGGTCGAACGCGGCGACACTCGCCAAGATCGCCAACTACTACCAGAGCACGAACGACGAGCAGGCAAAGGTGCTCGTCGACGCCATACTTGCGGAGCGCCGGGCCGCCGGCGCCTTCAACGATGAGACGAAGCGTGTCCAGACGCTCGGGAACAGCATCGTATCCGGCGGAAGCGGGAAGACAAAGGAGAGCCTTGACGATGCGCTGATTAGGGCCTTCGCGAGCCTTGACCAGGAAACCGAGAGGCAGCTGGACAAATACCTGGATAAATTCGACAGCGATCTGGAGAAGGAAAACCGCTCGATCAAGTTCGAGCCCGTCGAGATCGTCCCCCCGGACATGAAGGAATGGGACGAATACTACAAGAAATACAAGGCCGACCTTGAGCGGATGCAGGACCTGCTGTCGGACCTCCGGGACGCGGCCATCGGCGGCCTGTCGGATGCCGTCCAGGAGCTGGCCGACCAGTTCGCGGGGCTGGAGGAGATCAACCCCGGGAAGGTGGTACAGGCGCTCCTCACGCCGCTGGCGGACATGGCGATCAAGGAGGGCGAGATACTTATCGCCCAGGGCGTGGGCGTGGAAGCATGCAAGAAGGCCCTCGAGAGCCTTAACGGCTTGGCGGCAATAGCTGCGGGAACTGCGCTTATCGCCATCGGCGCGGCGGCCAAGAGCGGCCTCACGGCGCTGGCCCGGTCGGGGGCATCGTCGACGACATCCGTTTCGGGAGCCGGCGCATCCTCGGCGGCGCAGACGCAGACGCTCCAGACGGAAATGACCGTGTACGTGACCGGGCGCCTGTCCGGGTCGGACATCCTCCTGTCCGGCCAGAAGACGCAGAGCAACTGGAACCGATAGAGAGAGAGCGTTATGGCATACGGGCTGAAATACCGGGCGGACTTCCGCAATACGAGGGGCCACGAATACCGCGTGAGCATCTACCAGCGCGACTACACGGGCGGGTGGAAGACCATGGGCGACCTGTGCGGGTGCATCCTGGAGATCCAGGGGGCGCAGGGGCGCATCATCGACCCGATCGTGAAGACGCAGCTCCGTGTGTCGATGGTTGACTCCTGGGACGAACCGGACACGGAGACGGTGAAGCACGGCGACTGGCAGGAGTTCTTCACGCCGGACGCGACGCTGTACAAGGTCGTCCTGTCGGAGCTGACCGGGGCACCGACGGCGACGGACATCTGGTCCGGGTACATCACCCCGGACAGCTGGCAGGAGGATCTTGACTACCGGGGGACGATCACCATCACGGCCCGGGACAATATCGGTCACCTGAAGGACTTCCCGTTCGTGGCGGACGGATCCGTCACGCCAGACGAGAACGGGCTGATAGAGCTCCGCTGGCTTTGGTACAGGGCGATGCAGATCATCGACCTGCCGATGGCCTTTTACTGGGACGCCGAGGGTACCGGGCAATACAGCGCAGAGGTCCCGGAAAGCGACGCCGGGTACTACCTGACGTATGCGCTCATAAATGCGTCCCTGTTCGAGGGTATGGATTGGTACGAGGCGCTGGAGAGTAGCCTGGAGGCCGTCGGATTCGCCCTCCGGTACGTCGGGAATAATACCGTCGTAGCGTGCAGCCTCCGGAACCTCCCGAAGATGGGACATTACAACTCGCCGACGGAAACCCAGGCGCTGGAATTCTACGGCGGGACGCTGGAGCTGGACCCGGCCGTGAAGCAGATCGAGGAGGACGTCGAATATGGGTTCGAACCGAACACCGAAAGAGATATTCGGACCGGGATAGAATTCGCTTCGACATCACCGACCTACAAGGCGAAAGTAGACGGGTATATACCCGGCGGTGATACAATTAATTACGGAGTGCGGATATGTCCGTATAACAAGCTCACGCAGTCAGGCTGCGCCTTCTCGCAGTACAGCGATTCCATCAACCCGGCAAGATTCCCGGCCAGCAGCTCCCTTCTTAAACAGGAAGGGGATTCCTGGAATAAATACCCGATGTTCCCGGCGAACTATTATGTAACAGGCGAATCGGGCCAGGATCCGGCACCGCGCTGTTATTTTAACATTAGGGTACACGACACGGCTATGGTCCTGCGTGTAAGACTGGCGGATCCCCTGACGTTAATTGGCGGGAAATTCACAAAGCCGGTTTTTTCGCTGGCATCAATAACATACTCGCTCACGTACTCGACCGGGAACACAAGCGCCGAGTCACGTTCTTGGGACGGGGAGTTCTGGGTTGAGAATACCTCGGGATACCCAATAACCATCACCAAGACTTTCGAATACCGCAAACAGTACACCCGTGAGCTGGTTTTCAGCCTTCCGGGCATCACCGATCTCGACGTAGACGGCTTTCTTACGCTGACGATCTGGGACATGCAATATAAAATCTTTCAGTTCGTCCCGGACGCGGTTGGAGTATATGCCCGTTTCAGGTCCATCACGATTGAATCGCGAGGGACCCAGATCAAGAGCGACAAGGTCACGACGATAAACAACACGGCGTACAACGTGAAAATAGAGCGGAGGCCGATATTCGGCGCCCTTTCCGTAGACGCCGGCTGGAACCTTCCGGGAAATTATAAGAAGGCGCTTTTCTACTACCCCGTAATCAACTACCCTCCGGGACAGTTCCCCTACCAGGTAAGGTTCACGGACTACGGCAACACGGTCCCCCTGCCGGTGCTCATCCACCAGCAGATCCTGTGCTACTACTTCGGCGCGGCCCGGGTCCTGTCTGGCAGCTGCGCCCCGGTCAACAAGGGCCGTTACGCGTTTGACAAGCTATGCACGTACAGGGGGACGACGTACCTGTTGCAGGGCGGTGCGATGGACCTTTTCAGCGGCATCATGACGGGTGCCGTGCTGCGCGAATACACGGATTTTACGACGCTGTGGGACGGGACACCACCGGAATACAGCGAAGACATCAAATACAACGACTAACGAACCATGAGTACAATTACCCTCCCGAATTTCCGCACGAGTGCGGACGTGACGATGAGGACGCGGCTGTCGGACGGCGGCGTGCACATCGCGTGGTCGGACCTGACCGACATCAAGGCCTGGCTCTACTCGGACGCGCAGAAGGCCATCGCGGGCCGCTGCGACGTGTCCATCAGCGAGACGGACGACACGCGCCTCGTCTGCACCTACGCGGCCAGCAAGCCGCAGTACCTGGGCGTCAACCGGCTGATCGTCCAGGCCAAGTACGACGGCCGGACGAAGACCTACGACAAGCCCGTCTTCTCGTTCGTGCGCTGGACCGACGACCAGGAGGGCGAGCCCGTCACCATCGACGACCCGGACATCGACGTGGAGATCGAGGTGGAGGACGTCTCCAGCTCCATCCTCGACGAGGTCATCCGCGCAGCCATCGCGGCGGCGGAGCGGGCCGAGGCAGCGGCGGAGGCGGCGGAGGCCGACCACCGGAGGGCGCAGGACGACCACAACACCGCGCTGGCCGACAGCACGACGGCCGCGGAGGACCACCAAAGGGCGGAGGGCGATTCGAACACTGCGTTCGCGGATCACGTCCAGGCCGAAAGAGACAACACGACGGCTGCACAGGACCACGCCCTGGCAGCGCAGGACTCTGTACGGGCGAATAGCGACCACGTCCGGGCGGATAGCGACCACACCAGGGCGGATAGCGACCACGAAAATGCGTACGACGACACGGTCATCGCGTCGATGGACCACAGTATCGCAGAAGAAGACCACAGTATCGCAGAAGAAGACCACGAGTTCGCGGATGCTGACCACGTGCAGGCGGAGAGCGACCACGCCACGGCTGTAGCGGACCATACCCAGGCCGAGGCCGACCACGACCGGGTGGACGAGGCCATCGAGGGCCTTTACAAGCGGGGAGTCATCCGCCAGACGCAGACCTGGACGGGGAGCGATGCAACGGGATATGACTACACGATGTCAAATCTTGTGTACGGACTTATTCCGCAGGCGAGTATCGACCTGTTTGTTAACGCGGGCGCCGTGTTTAACTCGGAAACCGGATACTTTGAGCTCAACGGCCTGACGGACAATTCGTAAGAGGAAATGCTTGCTATTTACAAGAGGCCAATCAACCAGCAGGACATTACCAGCTTTTTCTTAGGAGCTGGAAACTCTGGACGAACTTCGCTCACAAATCTCGGAGGTGCAAATGCTGCGCAAGGTGGCGCAACGATGAAGATGGGTAACGCATTCAACACCACGATTTTTGAAGTCATCAAAGTAGTAAGCACCGCTGTAAACGGGTTTAGGATGAACACAGCAGGCGGCGTGTTCAAGAATTCGCGCTACCTAAAGAGGATCGAGGACATTATCCGTTTAGATATCGATAACCCCACGATGAGCACGGATTTCGTCGGATGCTATTCGCTGGAGTATGTCCATATTAAGACCAAGACAAAGAACATCGACCTTCCGGATTCCTCGAGACTGCTTCTTGATTGCGTCGTGTTTATGGTTGACAATGCCGTTAACACAACCGCCATCACAATCACCCTCCACGCCACGGCCTACGCCCGCTGCCAGGCGGACACAACGGAGTACACGTACCAGGGCAACACGTACACGGGCATCCTCGCCTACGCATCCGCGAAAAACATCACAATAGCAAGCGCATAAAGATATGGAACTGATTGCAAAAAAGGGCAAATGGCTCACCCAGAAAACGGTCGCGGAAGGCTACAAGCGGGGCTTTTGGAAAAGGATGACCCTGGCCTGCACACTCACCGAAAACGACATCGAAGAGTGGACGAACAGCCAGAAGGCGCAGTGGGAGGCGGAGCACCCGGAGACGGAGGACCTGCCGCCTGTTGACGAGTAGTTGACGAGTAACACCGGGGGCCTCCGGGCCCCCATCAAAAACAATTAACCACATGGAGACAATCTTACGTATTGCCGAGTTGCTGGGGGCCGCCGTCGCGGCGTCCTGGATCACCCGCATCCTCACCATCCGCGCCAGGGTGAGGCAGGAGCAGGCAGGCGCGGCCAAGGCCGAGACGGAGGTCAAGGCGGACCAGATTGAGAACATCGAAAAGATGATGGAAAAGGCATACAACCCGATCATCGAGGGCCTCACCGACCAGGTGAACAAGCTCCAGGAGAAGGTCGAGAAGCTGGAGGCGGAGAAGGACAAGCAGGATCAGCGGATCGAGGAGCTGGAGAACGAGAACCGCCAGCTGCGGCGAGCCCTTCGGGAGGTGTGCCCGGACAGCATCCCGAGCCGCCGGGGGGCCTGCGCCAGGAGCCAGCTCCGGAACGCGGACGGGACCTTCGCGAAAAAGGAGGGGGCGCCATGCTGATCACCGTCGAGCGGCGGTGGCCCAAGCCCACCTACACCGTCGGCCGCCTGCTGGTCGACGGCCTGTACTACTGCAACACGCTGGAGGACACGGACCGCGGGCTGAAGCAGACGGACGCGGCGACGTACATCGCCTCGCGGAAGGTAGCCGGGGAGACGGCCATCCCGAAGGGGACCTACCGGGTGTCGATGGACACGACCTCGCCAAAGTACGCGGGCGTCGCGTGGTACTGGCAGCTCTGCCGGGGTAAGATGCCGAGGCTTCTGGCCGTGCCAGGCTTCGACGGGATCCTCATCCACCCGGGCAACACGGCCCTGGACACCCGCGGCTGCATCCTCGTAGGGCGGAACACGAAGGTCGGGCGGCTTACCGACAGCAAGGCCTGCTTTGAGACCCTGTACAAGCGGATGAAGGAAGCCGCCGACCGGGGCGAGAAAATCATGCTCACGATAAAATGACGATGAAAGGGCTGAAAAAACGGGCCGTTTTTCTGGCCCTTTGGCTGTGGCAGCTGCCGCAGAACCTTGCCGGGCTCCTGATGGTCGCCATCCTCCGGCCGTAGGACTGCTACGACTT
>Ga0247611_10010475_pt1 | contig 10889 bp, 6 predicted proteins | sample 177DNAGHGhighgp2_FD_192422 | JGI IMG/M metagenome (GOLD analysis project Ga0247611, IMG submission 192422) | Sheep rumen microbial communities from Palmerston North, Manawatu-Wanganui, New Zealand - 1770 DNA GHGhigh gp2 | ecosystem: Host-associated > Mammals > Digestive system > Stomach > Rumen ... | reverse complement strand
GCCCTGTTTGCCTCCTATATGGGCAAGCATTATCAGATGCATGCCGCTTATAACAACTTCTATTTCAAGCAAAATGAAAATGGTGGCATCATGGATGATGAATACATCACCAACCCAGAGAAGAAAGCGGAGGGTAGTAAGAAATACGAATCGAACAACATTCCTATACGATTAGAGTCTTCTGCCAACAGGAATCATAACATGTCAATTTTCTTGACGCATCGCTATCGTCTGGGCTTTACACGGGAGGTAGTTGAACTGGTTGATAAACCTGCCGACAACAGACGTGGACAAAACATAGCAAAGGACGATAATGAGGAGAATGTGAATGACTCTCTGCCCGTAGTTGTACCAAAAGATACTATCCGCCGTGAGGAACTGGTACCTGTGACTAGCTTTATCCATACCTTCAAATTGGAACGCACGCGTCATAGTTTCAAGTCACAAGATTTAGACTCGCTGCCCCCTGCCCTCATCAACCTCAACCAGACGGCTGACTCTACGGTACGCCTAAGCATCAAGAACGTATTCGGCATTGCCCTGCTGGAGGGCTTTAACAAATATGCCAAGGCAGGACTCACAGCTTACCTGTCGCACCAATACAATCGCTATACATTGATGAATCCTGATGCTGATCTGCTGAATCCTCAAAACATCAAATATACTGAACATGAGTTGTATATAGGTGGCGAACTGGCCAAACGTGAGGGAAGCCTTATTCATTATAACGTCAATGGAGAAGTCGGAGTGGCAGGCATTGCTGCCGGTCAGTTCAGACTGGATGGTACGGCGGATGTCAACCTGAAACTGTTCAATGATACGGTACGGGTGAAGGCACATGCTTACCTTCGCAACACATTGCCGTCGTTCTATATGAGACATTATATATCGAACCACTATCAATGGGATAATGAGGACTTTAGCAAGGAAATGCGGTTGAGGATTGAAGGAGAGGTCGATTTCCCATATACAGGCACAAACCTGAAGGCGGGACTTGAGACCATCAAGCATTATACCTACTTGAACAGTAAGGCGTTACCACAGCAGACAGATGGTTCGGTCAAGGTGGCAAATGTAACGCTGACACAAAACTTCCGCTTTGGCATCTTCCATCTGGACAACGAGATAACATGGCAAAAGAGCAGCAGCAAAGTACTGCCATTGCCTACATGGAACCTCTATCATAACCTTTACCTCCTGACGAAGATTGCCAAGAAGGTGCTGAACGTGCAAATAGGTGCTGATGTTCGTTATTTCAGCGAATACTATGCTCCTACCTATGCACCTGCCCTGCAGCAGTTCCATTTGCAGGACGAGACAAATCGCATCAAGATTGGCAACTATCCTGTGGTGAATGTTTATGCTAACTTCCAGCTAAAACGTACCCGCTTCTTCGCGATGTTCTACCACATCAACGAAGGAATGGGCAGTCGCAGGTATTTCTACGCACCTCACTACCCTATCAACCAACGCTTGTTCAAACTGGGCGTTTCCTGGAACTTCTATGACTAAACGGTGGTGGCTATATGCTATTATAGGAATAGGCGCTATCATCATATGCCGCCTATTCTTTGAAACCAAGAAGGTAGCTCCTGCACCACGTGACTATCACGAGATTGTTGCCAATGACACGTTACGTGTGACCATGGAGTATAATGACATCTCCCTCGTAGAGGGTACTGACTCCATTGAAGGATTTTACCTCGAGTTGATAGAGGCTTTTGCCCGTGATCATAATTTAGTATTAAAGGTTTCACCTGAAATGAGTATGGAGAATCGCTTGCAAGGCTTATTGGATGGACGTTACGACATGATAGCAGATGGTATTCCTATCATGACAGGACGTGATGACTCGTTGTTGTTTTCACGACCTATAGCCCGGAGCTACCAAGTATTGGTGCAACGGAAGCCACTGACAGCAGATGATTCTGCAAAATACATCAACAGTCAGGTGATGCTGGCAGGCAAGACACTATATCTTGTAGAGGATTCGCCTGCCATTCTGCGCATAGAAAATCTCATAGAAGAGATTGGAGATACGATTTATGTCAATACCATTGAGAAATATGGGGCTGAGCAACTGATAGCCTTAGTGGCGCATGCTGATATCGACTATGCAGTATGTGACCACCATATTGCTGTATTAGCTACTGATAGCCTACCAAATATCGATATCTCCATCCCAATCGGTTTTACGCAGTTCTATTCATGGGGAATGAGAAAGGAATCACCTGTTCTTTGCGACTCTATAAATCAGTGGTTAGATAGATTTATGAAGTCTTCTGAATTTAGAAGACTTTCGAAGAAATACTTAATTTATTAGTATTGTTCTTTTTCTTTGTCTTCACGCTCTTCCGCTTAGGCCCAATAACCCATCCGGATGTTTAATTATCCATTATCAATTATCAATGTCTTGTAGCCAGGAGGCGGAAGAAGCATCACTCGGCATACGCCAGTCACCACGCGGACTGATGCTGATAGACCCCACCTTTGGTCCATCAGGCAAGCAAGAACGCTTGAACTGCTGGTTGAAGAAGCGGCGGCAGAAAGTCTGAAGCCACTTGCGGATGGTATCGTCATCATAGGTGCCCGCAAAGCAATGCTGTGCCAGCATGAAGATCTTTGCCGGACTGAATCCACAACGCATGAAATAAAACAGGAAGAAGTCGTGCAGCTCGTACGGACCCACCAAGTCTTCGGTCTTCTGCTTGATATTGCCTTGCTCATCAGCAGGAATCAGTTCCGGACTGATTGGCGTATCTACTATATCTAATAAGGTGGCCTTAGACAACTCATCGACATCATGCAGCGCCACCCATTTTACTAAGTGGATTACCAAGGTCTTGGGGATGCTGGCATTTACGCCATACATCGACATCTGATCACCATTGTAGGTAGCCCATCCTAATGCCAGTTCTGACAAGTCGCCGGTGCCAATTACCAGGCCATTCATCTGGTTCGCCACATCCATCAATATCTGCGTACGCTCACGCGCCTGTGCATTCTCATAGGTCACATCGTGGTTGTTTACATCGTGACCTATATCCTTGAAGTGCTGCAAGCACGCATCCTTGATGCTGATTTCCCTGATGGTAACACCTAATCTCTTCATCAGGTTGATGGCATTGTTATAAGTACGGTCGGTGGTGCCAAAGCCTGGCATGGTGATGCCCACGATGTCCTTGCGGTCACGTTGCAGTTTGTCGAAACAACGTACACACACCAACAAGGCCAGTGTAGAGTCCAAACCGCCAGAGATGCCCACCACAGCTGTCTGGGCATGGGTATGTATCAGTCGCTTAGCCAGACCTGCCACCTGGATGGAGAAGATTTCTTCACAACGTTCATCCAGCATGGAACCTTGTGGCACAAACGGATGAGCATCGTATTTACGTGTCAGTTCCACTGGTTTGTCGCTGGTGCGGTCAATAATCACACGCAGTGCCTCCTTGCCGATATACTGTCGCATACTGGTAGCAAAGGTAGTGTTCACACGGCGTTCACCACGCAGGAACTCCACGTCGATCTCACTTATCACGAGCTGAGGTTCCATCTCGAAACGCTTGCTACGCGCCAGCAGCCTACCATTCTCATAGACCAGCGCATTGCCAGAATACACCACATCAGTAGTGGATTCACCAAAGCCGCAGGAACTATATACATAGCCCGACATGCTGCGGGCACTTTGCTGACTGAGCAACTGACAGAGGTAGTCATGTTTTCCGATGCACTCGTCGGTCGCAGAGAGGTTACAGATGATATCAGCACCTTTCAACGTCAAGATAGAGCTGGTGGGGATGGGTGCCCACACATCCTCACAGATTTCCACGCCAAAGATGGCCTTGGGAGTTTCAAAAAGCATATCGTGCGTAACGGGTACCAATTGGCCACAAAGGCGCACGTTATCTTGTTTGATCATGTCGCCAGAGGTAAACCAGCGCATCTCGTAAAATTCTTTGTAGTTGGGCAGGTAGTACTTAGGCACCACACCCAGAACCTTGCCATGCTGAATTACCGCAGCGGCATTCAGCAGCATACCATGTACAGACACAGGCATGCCGATGATAGAGATGATGTCCATCTGACGGGTGTTTTGCATGATCTGCAACAGACCACGTTCAGCCTCGTCCAATAACAGCTGCTGTGCAAACAAATCGCCACAGGTATAGGCTGTGAGTGCCAGTTCGGGGAAAGTGATAATTTCCACTCCCTTGTCGTTGGCTTCAACAATCTGTTTCTCAATCTCTGCTGCATTATACATACAATCAGCTACCCGTACGCCAGGTATGGCAGCCGCAACTTTCACATATCCGTAATTCATAGTCACAAATTTTATTTCTACAAAAATAGTTAAATTGTTTCAGCAATACAAATCTTTTCTTATCTTTGTAAAATAGATGTTATTTAAAACTATTACTAATTTATTTAAATCTGTGTGTTATGAAGAAATTTAGATGTACTATTTGCGGTTATATTCATGAAGGAGACGAGGCTCCTGAACGTTGCCCACAGTGTAAGGCACCCGCATCGAAATTCGTAGAGGTAGTTGAACAAGAAGGTGCTCCTTTGGCTTTTGCTGACGAGCATGTGATTGGTGTAGCCAAGGGTGTAGATGAGGAAATCTACAAGGGATTGGTTGATAATTTCAATGGCGAGTGCTCTGAGGTTGGTATGTACCTGGCCATGAGCCGTCAGGCTGACCGCGAAGGCTATCCTGAGATTGCAGAGGCTTTCAAGCGTTATGCTTTCGAGGAAGCTGACCATGCTTCTCGTTTTGCAGAACTTCTGGGCGAAGTGGTTTGGGACACCAAGACCAATGTTTACAAGCGCATGATGGCTGAGCAGGGTGCTTGCGAGGGTAAGATGGCTATTGCTCGTAAGGCAAAGGCACTTAACCTGGATGCTATTCATGATACTGTGCATGAAATGGCAAAGGATGAAGCTCGTCATGGTAAGGGGTTTGAAGGACTCTATAATAGATACTTCAAGGAATAATTGAAAATTGAATTCTTTAGAGACAAGAAAAAGCTGCGAAATTCGCAGCTTTTTCCATTTTATTTATTGTTAATACTCAACTTGCCTATTAGAAGCGAACGCCTAATGTCAGCATAACCTGATGACGATCATTTGTAAGTTTCGTTGCGGTATTTGGATAGATGCTATTGCCTTGTTGTACAACGAAAGGATACAAGTTAGCCTTATAAGTATCATATTTATAAGCCAAATCTGCATAGAACGAACTGCCACGATAACCTACGCCAAAGGTAACTGTATGACGATCCATAGTGTTAGCATAGTCAGTATCGGTCTGGATAGAATAATACGGCAGGTCCTTAAAGGCATTGTCATTGAAAAGTGACGTGCGATAGTTATAACCAGCGCGAAGGCCAAATTCTGGTATAGGTTTAAACTCCATACCAACTTTCAAACCATGTACAGCTTTCATCATATCTCGCGTAGAGTTCTCGAAATCGAAAATTTCATCATATCCATCAACATCGCGGAACTTCATATAGCCATAGTCTTGATACTCGTATTCTGCATCAAAAGCAAACTGGCTACCAATGGTTGAAGCCACACTGACATTGAACAACCAAGGAGTCTGGAAATGGAAAGGACGAATCATCTCGCCAGGAACAGTCAGTTCATTGACAGTAGATACATGGGCATCGAAAACTTCGTCTTCAACTGGATCATAAACAGTGGAATTGAGTTCTGCACTAGTCTTATAATCCAAGCTATAGAATGTAGGAGTATGCATAGCTAAACCGAAACGGAACGGTGAGTCTTCGAATGGGCGGAAGATAGCACCTAATTTGAAGTCAACACCAGTACCTACAATACGATTCCAGCTACTTAAGTCATAACCTTCATTCCTGGTCTCTGGATAAACCTCCTCATAGTAGGTATATTTCTTAAAATTCAGATCGTAGGCACCTAATGTAAGACCCAAATACACGCGATCATTGATATTAAACGCCACATTGAAACTGTACTCATCCAAGTGACCACGCTGTTCCACCTCGAGAAGAGCATTACCCTGGGTGTACATACCATAATATTGCTCATTCTCGCCTGTTGGCTCAATCACAAAGCCATTATAACCAATAGCAGAAAGCCAGCCTATTTCATCGTTTTCGAAAGCATTATCCCATGCATCATACATAATGCCATCAGCTTGTTGTGCCATTTGCTGAGTCTGGGTAAAATCGCCTAAATTACCAGCGAATTTCTGCTTATTGAAGAATGACTTCACTCTGCGATAGTTGAAACCAAAGTTAACATACCGCAATGGTGTAGAGTTACCTATTTTCGATGAATAGACAAAACCTATCTGGTTGAAATCACCTCGCACATCATCGTTCTTAAAAGTACCTGTGAGTGTATTACTCTTGGTATTAAAAGATGATAGTCCAAAGGTGGTCTGCACATCACTACTGCGAAAAATACCAATACCAGCGGGGTTGGTATTCATCGTTGAGATATCACCACCCAATGCACTCATAGCGCCGCCCATACTCACAAAACGAGCAGTACCGTTCAAGTCCTTGTCTATGAACTTTGCACCATCATATACAGTTTGTGCTGCTACAGAGCCTGCCAATAACAGCAGGCTCCATACAGCCAATGTGATTCTTTTCTTCATATCTTATCTTATTCTTTTATATTATCAACTTTGTCACCATAGCATAGCATTAGCGTGAACGTGTGCCACCTCCGCCGCCACCGCCACGGGAGCCTCCACCGCTAAATCCACCGCCACCACGGGAACCACCGCTGAAGCCACCACCACTGTAGGAACGAGAGCTAGAGCTGCCCGAATAACTACGAGTAGAACTGCTACTGCGAGTAGGTGCAGTGCTATTACTACGTACACGAGAGCTACTGCTGGAACCAGGGGTGTAGCTACGGTTACTGCGTGTACTAGTGCTTGGACTGTAAGAACGGGAACGAGTACTAGTGGTGCCAGAACTGCTACGTACGGTAGATCCCCTACGGGTATTAATAGTGGTGCCACTACTATTACTGCGCACTCGAGTCCCATTAGTATTTGGAGAAACAGTGGTATTGCTACGAGTACCAGAAGAATTGGTACGCACACGGGTACCATTGCTATTGATTACCCTTCCATTGGTAGTAGTACGAGTGCGAGTGCCATCGGTGTTACGTACACGAGTACCATTACCTGTACGGGTACGGACATTACTATTGTTCACGCCTATACCATTACCACTTGCACCTCCTCTACGAGTTGCATTGGAATATGTGCTACGTGCACCAGGTAAACCACGGTAGGTGTAATTATGTGGACGATAGTGGTAACCACCCCAACCATAATGGTGGTGAGGGCCGTACCAGCCTCCGTACCAACCGCCATACCAGCCAGTATACCATGGGCTATACCAGCCACCATACCAGCCATAGTGCCATGGGCTATACCATGGGCTGTACCAAGATGAATACCAAGGATGGTACCAGGTGCTCCAACCCCAGCCCCAGCCTGCTACAGAGAATCGCCAATCATACCACAGACGGTTGGTCCAAGTTGGGAATACATATGCATAGTAGTCGTCAACAAATACATTCCACTCCCAAGAGTTCAAACCATAAACAACATCCCAATAATATGGGCTGCTGATGCTGATAGCGAAGCGGGGATTACGGAAACGAATGATACGGGTAGCATACTCATAATCGTCTTCGTTACCATCATATCCACCTATCCACTCACCATCAAGTTCGCTGTCATAATTGGTTTCACCATTTACTACAGCTTCTTTGTTGGAAGCAGTAGCATCGCCACTATAGCGACGGTTGTATTCATCGACACTTCGCTTATTCTTTTTATTACCACTCACTACCACTTTAGTCCCTTTTGGAACAACAACGGTAGTAGCTGGGGTACCAGAGTTTACGACCACTGTTTTACGTGCTGCCTCAGCCTCTGCTTTCTGCTCAGCAGCCTTTTCCTGTTCCTTCTTAGCCTTAGTAGGAACATAGTAAAGGTCGTCAACCACATTCTGTGCCATCACCAAAAAAGGTGCGAACACTGCCATCAGCAATAAAACAATCGACTTCTTCATATCCTTAAATTTTAAATGAGTAATCTTCTTTTTACTCTTTTAATACCCGAAATTAATCATTACTGCACATACCCGCAAATTATTTTCACTTTTTCTTTATCATCATTGTTTTTTTTAACTAAATTGTTTCCTGAATGGAAAAAACAAGCTATCTTTGCAAATAAAAACGTAATTTATGAGAATTGGCAATATTGTTCAAAATTATATATCTGAGCGAGTGCTACCCATCTGGTGCATTTTCCTACTCGACATTTTTATGGTAGCCTTGTCGGTAATCATGGCTTGTTTGTTACGCTATGATTTCACTACAGTTTTCTCTTCTGAAAGCATCTTAGGTAAGGCCATTCTATGGATACTGCTCATAAATATAATATTCTTCAAGGTATTCCATACTTATGCTAATGTCATCAGATTCTCGTCTTTTGTAGATATAATGCATATTTTTGTTTCACTCACCATCAGTCATTTACTACTGGTGATTACAAGCATAGTGTGTGAAGTCGGTTTTAATTACGAGTTTCTTCCCATAAGTATTCTGCTCATATCATATGTATTTTCATTTGCCGCACTTTCAGGAATGCGCGTATTAATTAAGGTAATATATGAGTATTTTAGTTTTGACGGCAAGCACGGAACTAATGTATTTATTTTTGGCACACGTGAATATGGCGTAGACATTGCCAAGTCTATACGTTCAAAATCACACTATAAGTATCGTCTTAGAGGCTTTATATCCAGTGATCCTGCCTTCATCGACAAGGTTATCATGGGCGTGAAAGTTTATCCTTTCGACAACGAGCTGGTTAATGTTTTAGAAGAGAAGAATATCAATGCTGTAATCGTGACTCCTTACAACATGGATAAGTTGAAGGATACCTCATTCACAGAGCAACTATTGTCACGCGACATAAAAATCATGGTGCTGCCTAACCTGAGTGAGTGGAACAAAAACACAAACAACATAGGCCAATTAAAGGAACTACAAATTGAGGATTTATTGCAACGCGATCCTATTCAGATTGACATGCAGAAAATTGCCTCACACTTGGAGGGTAAGCGCGTGATGATTACAGGTGCTGCTGGATCTATTGGTAGTGAGATTGTGCGACAGGTAGCATCTTTCAACCCATACAACCTTGTATTGATTGATCAGGCAGAGACGCCACTGCACGATATACGCTTAGAGTTACAATCAAAGTGGATTGAGATTGAGGCAGAGACAATTGTTGCAGACATTGCTAATGCTACTCGCATGGAGCAAATTTTTGCGCAATATCACCCTCAGTATGTATTTCATGCTGCTGCTTATAAGCATGTACCAATGATGGAGGATAATGCCTCAGAAGCTATTCAGAACAATGTAAAAGGTACGCGAATTCTAGCTGACCTGGCTGTGAAATACAAAACGGAGAAATTTGTAATGATTTCTACCGATAAGGCTGTGAACCCATCGAACGTTATGGGCTGCTCTAAACGTATTTGTGAAATATATGTGCAGTCGCTCGCAAAGAAACTTGAGCATGACGGGAACAAGACTACACAGTTCATCACTACCCGATTTGGCAATGTATTGGGCTCTAATGGCTCTGTTATTCCTTTGTTCCGTAAGCAAATTGAGCAGGGTGGTCCTGTGACAGTAACACATCCAGAGATTATCCGCTATTTTATGACAATTCCAGAAGCTTGCCGACTTGTGCTTGAAGCTGGTAGCATGGGTAGTGGAGGTGAAATTTACATCTTCGACATGGGAAAACCTGTGAAAATCCTTGATTTAGCAAAGCAAATGATAAGTCTTTCAGGACGTAATGATATCCAAATTAAGTTTACTGGTCTGCGTCATGGTGAGAAGCTTTATGAGGTGCTATTGAATGATAAAGAACATACAAAACCCACCTACAATAACAAAATCATGATTGCAGACGTGCGTGAATATAACTATGACGAGGTGAAAAAGGAGATAAAAGAACTGGAAGAAGTTTCTATGACTTATGATCAAATGAAAATTGTCGCGAAGATGAAGGAGATTGTACCTGAGTATGTAAGCAAGAATTCTATATTTGAAAAACTAGACCATAAGTGATTCTCTCGAAATGTTAAGAATTGATTTATTCAAATAATTAATACAATTAAAAAGGCTGCATATTTTGCAGCCTTTTTAATTTTGAAATATCTACTAGGTATAAGAGGTGTGGCAACTCCAACCACTTCACATAGCAGAAGTCCTGACGGTGAGGCAACAGTTTGTTTCGTGGATACATACGAATAGCACTCTTGTACTGTCCGAACTGAGTGGGTGCCAACTTAGCCTCGAAGATGTAGTTATTACCGTCACGACCAGTGAGCTGAAGTGGTTCAACACTATAGACACACTCCTCACCATCCTTATTAGTATAAACATTCACCTTCTCCAAGCCGACAGCATCATCAAGTCCTTGCTCATTTATAACATAACGGATGGTATATTCTGAACCTGCCTCAATACCACCAGCAGGGAAATTCCATGAGGATGACACAACATTAATGCTATCCCAACGCTCAGCCACAGCTTCCTTCCACTGAGCAATTTCCTTAGCAAGGCGATAGTTATCCTTTGCTATCTCCTTGAAACGCTTAGCTTGCTTGATATAGAACTTATTATAGTAATCATCCAATTGACGCTTCATTGTATAATGAGGTGCAATCTGAGCGATGGAATTTTTGATTACCTTAATCCAACCCTTAGAGATACCCTTCTTATCCTTGTCAAAGTATAGAGGAACAATCTCATTCTCGAGCAGATTGTAGATGGTAGCTGCATCAAGCTGA
>Ga0247611_10010474_pt1 | contig 10889 bp, 8 predicted proteins | sample 177DNAGHGhighgp2_FD_192422 | JGI IMG/M metagenome (GOLD analysis project Ga0247611, IMG submission 192422) | Sheep rumen microbial communities from Palmerston North, Manawatu-Wanganui, New Zealand - 1770 DNA GHGhigh gp2 | ecosystem: Host-associated > Mammals > Digestive system > Stomach > Rumen ... | reverse complement strand
CGAATGGCGTTTTGAAGGATTATCTGCTTAGGGGATATGCCGTTCATCAGCAGGTAATGGCTTTACAGCAGATAAATCTGCGTATTGATGCTCAGAACGACAGAATAGCACGGATTGAAGGTGCGCTAGATCAGCAACAACAGCAGTTGGACTTTGTGGTTCGTGCTAATGAGAAGCCTGAAGAACTGTTGATCCCTACGGGATGTGTGTGGGATGCGTATATGTTTGTGTGTGACTTGATAAGGAGTGCTGAGAAGAGAATCATCTTAGTTGATAATTTTGTGGATGAGCGTGTATTGACGATGCTAGACAAACGAAACAAGGGCGTCTCAGCTGAAGTACATACTCGCTATAACGAGCAGACGAAATTGGATTTTGACAAGCACAACCAACAGTATGAGCCTATCGGTTATGTACAACTGCCACATGCGGTACATGACCGCTACTTGATAGTTGACGATGATGTGTGGCTGTTGGGCACTTCGGTGAAGGACATGGGACGGAGCTTGTGCACAATCATTAAAGTAGGCTTTACTCCTGAGACTGTGATGACGATGATAAAATAGGGGTCATGATTCATGGTTAAGGGTTCAAGGTTAAGGGTTAAAGGTTAAAGGTTCTTGTTTATGCAAGCGACCAGAGCTCGAGCGAAGGAATAAAACCGATAGAATCACTGGACAATAGAGGAAAGGGAAACTATATGATAAGGAAACTAACTACCAATTCTCGATTGGTGAATGACATATTGGCGGCTTACATAAACACCTATAAGGCTTTGTGTGAGCTTATCAATAACTCGATACAGGCGGATGCTAAAAACATAAGATTAAATATCGATTATGCGGATGAAAATGTCGTTACACCGCTGCCAGTTAGTCGTATAGTTTTACGAGATGATGGTTTTGGTGTTCATATCAATGATATTGAAGAAAAACTGCTAGACATTGGAACTGCTAATAAGAAAGGTGGAAAGGGAGTTGGGCGTTTTGCAGCATTTCAGATTGGGAATAAGTTTACGATAGAGACTGTAGGTTATTCACAAGAGGACAAGACTTGGTCTCATGCCGTAATCCCTCTGGAGAGTGATGACTTTAAGAAAGAGAGCGACGTAAGGCAAGTGGATATTGATACCATTGAGGAACTGCTGGACAAGAAAACGGATACATATTACCAGATTACAATAGAGGATCTCTATGATGTTGATGCAGGGAATATTGAACAAAGGAAAAGGCTGACTAAACACTTTAATAGGAATAACATCAAGGATAGTCTATTCGAAACTTATTGCCTCAAAATTTTTAATGGTGACATAGCTGTCTATGTCAATGACGAAAAGATAAATCCTAAGGACTATATCATGGGAGAACCTGAAAGGAAACTCAGCGAATACATTGACAAGAAAGGAACCGAGCATCGGGTGGAAATGGACTATATCCAGATAAAAGGCCTGGATAAGATTCGAGTATATCTGACAACGCTAAATGCTGGTGTGCATGAAAATGCGATGTGCTTTGAATATGCTGCACCTTGGTTAGGTCCAAGCATTGGCGGATGGTTGGTTTATTATTATGCTGAAGGTATAACATCTGATGTGCTCCGAAATGCTGACTTGGAAGATATGGACGAGGAGTTTGCCTCGTATAGACAATTCGTAAAAGAAAAGCTTAACGACTTCTTCAAGAACAAAAATAAAAGATATGATGAGTTCGTGAGCAACCTCAGGGGAGATGTGTATTATCCATTCAAAGATGGGAATACATCTGAATCGCAACTGCTTGCATTTGATAAGCTTGCATATATGGTTGAGGATAAATACGGCTTTCTGGAAAAGAAGGATAAGGCTAGGAGTATTCTTTATCCGCTAGTGAAAAGGAGCATTAGCAGCGGTGATTTTGAAGTGGTATTGAAGAGTGTGCTAAAACTGTCGGATAAAAGTGTGAAGCAGTTCAATGAGCTTCTTGGACGGTCGGAACTTGAGGACGTGATAGAGTTCTCGGACAAAGTTTCGAAGAAGATGCAGGACTTGGAGTTTATTGAGAAACTGACCATTTCGGAAATATCAAAGCGGGTGAAGGAAAGGAGCGAGCTGCATAAGTTTCTGACCAAAATGCTCTGGATTTTCGGCGAGCAGTATAGTAACAATACGACACTTCTTTCTGACAAGAACCTGGAGAATAATCTTAGGAAACTGAGTGAGGATTGTATGGAATATAAACCCTCGAAGAAGGATGACAATATCAATGAGGCTATTACGGGTAGTGCCAAGAAGAATATAACAGACCTGTTTATGTATTCGGAAAGAATACTGGACGAGGAGAAACGAGAGGTGTTGATAGTTGAGCTTAAAGCCCCAAGGGTGAAGATAAGCCCGAAGGAACTCAGCCAGGTACGGAAGTATGCAACACAAATATCTCAGAGCCCTTATGCGCCTAGTGATGTTCGCTTTGTTGTTTTGCTCGTCAGTTCTGACATCAATAATGAAGCACTGTTAGAGATACCAGGAAAGGAAGGCAATCCATTTTTTCTGATGAGCCCGAAGAACAGCAACGTTAGTGTATATGTGATGCGCTGGGTCGATATCTTAGAGAAGTCAAGACGGCGACTACAGTATCTTTCCTCGCTCCTTAAGACAAAGGATGTGGACGTTGTGGAGAAGGCAAGAAAAGAATTCCCAGAGATAGACTTTGGACTTACTTCTACGCTGAGGAAGAGGGCGTTGTAGAGGATTGAACGTGTTGTGGGAGCACTTATGGAGAATGGTGAAGGGTGCAAATAGTGAAAAGAAAGAGTAATGGCTTTTGACCCTGGCAAATATTTTGTAGAAGATTGGACTACGTATCAGGATAAAGGCGTGGTTGTCTATCGTTTTAGAGATGATCTCTTGGATGAGTTCATTTCTGACTTTATATTGCCTTTCAGATTAGCCTATGTTAGCACGGAAGAAATAGTAAGCGGAGTGGAGCACGGCTATTGGAGCAGGAAGCAAGGTATTGCTAACCAATTGCCAACAACGCCAATGATCAAGTCTGGAGAATTCTCTGAAATTCTTGTCTATTTTCTTTCCTTGTGTTTTCGTTGTCCGGACGTTAATGTATATCCGTTGAAGTGGCTTTGGAAAGAGAATCCAAATACCCCGATGCACTTGTCGGATATAGCCATGGCAAAGTGCGAGGACTGTCATAATCCATCAGAGGATGATTATCTCTATTTTGTGGAATCGAAAGCTGGGGCAACACCTCTACCTAAGGTGACCAGCAAAAGTGTTATGAATGATGGAATACTTGGAGCACTGGATGATATTGTATCAAGAGCCAGCAAGATGGTAACTTTTCTGATTGTGAAGTTCAATAAAGAGAAGAACTATGAGATGGCTGACAGAATGAACCGCTTTCAGGAAACCGTCAAGGTGAAATACCAGCGGAGATTTAATGCGGCAATAGTTGTTGATAGTAAATCTCTGGACCAGCATATCAATAATACTACGCAAGAGAATTTGGATAAAGCCAGGCGACTGAGAGTGGAACTGTTTGCCATACCAATAGCCCACATGAAGGATGTCTATGAACGAGTGCTGGTTGAAGCACAAAATACATAGTCGATGGAAGAAACACTATCAAGATGGATTAACGACTCAGAGGCATTTGAGATGCAGCGCAGTTACCATGTGCTGAACCAGAAAATGTTTGAGTTTCAGGCAAGGCAGGATGATTTTTACATCACTCTGCTAAACCGCCTGTACTTCCTTCTTGAGGAGGTGAAGGATGATGACTATGGGACTAAAGAGGCGGAGTTGCTGGAATTGGCAAAAGGATTACTTGTCTATTCGGATAAAGACACCAAGGACTTGTTTACATCCGTAGATCAGGTGGAGAATATGCTTTACGTAGCCTCGGCCTACTATCTGACAGGCTACGAGGCCATCGCATCGCTATTGTTGAGACCACAGCCGATAATTGAATACAATAATAGATATGCATGGTTGATAGCCTATATCATAGAAGGAGGAAAGGACCTTGATCCAGAGAGGGATGAAGAAATAGATGATCTGTACGGTCATATAGACTTGTATCTGCAAACGGGTGAAGAAGACTTTCTTGAATTACTAGAAGAAAGAATACAGCAGCTCTGCGATAAGATGCCGTTTACTACTCTTGACGAGTTCTTTGACTGCAACATATTGCGCCATGTGCTCAGGAAATTCAGGAATGATAACCTGTGGAGAGACTTAAAAGCGACAGACGGAAGCGTAGAATGGGATGACTATGTGGGTTTTTCGAGAACGCAAGGCATTCTGCAGTTTCTGCCTTCACAAAGAGATGCCATCGGGAAGGGGTTGTTGACATTTGAACACTCGTTCAGCTTGAAAATGCCTACCAGTGCTGGAAAGTCGTATATTACAGAACTACTGGTGTATTCAGAACTTCGCAGGAATCCACAGGCTAAGGTGCTCTATCTGGCTCCACTTCGCTCACTAAGCCACGAACTGAATGAAAGATATAATAAAGTAGGTGAGGCATTGGACTTCGAGAGTTTTGCTGCATACGGCGGTAATTCCTCGACTCTGGATAATGCCAGACTTACCAATGCCCAGCTTTTTATTACCACACCAGAGTTTTTCGCATCGATGGAGGGAGGTGATGATGGCTTGTTGGACTTGTTTACACTGGTTATCTGTGATGAAGGACAACTGCTGGACAGTCTGAACAGAGGGGTCAACTATGAGTTACTACTGTCTAGAATCAAACGTAGAGGAATTGCCCGTTTCCTGTTTATATCGGCCATTATACCCAATATTGAAGATGTTAACACATGGCTGGGAGGCGGTAGGGAAGAGGTTGGCGATAGTATCTACAGACCTTGTGAGATTAAGCTGGCCTATGCAGAACGGAACGGCAGAGACATCAACCTGAAAGTACTGAATTCGGATTATCAACATGAGAAGTACACCATCGAAGGATTTTTAACAAGGAAAGAGAATGTCAATGTAGCTATAGGAACACCAGCTACGCTTAGTGTTGCATTGGGACTGAAATCGGCCAATGCTGGCTCAACACTGATATTTACCTATTCGAAGGGAGGAAAACGAGGCTGCCAAGTTGTGGGCAACAAGCTTGTAGAGGTATTAAACCTGCATCGACATGGTGTGAGACTGATTGACGACCGAAACCGTAAACCCATAGAAAAGTTGACAGAATATTTAGCCTTTCAATATGGTGGTGATTATCCACTCACCAATTATGTGCGACTAGGCTTTGCCTATCACAATGGCGGCTTACCACAGGATGTCAGAGAATTTATTGAAGACTACTATAGGGACAAGAAAATCAAGATACTCATTAGTAACAGCACTCTAGCAGAGGGCGTTAACCTGCCGATTAAGACACTGGTTGTGTATAATTTGGCCAGATTTAATCACGACCTGATGCGCTGGGAACTGATAGAAAGTACAGAAATCAGAAATATCTTAGGAAGGGTAGGAAGAGCAGGTCGAGAAAAGTATGGCTTAGTGATATTGCCCAAGAATGAAGCGGTGACAATGGAGACCATTGTGACGGCACTGAAGGGGAATGGCATCCATACCATCAGAGGAATATTCTATAACGTCATACAAAAGTTGATCGAAGTAAGAGGAGAACTGACAGACGCCAAGATAGACGAGACTTTGTTTAAATATGGAGCATCGTCGGCTATAGACCAAATGATCTACAGATATTATGGCATGGCAGAAGAGCAGAATATTATAGAGGACTGTATCCAGGATTCGCTAGCCTATCATCTGTCTGACAATAACTCCAAGCAGTATATTCGCAGAGCCTTTAACGTGAGATATAATAGAATTGAGGCAAGCGTGGAAGGCGATAAGGTGAATCTGTTGAAACAGACGGGGTTAGAACTGGATGATTTCTTGAGGCTGGAAGGAATTGAATCCGAAGATGTGAGAAGGTTTAGTACGGAGACCGTTATAGATAGTGAATGGCTGAAGTATATTATTGGCATCGTTTATTCCATGCCGACAATGGGGTTGGAAAAGGAAGGGCTGTCAGGCAATGTACGGGAGCTGGTAGAAGATAAGGAAGCATTCACTGCTTTTCTGATCATGTGGATGACAGGTGCACAATATTGCCAGATAGCTGACGTTGCAGGGCTTGCCGTGGACGAAGTGCTGGAGTTGTTAGCGCAGTTGCAATATCAGTTTCATATCCGGCTGCAGGGGCTTATCAGGTATCTGAGAGCCAAGTGTGATTTTGAGGATGAAAATCTTGTATTATTACCGGACTGTATCAAGTTTGGCATTTCGAACAAGAATCATATTACGCTGATTAAAGGTGGATTGAAAGATAGGATAGCTGTGCATAAGATAGGCGAATTTGTCGAAAACATGGAAATAGAATACACAAATCATCGCAGTTTGCGCAGACAGTTAAGGAGGACTTTTGACAGATTGGAGGTGTATATAGAAAATACGAATATTCCTTTATTGTCGAAGGAAAGAATTATCCAATGGATAGGAGTTTAATCATTCGCGAGGAACAGGATATTCTAAATCACATTGGAACCGAGGACGAGCAGACTGAAGGGCAAAATGATGAGATAAAAAACGTAAGAACGCGAATTCATTTTAAGATATTATTTTATGGGAGTGAACGATAGAGATGTTTTAGATTTCTTGCGAAGCAAAGAAAACGGAATATGCCAACTGGGCGAGTTGTGGGATAGACTGAAAGTCAAACCTGATATTACGCTTGATTGGGTGATAAATGATATTGAAAATCTGGAGAATGAAGGACTTTTGTCATTCAATAGAGATACTGATACTTTGACGTTGCTTCCAAAAGCTAGAAGGCCAGTGGTGCCCATTGCTCCGGATAGAAGAAGATAAAAATAGATAAAAATGACGGAAGAATCTCTTTCAAAAATAGTTGAGCAGTCGCTTAATAGCGTTGATTTAAGCAAACTCGAAGAGGTAAAGGGCGGCTCGACTAAGCATCAAGTCTTTGCACTACTGAATCTTGTGACAGGGGATGTTGTAGGTGCTGCAGAGTCTGAAATGCAGGCAATTAGTGACTATAAGGAGGGTGAATTCTTCAGAAAGTATGTTAGGTTTTTATACGGACTTGTAGAAACAACTCCTGAGGAACGTCATAGTTTCATAGAAGAGGTACATGAAAAGGCTGAAGATTTTTCCGGGAATGTCATTTTCGGTATAGTCGACCGAATGGATAATATCAATAAGGAACAGGTATTGGCTCGCTTGACTGTGGCCAAGATACATGAATGGATAACAATTGAAGAGTTTTTCCGGCTTTCGTCTATGTTAGAACGAATACCGTATGTTGACTTGAAATTGCTACATAAGTACGAAAAACCGTATTATGACGAGAGTGGCGATACAGAATTGTTGTATGCTACTGGCGCTTTGAACCAGCATACTATAGATGCAAATGGCCCAAATAAATATGTCTTGTCGACTTTGGGAGAAAAGCTTCTTTGCTTTGGTTTAGGAATTAAAGTTGAAATGAAACGCGAATTGGGAACTAATATTGAGGTTGATACTGCTTCGGAAGAAGATATCGAGGAGATTTTTCATCAGCAATTAGCAGAAGCCCAGAAAAAGCAAGAAGAGAAGGAATATAATGAAAGTGATAGGGCTATGTTTGATTATGATGTAATAAGGGGGAAGTAGAAGTAAATAATCCGCTCTCTTCGACAGATGTGAGCGACATCTATGCTGGTAATCGATATGTGCATGGAATGCTCTTTGAGACTGGGGCGAGAGGGAGGGGGTATCTCAGCGGCAATGCTTCGACTACTTCGGTTGACTCAGTAACCACGGGACAAGTAGATGAGGCAGGAGGAGAGGTGGCGATTGATGTCAGATGTAAGAGGGAAGATGTAAGATGGATCAAGAAACGCGTTGGTTGATGAGGTATAATGAGGTGAAGAGGTTCATCGAGGAGAATAAGAGGAATCCATCGAAGCATCGGATTGAGGAGCATGATATGCTGAACTGGATTTTATGTTAGATACAACATAATAATCCATTATGTAGTGTAGTAAAATATGTGGGCATGCATCTGAATAGCCCCTGTTGCTGCAAAATTCCAATAGTTTACCCAACATAATTTTACCACACTACGAGTAAATTAAATGCTTATGAGAAAATCCATTAGTCCTTTATCATCACGCCAATGACGCTTGGGAATTTTGACATTTACAATGTTACATTTCTCAATTGCTTCAATTTTCATTTTCATATTAATTTCTGCATATTGGTTGGTGGTTTCTATTGACACATGGCCAAGCCAGGCGCGAATAGTATTTATGTCTACCCCAGCCTGTAACAAATGAGAGGCTGTGGTATGCCTGATGGTATGAGGGCTGAGCCGTTTCTCCTTTACTGCGGGATATTGCGATTCAATTGCTTTCCCATACTTAGTGACCATTTCATAAATACCATAGCGAGTTATTGGGTTTCCAAAACGATTCGTAAATAGAAACTCTGACTCGCCTCTCGTACCAATCAAATTGCGCAGCACTCTACAAGTCTTTGCCCATAATGGACACTTCCTGGTTTTCTGTCCCTTACCAGTTATTGTGACAAGTCCAGTCCCCTTTTTCCCTCTGGGTAATTGTAAATCCCCGATGCGCATATTTGCAGTTTCATCTGCTCTGGTTCCGGCATTGTACATAAATAGGAGCATAGCGTAGTCTCTATAACCCTGTTCAGTATTGGGGTTTGGGGCTGCCAACAAAGCATCCATCTCTTCTTTCTCAAGATAAGTAATCATACGCCGACTCGCCTTTTTGATTGGTATTGTATTGACACTTGCACACCATTCAAGATGATCTGGAGAATGAATTGAGACATATTTGGCAAAAGCATGTATAGCAGCCAGCCTTTGGTTTCGTGTACGTATGGTACATTTTCGCTCTTTTTCCAACATGTTCAAAAAACTGACAACGCGACTTATGGAGATGTCTGTCAGCAACAAATCATCGGTTGTCTTCTTGCATGGTTTGGCTGCAAATGGCAGCAACAACTTAAAGGTGTCGCGATAGCTTTTGATAGTGTTCTTAGACATATTCCGTACAGTGACTAGATATTCTGAGAGGAAACGGCGAAGCCAATAACCAACATACAGCATCCTATATTCGTTACTCATAGTCATTTTCCTCCATGTTTGCATATTTACAGAAACGATCATTAGCACTGGCCAGTAGTTCTGGAGTCATAGTTAAATAAACAGAGGTTCCAGATATGTTTGTATGTCCGAGATATGTCGATAGCCTTGGAAGCATTACCTGCACGTCTTGCCCTCGCTGATACCATTCTGTTAGTCGTCTTACTGCAAAGGTGTGGCGCAAGTCATGTACTCTAGGCTGATACTTCCCTCTATCTTCACGATGAATTTCTGCATTGTCGCGCACCCTTCTGAAAATCTGACTGAATACCTGTTGTTTCATCGGTTGCATGTTCCTCATGAGAAAAAGAGGGGTCTCGCTGGTTGTTGGCATCGACATTGTTTTCCGCCAATCGAGAAAGGCTATGATAACGTCTTTAACCTGATTGTTATAGGTGACAATTCTGGACTTATAGAACTTGGTTTCTCTGATTAGCATACATCTGCTTTCCAAATCACAATCGCCAACCGCAAGTCTCATTGTCTCACCAATTCTTAATCCCATGAAATACGTGAGTTGTATAATGCACTTTATGCACTCTGGGAAGATAGGTGTTTTACGCTTGTAAAGTGTAAGTGAGCAGTCAAATAGCCGCTTTATCTCTTCATCACTATAAATGTACGGCTTAAATGTCTTTTGGTATTGCGGTTTGTCTTTTGGCAAGGGAATATAGTCCATATACCCACGTGTGACAGCCCACTGGAAAAAACCGTTTAGAGCTATATACTTAACATGCCAAGTGTTGGTGATGATACCTGTCGGATAAATTAGGAAGTCCGAGCAAATGGATTCTGTAAGAAGCGAGATGTCATCTTCTTTCAAATGCCGAAGAAAGTGATAGAGGATTTTTGAGTTGGTCGAGAATTTCTCGCCTATACTCCTTCGGTAACTGATATATTTATTTATCAATTCTGACACATTCATAGCAAACCCTCCCAATTCATATCAGACACACTGTGTAACGACTTGACATCAACTTTAGCATAGATATGCCTACGTCGGGCGAAATCCAGTCAGTAGCATCGGACAAAATCAGTCACTCACGAGTCTGCTAAACTAATTTCGCGGCAAAGATAATCATTTTTTTCTTAAACTATCACCTTTTAACTCAAATCTTTGTGCCGTATGCACGATTCTGTCCAAAATGGCGTCCGCAGCAGTGGAGTTTACCTTCATCATGTCGTACCAGTTGGCCACAGGCAGCTGGCTGATTTGACCGTCCGAATTGATTGAACATGCTCCGATTTAGCTAAACGCCATCTTGGCAAAGACTGAGTTGTTGAGATTTATATTTCTGTGGCTATTGTAGCCCTGAAGATCCAGAAGTTCCTCGAATGCATCTTTGTATTCGGGGAATTTTTGTATGGCGGCGTTGATAAGAGGGGTGCCAGTGTCTGCATACTCGCCAATGACAGCCTTACGGTGGCGGTAATGCCAATAGATGTTGTCGTTATCAGGGTATTTAATGATAACACTACCCAGCCAGAACTTGCAACGAGAAATGTTCTCTGTTACGTATTCTATGAATAGTTTTTCAAAATAGTCTTTGATTTCATATTCATCCTTGATGAGAATGATGGTGTCGAAGACGTCTTCTGATTCTGGGAAATCCCTGTCTTTGAGGTATGTGTCTATAAACCGATGAATCAGTTTTTTGAGCATATCGTTCACAAAATCACGTGAGAAACAGTATAAACCAAGATGAT
>Ga0247611_10010473_pt1 | contig 10891 bp, 9 predicted proteins | sample 177DNAGHGhighgp2_FD_192422 | JGI IMG/M metagenome (GOLD analysis project Ga0247611, IMG submission 192422) | Sheep rumen microbial communities from Palmerston North, Manawatu-Wanganui, New Zealand - 1770 DNA GHGhigh gp2 | ecosystem: Host-associated > Mammals > Digestive system > Stomach > Rumen ... | reverse complement strand
CGTACATAAAAGATGACAAGTGTTGTCTTCATTAAGAACATAAAGACCAATTACGTCCCTGCCGTCGGCATCTTTGCCTTCCAGATGTCGATAGATGTCATTATCAGTAAGAGGCGAAAACTTACGATTGGTACAATCGGCACATTTGAATGTTCTCTTGTCGCACAGTGGAGTCCATTCATTCTGACATACGGGCTGGTAGCCTGCTTTCCCACTTGTTTTGCTGTACCATCTACGGGCAAACACGTCTTCACGCCCCTTGAAAAGGCTTCTAAATAAGTCCACCTTCTCCTGAAGAGACAAGTTTAGCATTGCCGTCGGTTTCTTTTCTATGGGCGTAACATCTTCGCCAAGCCTTTTTCTAAGCTCGGCATTCTCGGCTTCTAATTCTTTGATGCGCTCAAGTAGCCGTTCACGTTCTATATACCACTCTTGATGTTGCACGGATTATATTATTGCACAATATGGTTATTATGCCTTAAAGCCCTGTAAGATCAAACTTGTATACTTTTTCTTCAGCTTGAACCTGTTCAAAAAAGGTTATCATGTAGATAGGATAGTAAATAACTCTGCCTTTTGTCTGCACATTCTCTTGGCAGAACACATAAGCCATGGGCACGGCATATTCTTCATTCTCCATCACATTGGAAAGTGCATTGTGCCGTTCATAGTCCTTGCCTGACTTAACTTCTATCGGCAGCATGTTGCCAGCATACTCAACCACAAAGTCCAACTCTCCTTGTTTCTTGCTGTTGAAATAGTATAGTGAATGTTGCTGGGCCTCAGAAAAGCCATGAGCATAAAGCTCTTGGGCGACAAGATTTTCAAAGACTGATCCAAAATTGATGTTCGGATTCGGACTGAGCAATCTGGTCTGAATGTTCCCTCCATACATGGCAGCAAGCAGTCCTACGTCGTTGAGAAAAAGTTTGAATAGGTTTCGCTGCTTGTTCAAAAGCAGAGGTACTCGAGGTTCCTCAACATTGTATGCTGGGATAGCCACACCTGCATCCCTGAGCCATAAAAAACTGTTCTCGTATTTGCTGAACCGTGCCTTGGCCTTTGGCCGAGCCTGCTCAAACTCGGAAATCTGAACGAATTCTGATTTCACTCGCTTACTCGCAGCCTTTTCGTTCAGTTCTTTTAGAATAAAGCGTTTGTTTTTTGCGTTAAGCTCAGATGGTATAAGGTCGTAGATTTCTTCTATCTGCAACTTATGGTCATGGTCATATCGGGTGATGTCTCTCTTATAAGTACGAATGATTCCGCGTTGTTCTTCATACACTCTGCGCAGGTTGTTTGTGTCAAGGTACTTTTGAACTGCTGCAGGCATTCCTCCGACGATAAGATATAGACGGATAGCCTCCAACATTCTCTTGTGAATAAATTCATCAACAGGTCTCTTCTCCTCAAAACACGTTTGCAAATGGCTAATAACATCTGTGCCAATACCAATAGCCTCAAAGAACTCTAGAAGGTCAAGAGGATACATTTCTATCTCATCCATGTAGCCCACGGGGACACTACGCAGGTCGTCCAACTCAACACCAAGCAAAGAGCCACTCATCACATACTTGTAACTGCCCTCGTCTACAAGGAACTTGATTGCCGTTACTATCTCCTTGCACTCCTGCACTTCGTCGAAGAAAATCAATGTTTTCCCCGGAACCAATGGCTTTTTTGTGAATGCTGACAGTCGCAACAGCAAATCTTTTGCTCCTTTCTGTTCGCTGAACAATTCAATGGCATCTGGTTGTTCTAAGAAATTGATTTCAACAACATTGTCAAAACATTCCTTGCCGACCTTTCGGATGGAAAAGGTCTTGCCGACTTGTCTGGCTCCAGTTACCAACAGAGAACGTCTGTCGTTAAGTAGAAAGCTACGTATTAGCTCGTCAGCTTTGCGTTTTACCATATCAACTTATCTTTGTGGTGGCAAAGATACAATATTTTACTTAAACACAAGCATAAATACCAAATAAAATACACTTTTCCAATATAAATAATTAGACTTTCTTACACTTTTCCAATATAAATAATTAGACTTTCTTACACTTTTCCAATGTATTATTAACACAAAGATAATATTTTTCCAAGATATGAAGAGGGCATTTTCGATAATTTGTTGTATTACTATGACCTTTTGGAATATTGTCAGAATGCTCAAATAAAAAGGCACGGGGTGCATGACCTCGTGCCTTTGAATAATGGTTCCTTATGAAAGGTTATTCGATGACAACAAGTGGGGTGTCTTCCATGACACTGTCGCCTACTTTCACCAGAACGGCTGTTACCTTTCCGCCCTTCTCGGCATCAAGGTTGTTGGCCATCTTCATGGCTTCGAGAACGACAACGGTATCGCCAGCGGCAACGGTGTCGCCAACAGCTACCTTCACATCGGTGATGACACCCGGCAGTGGTGCCTTGATGGCGTTGGAGGTGTTGACAGGTCCGCTGGCAGCAGGAGCTGCAGCGGCAGCAGGAGCAGCCTGGGCAGCAGCGCCGCCAGTCTTGACGACAACCTTCTTCTTCTCAGGCTCCGGCTCTTTCTCCATCTCTACCTTGTAATCCTCACCATTGACAGTTACGTTGGCGATGTTCTCGACAATGTCACCGATGGTGACTTGATACTCCGTCCCATTAATAATATACTTGTATTCTTTCATAATGCTTGTTTGTTTTAAGGATGTTGGGTCATGGTCAGCATGCGTGAAGCCCAGTCGGTGTGGTGCTCCTTGATGGTGATGATGCCTGTTTCCTTATCGTGCACGTTGTTGCCTTGGAACTCATGCATGGCAAGAGCGATAGCGGCATACACTTCGTTATTGACTTTTCCCATAATGATTTGTTTTATTACACCTTTTACATCGGAATGTTACCGTGCTTCTTAGCCGGCAGACCCTGGCGCTTGGTGGCCAGCTGAGCCAGTGCACGACAGATGCGGAAACGGGTGTTGCGCGGCTCAATCACGTCGTCGATGTAGCCATACTTGGCTGCCTGATACGGATTAGCGAAGAGATCTGAATACTCCTCTTCCTTCTCGGCAATGAATGCGCGTACATCCTCGCCAGCTTCCTTCTTGGCCTTGGCTTCCTTAGCATAGAGCACTGCAACGGCACCAGAGGCACCCATCACGGCGATCTCGGCATTTGGCCAAGCGTAGTTGACATCGGTGCGGAGCTGCTTACAGCCCATCACAATATGGCTACCACCATAGCTCTTACGCAAGGTAACGGTTACCTTAGGTACGGTGGCCTCACCGTAAGCATAGAGCAACTGGGCTCCGTGCAGGATGACGGCGTTGTACTCCTGACCTGTTCCGGGAAGGAATCCAGGAACGTCAACCAGCGATACGATAGGAATATTGAAGGCATCGCAGAAGCGCACGAAGCGAGCACCCTTACGACTGGCGTTCACGTCGAGCACACCAGCATAGCAAGAAGGCTGGTTAGCCACGATACCTACGCTCTGACCGTTGAAACGGGCGAAACCTACGATGATGTTCTTGGCGAACTTAGGCTGAACCTCGAAGAATTCTCCGTTATCCACCACGGCACCAATCACCTTGTACATGTCGTATGCCTGGTTCGGATCGTCGGGCAGAATCTCGTTCAGACTGTCCTCCATACGGTTGATGGGGTCGTTGCACTCCTTCAGCGGAGCCTGCTCCATATTGTTGCTGGGGATATAGCTCAAGAGCGTCTTGATCATCTCGATAGCCTCTTCCTCGGTAGATGCGGTGAAATGTGTCACACCACTCTTGGTAGAGTGTACGCTGGCACCACCCAGATGCTCCTGGTCAACATCCTCGCCAGTTACTGACTTCACCACCTTCGGACCGGTCAGGAACATGTATGATGTGTTCTCCATCATCAAGGTGAAGTCGGTGAGGGCAGGAGAATATACAGCACCACCTGCACAAGGACCGAAGATACCGCTGATCTGCGGGATGACACCAGATGCCAGAATGTTACGCTCGAAGATCTCAGCGTAGCCACCTAAGGCGTTGATACCTTCCTGGATACGTGCACCACCAGAGTCGTTGATGCCGATCACGGGAGCACCCATCTTCATACCGAGGTCCATCACCTTGCAGATCTTCTCTGCCATGGTCTCAGACAAAGAACCACCGTTTACGGTGAAATCCTGTGCGAAGACATATACCAACCGACCATCAATCGTTCCGCTACCGGCAACGACACCGTCGCCCAGGAACTGCTTCTTCTCCATACCGAAGTTGGTGCAGCGGTGAAGCTTGAACATGTCAACTTCCTCAAAACTTCCTTCGTCGAGCAGCATGTCAATACGCTCACGGGCAGTGTATTTACCACGTGCATGCTGTTTCTCGATGGCTTTCTCGCCACCGCCAAGGCGAGCCTGCTCACGCTTGGCGATAAGATTCTTGATCTTTTCTAATTGTTTGCTCATTGTTTTATGAATTGGACAAATTGCCTAAAAAGACGATTTGTGAAAATTAGTGCTCACAGAGTTCGGTCAGGATTCCGCAAGTAGATTTGGGGTGCAGGAAAGCAATGTTCAGGTTCTCGGCACCTTTACGAGGAGCTTGGTCGATGAGGCGTACGCCCTTCTCAGAAACTTCTGCCAAGGCATTAGCCACACCATCCTCAATGCAGAAAGCCACATGATGTACACCCTTGTTACCTTTGTCGAGCCATTTCTGGATAGTGCTCTCAGGAGATGTCGGCTCCAGGAGCTCCAATTTTACCTCACCGCACTTCAAGAAGGCGGTCTTTACTTTCTGGTCTTCCACCGTTTCAATAGCATAACACTCCAGTCCCAGTACTTCCTTGAAGTACGGCAGAGCCTCTTCAATGCTCTGGACTGCAATTCCTAAATGTTCGATGTGTGAAATCTTCATGATGAATGAAATAATTAGCGTGAATAAAATAGTTGATGCAAAGGTACGTATTATTTTCCAATGCACCAAATATGGATGCTTAATTATTCCAAAAATATAGTACTAAAACTCTACGAGAACGCGCACATTGACCTGACGCCCAGTGAGATAGTTGGGAACGGCGTATTGCTGACTGGTTACATCGGTAATCCAATAGTACGAGTTCACGTTGTTGATACCGAAGAGGTTCAGGCAATCGATACCCAGCCATACGTTCTTCACCCACTTGCTGGCAGGTGTTGATGGTGTGGTGATGGGGTAGGGTGACTCGATATTGGAACGACCGATCAGACGATAGCTCATACCGATGTCGGCACGTTTGTAGGCAGGTGCGCGGTAAGGCATCTTGTCGAGTCCTTTGTGCGGCGTACTGAACGGCAGACCGTCGGCAAAGGCCAGCTTCAGCGACATCTTCCAGCGGTCGGTTCCGGGGAAGTAATCGGTGAAGAACAGGTTCATGGCCCATCGCTGATCGGTGGGCAACGGAATCTGCTTACCGTTGATCTTCATCTTCGTGTCCATCAGCGAGAAGGTAAGCCATGAGTCGCTGCCCGGCACGAACTCACCATAGAGCTTCAGGTCGAGTCCCATGGCATGACCGCCGCATTGCTGACTGGCATCATAAACAATCTTCACATTGTTCACGGTGTAGGGCACGAGGTTGTTGAGCAGCTTATAATAGGCTTCCGCCGTGAACTGGAAGGGACGGTCGAGCATCTTGAACCGCTGTTCGTAGGCGGCAATAAAGTGGATAGACCGCTGACTCTTCACGCGTTCGTTCAAAGTGGCGTAGGTAATACCGTTAACGGTCGATGTATCACGCAGTTCCTTGAAGAACGGCGCCTGGTAATAGAGTCCGGTGGCAAAACGCAGGGTGACATCGTGGTTGAAGGCAGGGATGATACCCAAAGAAAGACGAGGACTCACCAAACTCTCCCTATTGAAGTTCCAATGAGAGAAGCGCACGCCGTAGTTCAAGGTGAACAGCGTATGCTCACCAGGACTGGTAAAGCGGTAGGTGTCCTGCGCATATACCTCCAGTCGGTTGGCACGAAGCTCGTTCCTTGCATCGAGGGTATAGATCATGTTCAGGTCCTTACCCGTATGCGGAATACTATAGCCACTGGAGTCGCGCATCTCATATTCCCTTAACGACTCCTTTACCCGTTCAATCTTATAGGTAATACCTGTCTGCAGGTCGTGTTTCTTCACCTTCTGCTTCAACATCAGTTTAAAACTCTGCACATTGGCCTTCAGGTAGTTACGCGCATGCTCCATATAGGTACCCACGCCCAGGTTCTCACTCGTCTCGGTCTGAGTAAGCCAGTACTGGCCCTGAATGTCATACCGTTCCTGCTCATCGGTGTAGAACGTGGAGTATATCAGCGACAGATGGGTGTCGTTGGTGATATGACGGGTGATATTCAGCGTACCGAAATACGTGCGGAAGAGGTCCTTCTCCCATCCGTCGAAATAGACACGGAACGATTTCACGTTCTCCATGGTACCGAACTTCGTCTCACGATCCTCTGGATCGAACTGATAATGGTTATCGGCGATATCACCAATCAGCTCAATGCTCCACCGCTGGTTGGGCTGGTAGGTGAGGTAGGTCTGGTAGTCCAGGAAGTTCGGCTGGTATTCACCCTTCGTCTCCATCGTTCCCAGCAGGTAGCGGGTGGTCTTGTAACGCAGTCCGTTGCTCCATGTCAGCTTCTTGTTGGCGAAGCCCACAAAGGCGCTAGCGCCCAACAGACTAGCTGATGCGGTGGCTTCGAACTTCTTCGGACGTTTGTATTGAATGTCGAGGGCCGATGACATCTTATCACCGTATTTTGCCTCGAAACCACCTGTGGAGAACCCGATCTTCTCCACCATGTCGGGGTTGATGACCGAGAGACCTTCCTGCTGACCGCTGCGTACCAAGAAGGGGCGGTACACCTCTACATTATTAATATATACCGAGTTCTCATCGAACGAACCTCCACGAACATTATACTGACTCGACAATTCGCTGTGCGTACTCACACCCGCTTGTCCCTGAATCATCTCTTCCACGGCATTACCTGTGGCCGACGGGGCGTTCTGGATATCCTTCTTGTCCAACTGCTGGGTACTGCCGGTCTGTCTGATTCTTTCCGTCACCACCACTTCGCCCAGCTCCTTACTCTCGTCGAACAACTGGATCTGCAGCGTTTGCTTTCCTTGCGGTCGGCGTAGTACACGCGTCTTGGTCTTGTAGCCAATCATGGAGAACTTAACCTCCACGCTGTCAGCACTCTGCAGTATCATACTGAATTCTCCCTTCAGGTTCGTCATGGCCACCTTTCCCTGTTTCCATACCGACACAGTGGCCAACTCTACAGGGTTGTTGTCCTGGTCGGTCACCTTACCTTGCAGCGTAAAACTCTGTGCCTGCACACCGAGCGTTGTCAGGAGCAGACACATCAGGATGAAGCCAATTCGTCGTATCATCATAGACAATAACGCACCTTTCCACGATTTTATTGTGCAGACCCCTTGGAATGAATGATTATACCCTCGTTCGTAACATTAACAAAAGAAATAGAAACAATATGAAAATTAGTTTTCCGCTGAATTGATTACCTTTGCACAAAAATCCAAAACTTACTTACAAAATGAAAAGAAAATCTATGTTGTTCCTGTTGCTGCTGACAGTGATGACACTCAGCGCGCAGAATCCTTACCTCCCTCTGTGGGAGCATGTGCCTGATGGCGAACCCCGTGTTTTTGAAGATCCGGACAACCCCGGAAAGTTCCGTGCCTATATCATCGGCTCGCACGATGTGAACTACTCTGCCTACTGCGGTCCTGACATCCGAATGTGGTCGGCTCCTGTAGAAGACTTGAGTAAGTGGCGCGACGAAGGTCCTATCTTTACCTATTATATAGATGGTCAGTGGGACACGATGTATGCTCCCGATCTGGTGGAGGTGAAGGATAAGAAGACCGGTAAAAAAACTTACTATCTTTATCCGCATTCACGCGGATGGCGCCGCACTCCGATGGTTTGCAAGGGCGACCGCCCCAACGGGCCCTTTACGCCGATTAACCTCACAGAGGATGGTCGTCAGTGCGTTCCCGGCTCGTTGATCGACTTCGACCCGTCGGTGTTCATCGAGAACATCACCGATAAGAAGGATAAGGACTACGACATCGGTTTCCGCGCCTATGTGTTCTATGGCTTCCAGCACTCTACAGCCGTTGAACTTGATCAGAATACCATGTATTCACAGCGTGCGGGAACAGAGGCTATCGACCCGTTCATCCCTGCCAGCAGCGCCGACGGAAGGTTGCTCGACAAGGCAGGAAGTGAGTACAAGGCGTTGTATGAAGGACAGGATCCGCTCGACTTCAATTTCTTCGAGGCTTCTTCCATCCGTCAGGTGGGTAACAAATATGTCATGGTTTTCTCCGGCTACAGCGGCAAGGAATATGGCTTAGGCAATACCAACTCTGCCCTTCGCTATGCCTATGGTGACTCTCCCTTAGGACCGTGGCGTTCAGGTGGTGTCCTGGTCGATTCACGTGGTGTGGTGTTGAACGAGGATGGCTCGAAGCTCATCACCACCAATTTCGCACATAACACCCATGGCTCACTGCAGGAGATCAACGGTCAGTGGTATGTCTTCTATCACCGTCCGCCGCGTGGCTTCGGTAATGCCCGTCAAACCATGGTGGCTCCTGTGAAGATCACATGGGATAAGAAGCCAGTGGCCAAGGGTGGAAAGGTAACCATTTCAGGTTACGACCCCTATAAGAAAGATAATGTGTGGACAGCCAAGGCCAGCGACGGTAATGAATATACTGGTGCTGAGGTAACCAGCGAGGGCTTCCAGATCTTCGGTCTGCCGCCCTATAACTACTATAGTGCCGGCTACGCCTGCTTTGTATTTGGTCCGGGCTCTAACGACTGGATGCAGGACAATCACGATGTATGGAACAACTCAATGGATCTCGCCGGTATTCAGAACGGTGGTATCATCGGCTTCAAGTACTTCGGCTTCGGTGGATTGGCTAAGGACACCAAGGGCGTGAAGGCTTTCGAAGGCACGAAGGTGGGTAACGGAACGAAACTCACGCTGAACCTGACACCCAGTGGACGTGGTGCCTTTACGATTCGCGTGTTGCTCGACGATCCCTGGAAGGGTAAGGAGATCGCCTCTATCAATGTTCCCGCTGAAGCCAAGGGCGTGATTGATTGCGTTGCCGATGTTCCAGCAGTCGAAGGACTCACGGGCAAGCATGCCATCTATCTCGTTACAGAAGGTCCTGATGTACAGGCTCCGCAACAAGGCTTCGGACCGTTTGGTGGCCGTCGTGGTCCCCAGCAGCCGCAGCGTCCACAAGGACTCTACGACCTCCACGGAATCGGTTTCGGCAAGGCTGGCAGTCCCTGTGTGGCTCCTAAGGTACCGCAGGTTACCATCACTGCCGATGGTAAAGCGTTGACCATTCCTTCAACTCCGGTACGTTTCAACGCCCAGAACGGTTATGCTGAGCAGAACCGCTATCAGGTGTATGGTCCGCTGAAGAACAACAGTAAGCTTACCGCCACATCCGATGTGCCTGGTGTGAAGTTCGACATCAGTCCTATCGTTGAAGGTCGTGCCACTATCAAGGCCACCTACAACGGTCAGACAAAGATATTCTTGATTAACTAGATGATTTGAAGATTAGAGGTGAGAGGATTAGAAGGTTAGAGATATCTATCATGTACTGTATCTCAGTATGTATTCTCTAAACTTCTAATCCTCTCACCTCTAATTCTCTAAAAACTAAACTGACAAATACTTCCCCTGTATAAACCTCAGCTCCTGTTCCAGCATCTCGAGTTTCGGCATGGGGCATCCTGCCTTTTTGGCCTCTTGGATAGGACGGGTATAAAGGTAGTCGATTTCCATCGGACGGTGGAAGTCGGCATCGAGTTTCATACTGGGCTTATAGGGGGTCATGGCCTTGGTCATGGCAATCATCTTCTCTACGAAGGCTTCATCCACATGCTCCACACCCAAGGCTCTTGATGCTGCCACCACCTCCATCATCTGGTCGCGTATCAGCTGTTCGGTGGCGGGGTTGTCAAGCAGCTTGTTGGTGGTGGTGTCAAGGGCAACGGTCATTCCATTGAACGGCATGTTCCACACAGCCTTCTTCCAGCGGGCTTCCTCATATTCCACCTCGTTGGCCTCAATCTCTGCGTTACGGAAATCCGTCAGCAGCTTTGCAAACAGCTCCTTGTCCTTAACGGAGTAGTTTCCTAAGTTGATGCTACCGTAGCACTGATGGTCTATATGACCGGGTCCTACCTTTCCTGAACAGATGAAAGCCAGTCCTGCCACAATCTGCAGGGTAGGGAAGAGGACTTGCAGATCGGCCTCCAGTCCGATACCGTTCTGAATCAGTACCACCACGGTGTTCTCATGAATCAGCGGTGGTAACAAACTGCGCAACAAGTGTTCGTTAGTGGATTTCAAGCACACCAGTACCACATCGCATGTTGGTATTTCCTCCGTAGAGCGATAAGCGTTCACCTGATCCAGATGGAAACTGCCGTCGCACGAATCCACCTGCAATCCATTCTCTTTTACATATTCATAATCGGTGTGCAGCAGGAAGTGAACCTCATTTCCCGCTTTCGCCAGTTTTCCACCATAATAACCACCAATGGCTCCTGTACCTATTATAGAATATTTCATATCACTTCATTTTTTCTGCTGCAAAGGTAAGAATTCATTCGTAAAGAAACAAAAAACTTCTGAAATATTTGGCGGTTCGAAAAAAATAGACTACCTTTGCATCCGATTTGGAGAAATCGCCCCAAATTCCAGTCAACGACTGAAGGAGAGATGGTAGAGTGGTCGATTACAACGGTCTTGAAAACCGTCGTGCTGAGAGGCACCGGGGGTTCGAATCCCTCTCTCTCCGCAATATCACCTGATTATCAGTGATTTA
>Ga0247611_10010471_pt1 | contig 10893 bp, 10 predicted proteins | sample 177DNAGHGhighgp2_FD_192422 | JGI IMG/M metagenome (GOLD analysis project Ga0247611, IMG submission 192422) | Sheep rumen microbial communities from Palmerston North, Manawatu-Wanganui, New Zealand - 1770 DNA GHGhigh gp2 | ecosystem: Host-associated > Mammals > Digestive system > Stomach > Rumen... | reverse complement strand
TAGTGTTTGTTGCCATAATAGCCTCCATCTATCTGACTAACTAGTAATATCTATTATAGCGGAATTTACATATAAAAGTCTTTTTTTAAAGTTACAACCTTTACCAGCGGAAATTACTTTTGTAATTAACCTGATATTAAGAGTTAAATAATGTAATTAATGGTAGTTTATTAAACTGCCATTTTTTGTTATAATTGTTTTGTATTGTGAGTAGGTGAATTTAATGAGAATGAAAAATAATTATCACACACATTTAAAATATTGCAATCACGCAACAGGAGTAACTGAAGATTACGTTAAAGAAGCAATTAAATTAGGATTTAATGAAATTGCGATTACTGATCACGCTCCTATTCCTGTTGATTTTATGACTAAAAAAGAATACAAAGATAATTATTGTACCGAAAATATGAAACTTGAGTTTGTACCTAAATATCTAAAAGAGATAAAAGAATCAAAAGAGCTTCATAAAAATGAAATAAAAGTATTATCTGGCTTTGAAACAGAATTTGTATATGATAGAGAAGCTTTCTATAGATTTTTAAGAGAACAAGTAGATTTTTTAAATCTTGGTGTACATTTCTTTAAAAATAAAAAAGGACATATTATTGATTGTTATAATTATTTATCATATAAAAATCTTGAAGAATATAAAGATACATGTATTAAGGCAATGGAAACAGGCATTTTTAATACATTAGTTCATCCTGATATGTTCTTTTATGGATATAAAAATAAAGATGGAGAAAACATCTTTGATGATTTATGTATTAAAGTATCTAGAGAAATAATAGAAGCTGCGATTAAAAATAATGTTTATCTAGAGATTAATTGTAATAACATTAAAAAAGAAGATGTCGCTAAGGATATGAATTTATGGAAATATCCAAGAAAAGAATTTTGGTTAATAGCTAAAGAATATAAGGATTTAAAAATAATAGTAGGCTGTGATGCACATGCACCTGAAAGATTATCAGGCTTTCATGTTGATGCAATATATAAGTTTATTGATGAGTTAGGATTAAATGTTTTAGAGAAAATGGAGATTAATCACTAATGTATAAAATATTTAAGGATTCAAAGGAATATTTTTCATATATTGATTTAATGCTTGAAAATAATATAAAAATAAATAAGGCAACTGGTTTAAAATTATATTTTTCAAATGGAGATATTATTGAATTAAATGAAGCAAGAATTAATCCTAAAAAATATCATTTACCTAAATATAGTGATGAGTCAGTAATTAATATAATATCTGGTATTAGATACAATTATGGTTTTGACTATAAATATGAATTTGATAAAAACTTATTTGATAAAAAGTATAAGCATGTTGTTTATTTATTATTAGATGGCTTAGGCGTTAATGTATTAAATAAAACATTACCAAAGAATTCATTTTTAAGAAGATATTATTATAAGCAGATAAATGCAATTTATCCATCAACTACAAGTGCGGCAACTATATCTGCAAAATCAGGTCTATATCCACTTGAATCAGGTTGGACTGGTTGGCAAAATTATATTAAAGAAGCAAATAAGAATTTAATATTATTTACAGGTGTAGATTATTATTCAAAAGAAAAAACAGGTATTAATATAAATAAATTAATACCATTTAAGCCATTCTTTCATGACATGAATTTAGGAAGAATAATAGAACCTGATTTTTCTAAAAAATATACAAGAATTGATTCATTATTTAAACAAAGCTTAAAAACATTAGAAAATGATAAATTCCAATATATTTATTATAACTATCCTGATGAAATATTACATATTGATGGAATAGATGGAAAAGCAACTAAAGAGAAAATGAAATCCATTGATAAATTTGTAGAAAGCTATGCTAATAGATTACCTGATAATACTTTATTAATTATTTCAGCTGATCATGGCCATACTTCATGTAATCCATTAGATATTTCAGAATTTAAATCATTAAATAATTTATTAGAAAGAAAAATATCTAACGATGCAAGATGTGCAACTTTCAAAGTAAAATGTGGAAAAATGCAGGAATTTGAAGATTTTTTTAATCTATTATTTAAAAAATACTTTATTTTATATGATTCTAATGTTTTAATAAAAGAAAGAGTATTTGGCGATTCTAATGGTTTAATAAATGAAAGAATAGATGACTTTTTATCGGATTATGTCGCTATAGCTATCGGTGATAAGTATTTTAAATTAAATTCTGATAATGTCATCTTTAAGTCTCATCATGCAGGTATTACTGATGATGAGATGTATGTCCCATTAATTGTCTATAAAAAATAAGGATGTGATTACATGAAACATGAAAAGGAAATATTTAATAAGATTTTAGATAAAACCTGTTTATATTCAAATTTAATATTTTTAATATTTCACATTGTTTATTTTTTTATTTTCTTAGTTACTAATTCTAGAGCTATGTATATTATAAATATCGGCTCAGTTATATTTTATTCACTTTTATTTATTTTAATTAAATATAAAAAGCATGAAGCATTTTCGTTTTTAGCCTTTTTAGAAATAACAGCGTATATGGTAGTTGCTACAATACTTTGTGGATATGATTCAGGATTTCAATTAGTATTTATAGGATTATGTGTTTTAGTATTTTTCGCTTCATATTTTTCTAAGAAAGCAGGAGGAATACATTTAGTTAGAGGTCTTCCTATTTCGATATTATATGCAGTTATATTTATATTTTTATATTTTTATTGTAAACATTTTGACCCTGTATATCCTTTAAATCCAAAATTATCTACATTCTTTTATATAACACATACTGTTGCAGTATTTATATTTGTTATTGCGTTTATGTTAGTTTTAATTGAATATGTATTTAGACTAGAAATTAGAATTATGAAAGATTCTACAACAGATAAATTAACACAAGTAGCAAATAGATTAGCACTATCTACTTATTATTCTGATTTAAATGATAAAGAAAATTATATATTATCTATATTTGATATTGATGATTTTAAGAAATTAAATGATACATACGGACATTTATGTGGAGATTATGTATTAAAGGAAATAGCAAGAATTGCTAAAGAAAGCATTGATTCAGAACTTGATTTTATCTCACGCTGGGGCGGAGAGGAATTTGTCGTATTAATTAAGATTAATGAAAATATAGAAGATATCTATAAGAAGATTGATATAATAAGACAAAAGATTAATGATTTTAAATTTAAATATGAAAATAATGTATTACATGCAACAATTACTATTGGTATAGCGTCATTTGATAATGATAAATCACTAGATTTGTGGATCTCAAGAGCAGATGAAAAGCTATATGATGGTAAAAATAGCGGTAAAAATAAAATTGTTTATTAAGCATCACTTTGTGGTGCTTTATTAATGAGGTGTCTATGGAAATAAAACTTATATTAGGAGATATAACAGCATCAGATGCTGATGCAATAGTTAATGCAGCAAATACTAAACTTAAAGCAGGAAGTGGAGTATGCGGTGCTATATTTAGAGCTGCAGGTTATTTCGAATTACAAAAAGAATGTGATAAATATTCACCTATTAATACAGGTGATGCAGTAATTACTTCAGGCTATAATTTAAAAGCTAAATATATAATACATACTGCAGGACCAATATACAAAGATGATACATCTAGTATTTATTTAAGAAATTCATATTATAATAGTTTAAAACTAGCATATAGTAAAAGTCTAAAAACTATTGCTTTCCCATCTATTTCAACAGGAATATATGGATATCCTTTAGATAAGGCATCTGTTATAGCAATAGATGCGATATATGAATTTAATAAGGATTATCCTGAAAATAATATGGTTGTATATTTTTATTTTATAGACGAATATACATATAGCTTTTATAAAAAATATTTAAATAAAAGATAAATTTATGAAATTCTTCTGTATTGAATGTTCAAATAAATTAATTTATAATTTATATATAATTTAGTTTCTGGAGTTGATTTTATGTTTTTAGCATTTGGAAAAATTGAAGTAATATTATTTATATCATTAGCATTTGTTGTCATATTACTTGCAGTATGGCTTATTGTATCAGTAATAGTAACAAAGAAAAAGAAGAATTCTATACCTAAAGAGATTACAGAAGGAATTCATGAAGAAAAATCAAATTCTAATGATGCTTTAGAAAAATTAGAAGATAATACTGAAAAAAATGATAATGATGAATCAGTTTTATTAGCTGCAAAAGAAGAAAATGAAGATGTAAAAGAAACTGAAGAAACTTTAACTAATGATGCTAAAGAACCAGAAGAAAATATAGAAGAAACAAAAGAAATAGAAGAATCTAAAGAAGACGATGTTAAAGATTCTAATAAAAATGATAATGAATTATCTAATGAAGAAGCTGAAAATGTAGAAGAATCTAAAACAGAAGAAAAAACTGAAGAACCTGTTATAACTGAAGAAAATGAAGCTTTAGATAAAGTAGAAGAGTCAGTAAATGAAGTTGAAGAAATAAAAGAAGATTCTAGTCAAGAATTAGAAGAAAATAATACAAGTGAAGAAATTAATGAACCAGAAACAAAAGAAAATACAGATACATTAGAGAATAATGAATCTGAAATAGAAGAAAATACAGATGATAATTCTTTTGAAGATATAGCTGAATCACAAGATAACGAAATAGAAGAGCCAAAAGAAGAAAGTGTTCAAGAAGAAATAAAAGAAGAACCTGAAATTGTAGAAGATAATACTGAAGTAGAAAATACAGTTGAAGAAAAACCTGAAGAACTAAAAGAAGAGATTAAAGAAGAAAAAAAGGCATCTTCTAAGAAAAAAATAAATGCTATACCTGTTAAAAAGGGAAGAACATATAATGGAAAATATGAAATATTCCAAGTAGCTGATGGATATGCATATCACCTAAAAGCTTCTAATGGTGAAATATTAGTTGCATCTGAAACTTATGCATCTAGAGATAGTGTGTTAAAAGCAATTAAAGCAGTTCAAAAGAATCTAGAAACTGGAGAAATTAGAATTTCTGCAGATAAGAAGGGTAAATTCAAATTTAAATTAATTGCTAAAAACTATAAGATATTAGCGATTAGTGCTAGCTATTCAGTGGAAAAGAGTGCAATAAGAGCATCTGAGTCATTTAAGAAATATGCTTTAATTGCTGATATTGTAGATGTTGAAATAAATGATAATGAATTAGCAACACCAATCGAAATAACAACTACTGAAGATAAAGATGGTGGAAAATTTGCTATTGAGAAATTTGATGGAGAATATAGCTGGGATTTAAAGGCATCAAATGGTCAAATATTATGCCAAGCTGAAGGATATACATCTAAAGCAGGATGTATGTATTCAATCGAAACATTTAAAAAGAATATTGTTGAAGGACAATTTAAATGTGTAAAGGATAAGAATGGTCATTATTGTTATAAATTATATACTGCAAATAATAGAGTATGTGCAGTAGGTGAATCATATACATCTAAGCAAAGTGCTGAATCAGCAGCAAATTAAGTAGTTGCATTCTACAAAAATGCGACAGTTGAAGAAATAAAATAATATTTAGGGTTATCAAAAAGATAACCTTTAAATTTTTAAAGGAGCATCTTATGCAAATTGAATTACCTAGTGGAATAATAAAAGGAATAATGTCTGGTAAAAAGAAAAAGGATTCTAAATATGATAAGGCAAGAATCCAAAAGATATTAATTGGTAATGATGTATTTATTCAATTATCATTATTTACCGATAAGCAAGTATTCCATTCTAACTATAAAGAAACTGAAATTAATAATAAGATAATTGAATTATTAGAAACTGATTTTAATAATTTAGAATTATATACTAATGATTTTATTTATTCATATAGAATTACATCTAAAGGAAAAGTATTGAATAATAGAAGAAAAAATAATGAATTATTATCTACTATAGATCATAATAAAAAGAAAAAATATATCTTAGAAGAAGGAACTATTGTTCCACCTCTTGTAGATTTAGGTGTAATGCTAGAAGATGGAAGAGTTGTAAAGGCTCAATATGATAAATTTAAACAAATAAATAGATTTTTAGAGATAATTGATGATTCAATAAAGGATGAAAAAGAATTATCTATTATTGATTTTGGTTGTGGAAAAAGCTATTTAACATTTATTTTATATTATTATTTTAAAGAAATAAAGAAAATCAATATAAATATAATAGGCTTAGATTTAAAAGAGGATGTTATTGATAATTGTAATAAAATTGCAGAAAAATACAATTATACTAATTTAAAGTTTTATAAAGGAAACATCGCAGATTATGCAAAAACTAATAGGGTTGATATGATTGTTACACTTCACGCATGTGATACTGCAACTGATTATGCACTTTATCATGCAATTAATATGAAATGTAAGTATATATTTTCAGTTCCATGTTGCCAGCATGAAATAAATAATCAGTTATCTACAGATATATTACATCCAATTAATAAGTTTGGAATATTAAAAGATAGATTTAGTGCATTATTAACTGATTCAATTAGAGCTAATATATTACAATATTATGGATATAAAACAAATGTTATGGAATTTGTTGATTTTGAAAATTCACCAAAGAATTTATTAATTAGAGCAACATTAACTAATAATTCTTTAAATAATAAGATAAAAGAAGAAATTACTAATTTAGTAAACGAATACAATATTAAGCAAACATTATATGAATTAACAATAAAAAATGAAAAATAAGGAATATAAAAAGGATGGGCGTCATCCTTTTTATAATTTATAATCTATATATTTTAAGAAATCATTAACATATTTTATTGCTTCATCTTTATTTAATAGATTAACCCATTTTTCTCTTTTAGTTAAATCTGTATTTAATGAATATTCATAGAATCTCGCGGTTTTATCTCTATTTGTATTATCCCACTTATTAAAACCACGTAAATCTATATGTTTTCCTACATTACATTCAATAAATGCAGCAGTACCATAATCTCTCCATGGTCTAGCAAGGAATGTACCATCTGCAATTTCATTACATATTAGATTACATTTATAGAATAAATAGCCATATTTCATATCTTTAGCATGTGCAGGTGCGGCTAAATAGCCTTTTCCAATTGAAATAATATCTGAATTAATGAATAAAGCTTGACTACAGCCAAATATAAAATCTGTATCACCATATATTTTACAGTTTTCATATATTTGTTTAGTTTCTCTTGGGTTTAATTGTTCTTTTAATAAGAATCCTGTATATCTTTCAATTAAATCTTTTGGTAATGGGCCTGTAAATAATGTATCTTGTGCACTTTTTAATATTGTATTGATACATTTAAAGTTATCACCACATGCACTTAACGCAACAGCTTGCCCATATTTAGATGATGGCTTTGATCTATTTTCTATAGTAACATTTTTAATTGTTACATTAGCTCCTGTAACAAGTAATGTATATGTTCTAAATGTGTTAGCTTCGTTTCCATCATTTAATATTTTATGAAAATAATCATCATTTGTAATTATAGTATTTTCCATATCTTCACCAATTATTGTAATATTATTATTAGTTATATGGAATTTTCCATTATATGTTCCTCTTTTTAAATATATAGTTTCTCCATCTTTACAGTTATTTAATATATCTTTTAGTGTAGATGCATTGTTTATTTCTATCATGTTATTAATATCCTTTCCATCATTTGTAAGAATTTTTCCGTTAGATATATTACAATTATAACATAAAAAGACATAATTGTGTAAATGTCTATTAAAGTAGCAAAAATGTTGATTTTAAGCCAAAAAACTAAATAAAAAAAAGATATATTTCTATTGACTAATAATTGCAATAATGTTAAAATTAGGTATGAAATTATGAAAGCGTTATAGTTTCATTCTATAAGACTAATCGTAATCAAGGTGTAGCGATGAGGTGGTATTATCAATAAGAGCGTAACAGGCTACAGAGCTATGGACTTGTTTCTATTAGCCCTTTTTGGATGTCTTTTGGAAGGCCTTGTAACAAAGTTCGGGGGAATAATGTTAGGGACTCCAACAATAACAATTTCATTTTTAATTGTAATATTAGCTGTAACAAGATGGAATCTATGGGGATTGATTCTTATTCCGTTTTTAGCTATTTCAACTATCATAGGTGGTAGCTTTTCGGATATCGACTTTTATAAAGCGTTTTATAGCTTTGGAGGAGATTTTAACAATGGCCTTGCAGTTTACATCTCGACCATAGTTGGACTTTCTAGTATCGGATTAAATGTTATTTTATATAAGGTGTTTGGTACTAGAAAAATTGTAAGAAGCCCTCTTATATTAATAGGGGTTATTATCGCCGATTATGCGGTTTTTTCTATTTTACAATTTATAACTTATAGATTAATTTCAGCAGGCACTCTACTACATCCTGCCGAATTGTATTTTAAAGGAAGTAATGGAAATACGGTTAATCTAGCAGTTTATGGCGAAAACGGTTTTATGAAAAACTTACTAGCTTTAGGTATATCAGTAGTAGGATTATTAGTTTTAAGATCTCAAGGAGTTGTAACTAATGTTGTTGAAAAACTCGTTGATGATAGAAAAAATGCAGAATTAGATGCAAAAGACAGAGAATTCAGAATTGCAGAATTTGAAGAAAAAGAAGAAGAAAATGAAGAGTTGCAAACTAATGATGCAAAAGATGAATTAAATGATTCATCTAAAAATAAGATTTAAAGGATGGTGCGTGTATGCAAAATACTGTCAAAACAGATCAAGCAGTTGTTAATGAAGTTGAACGTACGAAGTTTAAACGTGGGCTTCAAACAATCATCAAAGATTGGCGTTTATACGTTTTATTAATTCCAATGCTTGCATTCCTTATTTGTTTCAAGTACATGCCAATTAGAGGTATTCTTGAAGGTTTCAAATGGGGTTCTTATAATGAGTCAGATAAGTACCTAGTTCAATGGTGCGGTGCAAACTGGCTTGAATATATTTTCGTAGGAGATGCTAGTACTGAATTCTGGAAAGCATTTAGAAATACATTCGTAAATAGTATGTATGGATTAATTATTGGTTTCCCAATTCCTATTTTCCTAGCATTATTATTTAGTGAAGTTAAGATGCTAGGCTATAGAAGCTTCCTTCAAGTTTGTGCATATTTACCTCACTTCGTATCAATGGTTGTTGTTACATCAATTATTACATTATGGTGTAATGGTGAAACTTCAGTTTCAGATGCTCCTGGTATTATTTACAATGCTTTAAAAGCTATGGGAAGTCTAAAAGATACAAGAAGCATACTTGACCACCCAAGATACTTTAGACCAATATATCAGATTTCTGGTATTTGGGAAGGTGCTGGTTATGGTTCAATAGTTTACTTTGCAGCTATTTTAGCAATTTCACCTACAAGCTATGAAGCAGCAAGAATCGATGGTGCATCTAAGATTCAACAAATTAGATATGTTACATTCCCTGGTATGGCTCCAACATTAACAATCATGTTAATCATGCGTATTGGTCATATTTTAAATGTAGGTTATGAAAAGATAATCCTATTAATTGGTACAAACCGTGGCGCATGGGAAACAGGAGATGTATTATCAACATTAGTATACCGAATGAGTGGTAGATTGGAAGGACTTGATTCTTCAGTTCAAATTATTACTCAAGAGGGTGTTGTTGCTGACTTATTCAACTCTTTAATTGCGATGGTTCTAGTACTTGGTGCTAACGCAGTTAGTAGACGTGTATCTTCAACATCATTATTCTAATTAGGAGGTACAGAAAAAGTGAAACGACTAGATAGAACCGAAATAATCTTTAAGGTATTATCATATGTTTTATTAACATTATTTGCATTATGTTGTTTATATCCATTCGTGTATGTATTATCTGGATCTTTATCATCAAAGGGTGCTATGGATTCTGGTCAAGTATTTTTATGGCCTGTAGGTTTTAATGGTAATACGTATATTGAAGTATTTAATAATAAAGAGTTCTGGATTGCATATTGTAACACATTCTTCGTAACTGGTTATGGTACATTAGTATCAATGCTAGTTGCAATTACTGGTGCGTATGCATTATCAAAATCAAGATTAGTATTCGGTAAAGGCTTTAACTTTATGTTAGTATTTACAATGTGGTTTAATGCAGGTATGATTCCTACATACCAAAACTTTAGATTCTTCCACGTTGATAATAAATATATGTTCATTATTGCATTAGGATTTAATGCGTTCAATATCATCTTATTACGTAGCTACTTCAGTTCAGTTCCAACTGAAATTGAAGAAGCAGCAACAATCGATGGTGCTACTGAATTCCAAATCTTAACAAAGATTTATGTTCCAATGTCAAAAGCATCAATCGTTACTGTTGCTATGTTCTATGCAGTTGCTAGATGGAATGGTTATATTTGGGCACAAATGTTATTAACTTCTGACACAGATGTATTATTAACTGTGTTTATTAAGAGTAACATGGCTGCTTTAGTAGAAACATCAAGCCAAGGTGTTAACTTACCATATTCTATCTACAGTATGCAATACGCATTTATTGTTTGTTCTATCATTCCAGTTATAGTTATTTATCCAAGCTTGCAAAAATATTTCGCAGCTGGTGTAACTGTTGGTGGAGTTAAGGAATAGTAGAAAAGAGAAAAAAGGAGAAAAAAGAAGAAAATGAAAAAGAAACAATTAGCCCTATTAGGGTTTGCTGCATTAGCTGGTGTTGCATTAGCTTCATGTGGTAAAAAAGAAAACAAAACTACCGGTGGTCAAACAACTGGTGATGTAGGCCCAACACCTGTAACACCAGATGCTGGTAAAACATATTGTGTATGGGACCCAATTACTTTCGATACTGCAAAGCAAAAATATAATGTTAGTGGTTCAATTGATGCTTGGATTGTTTATAACAAAAAC
>Ga0247611_10010468_pt1 | contig 10895 bp, 4 predicted proteins | sample 177DNAGHGhighgp2_FD_192422 | JGI IMG/M metagenome (GOLD analysis project Ga0247611, IMG submission 192422) | Sheep rumen microbial communities from Palmerston North, Manawatu-Wanganui, New Zealand - 1770 DNA GHGhigh gp2 | ecosystem: Host-associated > Mammals > Digestive system > Stomach > Rumen ... | reverse complement strand
TCGGTGGTCGATGATGTGTAGGGCGTAGCAACAGATTCGTTCATCAGCAGCCAGTGGTTCTCGCGAGCCTTGTCGAGATAGCCGTCGCCCGCCAGTCCGAAGGCGAAGTCGAGTCCTGGCGCCATGACGTTGCCACCTGTGTTCTGGCCAAAGGCATCACCGACGTTGGGCAGGAATCCCGGCAGCGTCATGTTCCGCTGGTTGCGATAGCTGAGGTTCACCGTGCGTACCATCATCAACAGACGGGTGACCTGCTGTGTCGGTTCATACCACCACTGCTTGTCGAGCGGTTGTTTTGGCAGTACGCTTAGCATCACCGTCTTGGAAGAATCCTTCGGCAGTTTCACCCTGATTGTGTTCTCGTCCTTCACCTTCCATTTCACCTCCACGCGGCGGCCGCTGCTGTCGCGGGCCGAGACGAGCAGGCGCTTCGACTTCTTGCTGTGCTTCACCTCGATGAAGCTGTCAACGGTGAGCGTCAGCTCTTTCTGGAAGGTGTTCTTGTTCTTGGGGAGAGCTTTCTCGTCCTGGGACTTCTGAGAGTCCTTGGAGTTCTGAGAGTCCCGGGTCTTCTGGGACTTCTGCGTCTTCTGAGACTTTTGATTCTTCTGGGATTTTTGGGGAGTCTTCTTGAAGCGGTCGTTGACTTTCTTCAGGAAGGGCGAGTGGTTGTAGAGCGTCTCCAGATTGAAGGCGCCATTGATGTTCAGGTTGCGGGTCGACGTGATAACATTACCCAAATTGGTGCCGTCGTCAAGGTCGGTGCCACGCACCCAGCTATAGGTGGCGTTATAGCTGGCATCGCTGTTCACCCAGTCAAAGATAGGCAGCTTGTTCAGCGGCAACTGATAGGAGGCCGTGAACGACTGGTTATAGTCGAGCGGGGTGCCCAGGTGGAGGATGCTCTGCTTGACAGAGTCCTTCCAGACGGAGTAGAAGTCGGGATAGAGATCTTTGTTGATGGGGGTGTTCTCGCGGTATGGCTCATCTATCTGTGCACGGGTGGCCGACTGGAAGTTCATGTGGAGGTTCTTCGTCAGGTCCCAGCGCAGCTGGAAGTCACGGTTCCACAGTATCTGGCTGTTGAAGTTGACGGGCAGGTTGGGGTTCTCGGTGTTCTCGAGGTCGCGCTCCTGAAGTTCATAGTAGGTACGCGTCATCTGCGTGTTGAAGCCGATGGTCTGCGGCAGATAGTTCAGTCCGAGGGCTTTAGGGAAGTTCAGCCACTTCGACTTGCCCTTCAAGCTCTTAAAGGGCTCCCACGTCTTGTAGACGGGTGAGTAGCTGTAGTTCAGCCCGCCGCGCCACTCGTCGTCGTTCTCATAGACGGTGGTCTCGCCCGAGGTGTGGCGGTGCTGATGGCTGTAGCTGAACGAGAAGTTGGCGGGGTCGTAGGGCATGGGATGCTTTTTCGACTTGATGCCGATACGGGCGTTCGAGACCGAGAAGTTACGACTCAAGCGACGGGTGACGGCTATCGACTCTATGCTGTCGCGCTCGCGCCTGCTGGCCGCCTCAAGTGCATCGTCAAGATCCATATCCGTATCGAGCGGATTATACTTCGGGCTGACGATGTCCTTGCTGACAGAGTAATAGACGGGGATGGTCACCTTCGCCTTGTCGGGGAAGAACTTACCCAACTCGAGGTTGGTGGTCACGGAGTACGACTTCTGCGTGTCGGTAGAACGCTGCATGACACTCTCCTCCAGACCGCCGAAACCGTCGCTGACATAGCGACCCGTCAAGTTGACGCTGCCGAAGTCGGAGAGCTGCACATTCAGCGCACCCGATGCGGCCCAGCCTCCCTCGTTGTTATACTCCTTCAGGCGCAGCTCGTTGACCCACACCTCGCCCGACTTCTCCTGACTGCTGAGGTTGCGCACGCCGATGATCATTGTCTTCACCTCGCCCAGGCTGGGATTACCCATGATGCTGACGCGGTTGCCGGGTTTGTCCTCATCATACAGCGAGAAGAGCTGGGCATAGCTGACATTGCCTTCTGTGCGAGCCTTGTTGCGCTCCTTCTTCACCTTGGTAAAGGTGCTGATATCAATGTCGAGCATATTTTCTGCCGGCCACACCTTCGTGCGGTCGCTGGACGAGAGCCACGAGTAATGGCCTTCAGGCGTCAGCTTCAGCGGTATCTCGTATTCGTAGTAATTGCTCTTGTAGTCGCTGCCCAGACGGATGAAGACGGCCAGCTGATTGTCCTGCAGGTTGGTAGTATTAGGCAGCAGGCTGTTGGCGTGTACGAACATCTGCAGCCGCTTGTACTGTCGCAGGTCGAGGTTGGTATTCTTGTAGACGGCCTTCGACTCGCCCTGGCTCAGGTTCTTCACCGTCAGGCAAAGCGCCTGCTCGTTGTTCTCGACAAGCTGCGGCTGTGAGGGGTCGGTGGCACGGTTGATGCCTGGCGGCAGGGTGTAGGCCACAGGCTGGCGGTCGGTATTCTCCTCAATGTTGACGGCACTCATCTCCATCGTTCCAGTCTCGGCACCAACGGCCGTCTGCAGGCTCTTCTTATACTGTCGCCACTCGCCGCGCACGAGGTCGAGCGAGCCAAAGCGCAGGACGATAGGACGCTCGAAGCCAGTCATGTACATACGCATGAAGCGGATACTGGTAAAGTCGTTGATGGCTCCCACGCGTTCCTTATACTTTGTCAGGGGAATACGGAACTGATACCAGCGCACGGTCAGCGAGTCGCCATTGCGCAACTTCACCCAACTGTCGCGGCGGTCGGTGATGAAGGTATTGGTGGCGACCCCGTTATTATAGGCCATCAGGTCATCGTCGCTGATACGCACACAGTAGCTGTAGTAGCGCTCGTACTCGTTGAGCGTATAGTCCTGGTTGATATCTTCCACGTCGGGGCCGGTCTTGTACGAGGTGTCGTACGACTCCGTGCGGTTGTCGGTGTCGGGCGAGTTGCCCTGCGGGTTGTTGATACGCTTATAGCGTTCCAGGATGCTGGTCTGAGCATCATCGAAGTCAGAGCCGCGATAGTAGTGGTAGTCGTCGCCGGCAGGATCGCTGCGCCACGATGTGAGCAGCGAGTCGTTCTGTACGATGCCGCCAATCTGGCTGAGCCACTCCTGATAGGCGCCGTATGTCTGTTCCTCTTCATCGGTCAGACCGTTGAGACCGACATCCTGCTTAGCGCGCGAGCCACTGGTCGTGGCAAAGGCGTAGGTCTGAGAGGTCTGCTCGGGAATCTTACCCCACTGTGTATAGCTGAAGGCCTCGGAGCCATCGACGGGCATGCCACTCTCGTAGAACTTCTTACCATCGCGCAGCACGTCCTCACTAACCTCGCCAAGGTTGATATAGAGGTCACCGGCATACTGTGCGGCGGTACCTGCCTGTCGCTGGTAGATGAAGGGATCCATCAGCCAGAACTCCACATACTCGATATTAGCCTGCTCGAAGTCGGTGGTCTCGAGCTTACGCATCATACCGCCCCACTTCTTGGCAGGCTCCTTCAGCGTACCGTCGCTGTTGAACTGTGTGGTCAGGTTATACGGGCCGCGCTCCTGCGGGTAGTAGGCAAGATTCAGCACCGGCAGCGTCGACGTGGCACCGTTGTAGGTTGACTGGTCACGGTTGGGGTAGAGTTCCTTGACATAGACCTCGCGCACGCGGTGGTCGCTAAGCTGTTCGAGGTCGCTCTTGATATGGCTCGGCGTCAGGCTCGATGAGCGGCGGGTGAAGAGCGGGTCGATGGTGTACCACGCCAGCAGCGCACGGTCGTAGCCCGAGGCGACGGTAGTCTTGTCGTTGGCACCTTGCAGCTTCGTCGGTACGCTCGACAGCGACCACGCCTTGGGGTCAATCACGGAGATGAGGTTCTTGGTATTCTCGAAGTCATCGAGATAGGAGGCGTTGTCCTGCGTTCCGCTTGCCCGTCCGGCAATAAGCTGTGCAAACTCGCCGGTGAACTGTATCTGCGAGGGCTGCGTGACGTGCAGCAAGGGGATTTTGTTCAGGATGTTTGTCAGCCATTGCGACTCTTTCTTCCAACTCATGTTCAGTCCCCACAGGGTATTGTTCAACGGCTCCTCGCCCATCGACACCTTGGTGGTCAGCGCCTGCTCGGAGAGGTGCATCAGCGTACCACCGAGGATGAAGTCTTTGGAGAAGTCGTACTCCCAGTTGACGCCGAACATTGTCTTGCGCTGCATGCCGTACTCGCTATTCGACTCCAGCGACACGTTGACATTGGTGCCAGCGTCGATGATGCTCTGGTTGAGGATGGTCACCTCGCCGGCGGAGTAGTCGACAGAGTAGTCGGAGCCTTCCTGCAGGGTGACACCGCCTGCGGTGACAACGACGGAGCCTTGAGGCACGTTGTAGGCACCGAGCGAGATGACGTTGGCGCTCGTGCCCTTAAACTGTCCCATCAGCATGAACTTGTCCTTCTCGGCCGTCTGCTTGGCTATGGTCTTCGTCGAGTCGTAGAGTTCGTCGAAGACGTACTTGTCGGCCACGGCCTCCAGACCGGCGGCGTTCAGTTTGGCACGCAGATAGTCGCCGAAGGGCTCGGCCGACGGCAGGAAGACGCGTCCGTTCTGTACGGTCAAGCCGCTGACAAAGTCGAACTGTCCGTTGGGATGAGCCTTCATATTGTTGTCCAGACGGTCGCAGCCAAGGAGCTTCAGCAGCGTCTTGTCCTTGACGGCCGCCTCAGGCAGGTAGGTCAGATAGACACCGGCGGTATCGCTCTGGTACTTGATGTCGAGGCGGAACTTCTCCTTCTCTACCGACGATGCCAGGTAGTAGACGTTCTTCATCATCAGGTCCCAGTTTCCCTGCGACGGCGAGTTCGACGTGTTCTTCAGCGACTTGACGAAGAGCGTCTTCCTCGTGTCGGTGAGGTCGCTGGCAAACTCACCCACCTGGTACGTACGTCCACCGTAGGTGTACTCGAAGGCGACGGCCAGCACCTGGTCAGTCTGCAGCTGGGTCTTCAGGGTGATATAGCCCAGGGCCTCGTTGACGGTGTATTCCGATGACGACAACAGGCGAGCCGACGACAGTTTCTCATAGTCGGTGCCGCTACGGATATTGCGGGTGACGGCCAGCGCTTCGAGGGCTGAGCTGACCAGGTCGGACGAGCGCTGAACGGAGTCAATATTGCTGAAGAGCGTCGCATACTCGTCGTTGGCACCGTTCGAAGGCACAGCCTCGCCCAGCAGGTTCCACGTCGAGTTCGACACCTTAGCGTTCTCGCCCAGGTCGGTAAATGCCACGATATTGCGCGTGTTGGCGGTGGTTGCCGTCTTGTTGGTCACCCACACCTCGACGCGATTAATCTTCACGCCCGTCGTCAGGTTGGGCATTGCCGACATGGCCCTGTCGTAGGTCTGGCGGAAATAGTTGGCCAGGAAGAAGTGGCGGTTCTCCTCGTAGTCGGCCACGTCAATCTCGAAGACGGTGGTCTGGGTACCACCCTTCGACGACACGCTCTTCGTGGTCGACTTCTTCTGCGACAGCACGGTCTGTAGCTTCAGATGGCCGAACTGCATGTCGGTACGAATACCGAAGAGGCTCGACGCACCTTTCACCAGCGAGTTGTTCGAGGGGAAGGTGACGTTGCCGGCCTCAACGAGTTTGATGATCTCATCCTCTTTGCCGTCGTACTTCAGTTTCAGGTTCTGTGTATCGAAATCGAAGGTTGCATCGGTGTTGTAGCCCAGGTTCATGTTCACCTTGTCGCCCACCTTACCATTGACGCTCAGGTTGATTTTCTCGTCGAAGTCGAAGCTCGTAGTCTTACGGTTACGGATGGGCAGCGACGGGTTATCGATGTTCTTCATCGTGGCACCCAGCTTCAGTTCGGCCGTTCCCTGTGTCTTCACACGCACGCCACCAGGGCCGAAAATCTTCTCGGCGGGGCCAAGGTCGAAGTGCATGTCGGCAAACGAGAACTTCTCCTTGCCCTGTGTCTTGTAGGCCTCGGCGTTCTTCTGGCGGAAGAAGGCTTCGCGGCTGCGGCGCTCGCTCCATTTCAGATACTCCTCTGGGGTCATCAGTACGGGGGCGTTCAAGTAAGAGTCGCCAATCTTCGAACCAATGAAGTAGAGACCTAAGGAGTCATTATAGTCCACCTGCTGCCGGATGTTGTCGGGCATGCGCAGGTCGAGCTTGCTGGAGTCAAGGTCGGCTATAACCACCGGCGCCGTACGCTGAATCTTCCAGCGTGAATGCACCAGCGAGTCGGGGACGGTCTCGTCCTCCACCTCTAAGCGGGGCTGGGCCTTGATAAGCTTATTCTCCCCGTCCCCACCCTTTGCTGATTGGGTGTTATTATCTTGCTGCGATTGGTTGCTCTGCCTGCTCTGCGCCTGTCTGTTGGGGCGCCGGCTGTTATCGTCTTGGGGAGCGGCAAACAGGGAAATACCGATGAAGAGGAACAACACGAGATAGAGCACACTTCCTACAGAAGTATGTTTCAGAATCTTCCTGTATAGATGCTTCCTCTTCATCTTATCATATATCTAAACACGCCTCCCTCGGGAGGACTTGGGGTACTTTCTCACTTGATCTGTTTCAGCGCCAGCTTCACCACCTGCTCAACGGGTAGCGTGGGCTGCTCCTGCAGAATCTGGACGACCACCTTCTGCGTCGGCGCCGGCGAGAAGCCCAGCATCGTCAGGGCGGCGACGGCCTCGTCGCGCACAGCATTGTTGACAGGAGCAGATACCGAACCGCCGGCAGGTATCTCGTCGGCGATGCCCAAGGCGACGATCTTGTCGCGCAAGTCGACGATAATGCGCTGTGCGGTCATCTTGCCGATGCCCTTGACGCCCTGCATCAAGCGGGCATTACCCGTCGAGATGGCGTTGCATAGTTCGCTGACGCTCATGCCCGACAGCATCATACGCGCCGTATTGGCACCCACGCCGCTGACGGTGATGAGCAACTCGAACATCTCGCGTTCCTTTTTATTATAGAAGCCATAGAGCTGATGCGCGTCTTCGCGGATAATCTCGTAGACGTAGAGCTTCACCGCTTTCTTGTTCTGAATGGCCGTAAACGTGTTCAGCGAGATATTTAGGCCGTAGCCAATACCGGCAGCCTCGACCGTAGCTAACGCAGGCGTCACTTCGGTCAGCTCGCCTCTGATGTATTCAATCATAAACAGTCCTTTTTAGGTGTATATACAAAACAATAAACGGGCGAATCGCCCGTTTATTGTATCTTATTTCTCATTTCTCGTTTCTATACCTCTTACCAATTACCAATTTAGTACGTGACCTTCGGCTCCAGCTCCTTGGCCTGGTCAATCATCTTCTGAACCTCGCTGACGGCCGGCACACGGTTGCAGATGTTCTTCTGCTCGTTCACCTCAGCCAGCTTCGGCTGCAGATTCTCAGCCACACGGTGGCGGAACTCCTTCACGGTGTCGACGCCGGCAGCCTCCAGCAGTTCGGCAAACTGCGGGCCTACGCCGTTGATACGGAACAGGTCGGCGTGGTTCGTCCACCTGAGGATGAGCTTCTCGCTGATACCCGTTGCCTCAGCCAGTTCCTTACGTCCCTTGGGAGCAGCACACTTCTCCAGCAGTTCGCTGACCTTATTGATACCTGCTGCGATGAGCTTCTCGGCGTACACGTCGCCTACACCTTCGATGTCGATAATCTTGTAATCCATAATCGTTTTTAGTTATTAGCGGTTAAACAGTAAATTGTTTGCGCAAAGATAATGATTTTCGTGCAAAAAGCATTACCCTTTAACTCCTTTTAACTCCTTTACCCCCGTTAACTCCTTCAAAATACTTTACCTTTGCAGGCGGAATGGTATATATCGACGAACATATCATGGACTTCGACCTTGAAGCCGCGTTGCAGCAGATTAGTGAGCAGCGGCGGGAACAGGCGTTGCGCTTCCGGCATGAGCTGGGTCAGCGGACCTGTGTCCTTGCATACCTGCTATTAAAGAAGGCGTTGTGCGAAACGTTCTCGTTCAACGGGAACCCGCTCTTCGAGTATGGCGAACACGGCAAGCCGGCCATCGTGGGACGGCCCGACATCTATTTCAACCTGAGCCATTGTCGCGAGGCTGTGGCTTGTGCCGTCAGCCACCATCCCATTGGCATCGACGTGGAGTCGGTACGCAGTTACCATGAGAGTGTGGCGCGCTACGCCATGAACGAGCGTGAGATGGCCACCATCCTCGCCGCCGAGCGTCCCGACGTGGCGTTCATCCGGCTGTGGACTCAGAAAGAGGCCCTGCTGAAGATGACGGGAACGGGTATTGCCGACCACCTGAAGTCGGCACTCGACGAGAGCGACCGCTACCACCTCACCACCGTTGAGCGACTTGACAAAAACTATATCTATACTGTATGCGAGGAAAAAGATTGATACGCTTTATAAAGGACTGGACGCTGCCGGTGGCTATGGGCGCCGGCGCAGCACTCTACCTGCTTTTCGCCTTTACGCCACAGCTGGATGGGGCGGCAACGGCGATGGGGCCGTTCTTTGCCACGATACTACCCATGTTCATGTTCCTCATCCTGTTTGTCACCTTCTGCAAGGTCGATTTCCGGCAGTTGCGCCCCGTGGCGTGGCATGCGTGGGTGGGCGTGTTCCAGGTGCTGTTCGTCGGCGTACTGATGCTATTTCTGGTGAAGGGTGAAGGGAAGATGGAGGGCTCGAAAGTGCTATTGGAGGCGCTGCTCATGTGCATCATCTCGCCCTGCGCGACGGCAGCAGCGGTGGTGACGCAGAAGTTAGGCGGCTCGCTCGAGCAGATGACCACCTATACGTTTCTGTCCAACTTTCTGACCGTACTATTGGCCCCCATTTGCTTCCCGCTGATAGAGAAAGGTAGCGACATCACCTTCATGGCGGCGTTCCTGAAGATTCTGCACGAGGTGTTCCTGGTGCTGGTCATGCCAATGTTGCTGGCCTACGTCGTGAAGCATTACATGCACCGTTTGCATCGGAAGATAATCAGCGTGCGCGACCTCTCTTACTACCTCTGGGCCTGCTCGCTGATGATTGTCACCGGCACCACCGTCAAGAACATCGTCCACGCCGAGGTTTCCGTCTGGCTGCTCGCCGCCATCGCCCTGCTGGGACTGGTGGTCTGCGTCGTACAGTTCGCCGTCGGCCGCTATATCGGCCACTATTTCAACCACACCCAGGAGGCCGGGCAGGCCTTGGGACAGAAGAACACCGCCTTCGCCATCTGGCTCTCGTCGGCCTACCTGAATCCCCTCTCCAGCGTCGGCCCAGGCTGTTACATCCTCTGGCAGAACATCGTCAACAGTATAGAGATCTGGCAATACAGAAAGAAAGAGAGCTGACCGCACGGCCAGCTCTCTTTCTTTATCTCATATCCTTAGGCCAAGGCCGCCAGTTCCAGCACCTTGTCGACGGCTGCGGAGAGTCCGTCGGCGTTCTTACCGCCAGCCTGGGCGAAGTGGGGCTGTCCGCCACCGCCGCCCTGAATGAGCTTAGCAGCCTCGCGCACCATCTGTCCGGCGTTCAGACCATGATCGCTGACCATGTCGTTGCTCATCATAATGCTGAGCTGCGGCTTATCCTGATACTTCGTGCCGAGCACACAGAGCAGCGAGCCCTCGACGGCGGCGCGAATCTTGAAAGCCAGATCCTTGGCAGCGGCAGGCTCCAAGGGCATGACGGCGGTAACGACCTTCACGCCGTTGACGTCGCGTGCCTTTTCGACCAGCTGCTTAGCGTAGCGCTCCACAGCCTGTGCCTGGAAGCTCTCGATTTCCTTCTTCATCGTGTCGTGCTCCTCTATGTACTTGCGGATGACGCCCTGCAGGTCCTTGGCGTTGTTGAAGAACGCCTTGACGGCCTTCAGCGTGTCCTCGATGTTGTAGAGCAGTTCCTCGCACTCGCGGCCTGTCTTGGCCTCGATGCGGCGGATGCCGGCGGCCACGCTGGCCTCGCTGATAATCTTAAAGAAGCCGATGCGGCCGGTAGAGGTAGCGTGGATACCACCGCAGAGCTCGCACGACGGGCCGAAGCGCATGACGCGCACCTTGTCGCCGTACTTCTCGCCGAAGAGGGCGATGGCGCCCAGTTTCTTGGCCTCGTCCATCGGCATGTCACGATGCTCGTCGCGGGGCAGGTCCTGACGTATCATGTCGTTGACCATGCGCTCCACCTCACGCAGCTGCTCGTCGCTGACCTTCTCGAAGTGTGAGAAGTCGAAGCGCAGCGTGTCGGGGCTGACGAACGAGCCCTTCTGCTCTACGTGGTCGCCGAGCACCTGCTTCAGGGCATAGTCCAGCAGGTGGGTGGCGGTGTGGTTGGCAGCCGATGCGTCGCGCTTGTCGGTATCGACGCAGGCCATGAAGGGTGCCGACGGGTCTTTCGGCAACTGCTTCACGATGTGGACGGTCTGGCCGTTCTCACGCTTGGAGTCGATGACCTGAATGGTCTCGTTCTCAGAGACGAGCACGCCTTGGTCGCCCACCTGTCCGCCCATCTCGCCGTAGAACGGCGTGGCCGAGAGGACAATCTCGTAGAACTCGTTCTTCTTCTGTGTCACCTTGCGGTAGCGCAGGATCTCACACTCATATTCCGTAAAGTCATAGCCCACGAATTGCTGCTCACCGGGTTTCAGCTCTACCCAGTCGCTGTTCTCGACGGCGGCGGCGTTGCGTGCGCGCTCCTTCTGCTTCTGCATCTCGACGTTGAACTGCTCCTCGTTGACGGTGAAGCCGTTCTCGCGGCAGATGAGCTCCGTCAGGTCGAGGGGGAAGCCGTATGTGTCGAACAGGCGGAAAGCCTGTACGCCGTCCAGTTCGGTCTTACCTTCAGCCTTCAGTTTGTCCATAGCGTCGTTGAGCAAGCCGATACCCTTGTCGAGGGTGCGGAGGAAAGCGTCCTCCTCTTCCTTCATCACGCGGGCGA
>Ga0247611_10010467_pt1 | contig 10896 bp, 7 predicted proteins | sample 177DNAGHGhighgp2_FD_192422 | JGI IMG/M metagenome (GOLD analysis project Ga0247611, IMG submission 192422) | Sheep rumen microbial communities from Palmerston North, Manawatu-Wanganui, New Zealand - 1770 DNA GHGhigh gp2 | ecosystem: Host-associated > Mammals > Digestive system > Stomach > Rumen ... | reverse complement strand
AGGCGGGGCCGTAAGCCGCTTTCTGTTTTTGAATCTGCCATTTATCTTCGCAACCTACCCCCCGGCATCGGACGGGCCGCCCTCATCTGCCGGTATATTTGGTCTTGCAGGCCTGCCGCCGTACCCGTCATACGTCGCCGCATGGCGTCGTGGGCTCTTACCCCGCGTTTTCACCCTTGCCGGATTGCTCCGGCGGTCATTTTCTGTTACGGACGGAAAAGATTACTCCCTTCTGTGCTTTCCACAGTCAGGCGCCCTGCCCTGTGCGGACTTTCCTCACCGGGATTCCTTCGCTGCGCTCGGAATGACAGCGTCATCCCGGGAATGCCGGCGCGGCAGATCGTCCCGCCTTCCGGTTGCAAAGGTACGGATTTTTCCTTACATTTGCAGACTGTTTGCGAAATGAGAAAAGTTGCATTCATACTGCTGGCCTTGTGCGCCCTGTCCTGCGGGAGCGCCAAGGTCCGGGAATACAGGGCCCAGGTGGTGAAGGAGTATCCGCACGACGTGACTTCCTACACGCAGGGACTCTTTTTCGACGGCGGCCGTTTCATCGAGACGACCGGCCAGTGGGGCGAGAGTTCCCTGAGGACCGTGGACCTCGAAACCGGCGAGGCGCTGAGCCGCCAGAACTTCTCCCGGAAATACTTTGTCGAGGGGTCCTGCATCCTGGACGGAAACCTGTACATCCTGACATGGACCAACAACCTGGCGTTCATCTACGACGCGGATTCGCTCAAGTACAAATCCACGCTGGCCTATCCCCGCGAGGGATGGGGGATCACGACGGACGGGACGCAGCTGATCGCCAGCGACGGCAGTTCCTTCCTGTTTTTCATGGACAAGGACCTCAAGGAACTGCGCCGCGTGCGGGTGACCCTGAACGGGAAGTCCGTCCGCTACCTGAATGAACTGGAGTGGATCGACGGAAAGGTCTGGGCCAATGTCTATACGACCGACACCATCGTCATCATCAATCCCGAGGACGGGAAGGTGGAGGCGACGGTGGACTGCCGGGGGCTGCTGCCCGCGAAAGACCGGACGCCGGAAACGGATGTCCTGAACGGCATTGCCGTGGATGCGGAGGGGCGGATCTTCCTGACGGGGAAGTATTGGCCTAAACTGTATGAGATCCAGCTGACGAAGAAGGATTAAAGACATATCGGGGTATCGGGCGGCTGCCCGGTTGAGAACATACCCGTTGAACCTGATGCGGTTCATACCGCCGGAGGAAAGTATATGAAAAAAAGCCTGTTGACTGCGGCTTTCGCCGCCATCTGTGTCTGCGCGGGTGCGCAGAACGCCTGGGAAGAGCGTCTGGACAGTGTCGTCGTCTCTTCCACCCGCGCCGGAGCGGAAACCCCTGTCGCCCATGTCGATGTGGGCCGCGACGAGCTCCAAAGCGCCAATCCCATGAACTCCCTTCCCATGACCCTGGGGCTGCTGCCCTCCGTCGTCACGTACAACGAAGGCGGAACCGGACTGGGCAATTCCGCGATGACCATCCGCGGCTCCAAGGGATCCCAGATCAATGTCACCCTGAACGGCATCACCTTGAACGACGCCGAATCCCAGGAGGTCTTCTGGGTCAATATCCCTGCGCTCACCAGCCTGCTTTCGGGCGTCCAGGTGCAGCGCGGCCTGGGAACATCCGCCAACGGAACCGGGGCCTTCGGGGCCAGCATCAACATGAATACGGCCTTCGTCGCGCCGGAGCCTTCTTTCCGCAGCGAGATTTCGGCCGGTTCCTACGGGACGCTCCTGACGGGGTTCTCGGCCCGGTCGGGACTGCTTCCCTCCGGCCTGTATTTCGACCTGGCCTGGACCGTGGGACGGACGGACGGATACATTCGCAATGCCGGGGTGAATTCCGTATCCCTGTTTGGCGTACTCGGCTGGTTGAAAGGACGTAACTCCCTGCGCCTGACGTACTTGATGGGCGACCAGAAGAGCGGGATCACCTGGGACGGCATTACCCCGGAGATGTATCTCGTGGACCGGACCTACAACGGGGCGGGCGAGTATGTCGACGATGCCGGACGGACCTGTTATTATCCCAATCAGACGGATAATTACGCGCAGCATCATCTCCAGCTCAACTACACCCGCAGCCTGACGGACCGGCTCCATTGGACCACCACCCTGGATTACACCCGGGGCGACGGCTATGACGAGTATTACAAGACAGGCCGCAAGTTCGCCGAGTTCGGCTATCCTTTCGCCGACGTGGACGGTGTGAAGAAGAGCGACATGATCTACCGGAAGAAGATGGGGAACGACTTGCTCGTGGGCCAGACCACTCTCCGGTACCGGGGATCGGCCCTGAAACTGGACGGGGGCGTCTATGTTTCCCGCTACGACGGCGACCACTGGGGCGAGATGCTCTGGGCCCGTCTCCTGGGCGACGGCTACGACTACGCGTCCATGAACCGGAACTTCACCTGGTACCGCAATACCGGCCGGAAGCGGGAAATGAACGGCTTCCTCCGGGCGGAGTACAGTCCGCTTTCCTGGCTCACCGCCTATGCGGACCTCCAGTACCGTCATATCGGCTATGACCTCGTGGGCCCCGACGACAAGGCCAGTTCCGTGCCCATGGACTATCACGAGAAATGGGACTTCTTCAATCCCCGGGCGGGCCTGACGGCCGTTTTCGGTGCCCACAAGCTCTTCGCTTCCGCTGCCGTCGGCCACCGCGAGCCTGGTCGCAGCGACATCAAGGAAAACATCAAGGGAGAGATGATCCCCATCAGGCCGGAGTCGATGCTGGACATCGAACTTGGCTACCGGTACTCCGGCCGACGTTTCTCCGCCGAGGTGAACGGCTACCTGATGGAATACCGCGACATGCTGCTGGAGACGGGAAAACTCAGTTCCTCTGGCTATGCCATCAAGGAAAACGTGGGCCGTGGCTGGCGCCGGGGCGTGGAAGTGTCCGCGGCCTGGACCCCTTCCCGGATCATCCGTGCCGACGGAAACCTGACGCTCTCGACGAACAAACTGCGCTCCTTTACGGCCTATCTGGAAGATTGGGAGAACGGCGGGTATAAGGAAGAGACCTATGAGAATACGACGATGCTGCTCTCGCCGTCCGTCGTCGGGATGGGGCGTGTGGCACTGACACCTTTCCGTGGCGCCTTGCAGCCGCTGACGCTCACGCTCAGCGGGAAGTATGTCGGCAGACAATACTGGGACAACACCCAGTCGCCCGACCGCTGCATCCCGGCCTTCTTCGTGACCGACCTTTCCGTGAGCCACACATTTGTCATACCTTGCGGCTCACTGGAGCTTTCCCTCTATGTGAACAACCTCCTGAACCGATCCTATTATGCCTATGCGTGGGTTTACCGGGCCTGGCAGGGCGGTGCCGATCCGATGTACCAGGAAGCAGGTCTTTACCCCCAGTCCTTGCGGAATTTCATGGGAAAGATTGCCTTTTCTTTTTAAATATTTTTAATTAATAAATATTTTTGCATAAAATTTTGGAAGTATAGAAAGTTTGCCTATCTTTGCTCTTGCAAAAAGGAAAAAGAATGGTTTAATAAAATTATTTAAAAACCTTTTTGTGAGAATTGAGATACGCCTCTTCTAACCAACACAATTAACCTTCTTCTGAGTAAGAATACACTACTAACTAACCAAGAATAAAGCTCGCAGGGATGCGAGCTTTATTCTTTTGAGGGGGCTCTGCCCCCTAATACCCCCGCGGCTCCCGACCTATAAGTCCTGTCGGACACGGTCTCCGCCGGGCCGTCTGATGACGGCCTGGGTTCTACGTATCACCGTCGTACCAAGGGGCCGCGGCCTTGCCCGGGCCGGCAGAGCGTATCGGCATGCATGCCGCAAATGCGGAAAAACGGCCTTGCACACGGTTCCCCGTGCCGACGCGTCCGTGAAATGGCTTGTTTTCGGGGCAAAGCGTGCCGCGTCGGCAGTCAGACACGGCTGCAAGGCGGAAATGCCGCAAATGCGTCCCGGGGGGCGCCAACGTTATTTCGGAGGAACCAGGCCGTCATCAGACGGCCCGGCGGAGCGCGGGTCCGAGGAACGAGGACTTATAGCGCGGGAGCCGCGGGGGATAATAGGGGGCAGAGCCCCCTCAAATCAGTCCAGCAGGCCGGGACGGCGTTCGCGGGTGCGGGCGAGGGCCTGTTCGTCCTGCCAGGCTTGGATGAGCTTGGGATTGCCGGAGAGCAGGACGTCGGGGACCTTCCAGCCGTTGAACTCGGCGGGACGGGTATAGACGGGCGGGGAGACCAGGCCGTCCTGGAAGCTGTCGGACAGGGCCGATGTCTCGTCGGTGAGGACGCCCGGAATGAGGCGGATGATGCTGTCCGCCAGGAGGGCGGCGGGAATCTCGCCGCCGCTCACGACAAAGTCGCCCACGGAGATTTCCCGGGTGATGAGGTGCTCGCGGATGCGCTCGTCGATTCCCTTGTAGTGGCCGCACAGGATGATGATGTTCTCCTTGAGGGACAGTTCGTTGGCCATCCCCTGGTCCAGGATTTCGCCGTCGGGGGCCATGTAGATGATCTCGTCGTAATCCCTTTCGGCGCGCAGTTCCTCGATCATCCGGAACACCGGCTCCACCATCATGACCATGCCGGCGTCGCCGCCGTAGCAGTAGTCGTCCACGGTGAGGCGCGGCCCCAGGCCGTACTTGCGGAGGTTGTGGACATGAATTTCCACCAGGCCTTTCTTGACGGCCCGGCCGGGAATGGAATGGCTCAGCGGACTTTCGAGCAGCTCCGGAACCACGGTGAGGATATCGATGCGCATGGGTTCTCTCTTTCTTGCATGCAAATGTAGCGTTTTATGCTTAATTGTGGAAATTTTGTTATCTTTGCCCTCTGTATGTTTAATTTTTGAACACCATTGATCATGAGTGAAGAAATGAAGCCTGAGGTCATCGAAGAGACCGTCGTCGAGACCGCAGATGTAGCACAGGAACAGAACCAGGATGTGCAGGCACCCGCCGCCGAAGAATCCCAGACAGTCATGGAGGAGGTCAAGGAGACCGTCCAGGACGTCGTGGAGGAGGTGAAGGATGCCGTGGAGGAAGTCAAGGAGACTGTCGTCAACTATGCCGACAAGACCCTTGCCGAGCTCTCCGCCCTGTTCCAGAGCCTGACGGAAAGTGAAGACCGCATGAAGCGTTCCAAGGAGGCCGAAGCCATCAAATCCGCCTTCTACAAGCTGCTTTCGCGTGAAAAGGCGGAGGCCGGCGAGGACGCCACGGTCGAAGAGCCCGATGCCGATACCGTGGAGGAGGTCGCCCCGACCGAGCCGCTGTCCAGCGCGCCCGTGAGCCCCTTCGCCGCCATCGAGGCCGGTTTCAAGAGCCTTTACAATGTCTATAAGAAAGAGCGTGCGGAGTACAACCGCCAGCTCGATGCCGAGCGCGAGGCGAACCTCGCAACCAAGCAGGCCATCATCGAGGACCTCAAGAACCTTGTCGAGGAACAGGGCGACATGAAGGACGCCTTCCCCAAGTTCCGCGAGATCCAGAACCGCTGGCGGGAGACCGGTCCGGTCCCGCAGCAGAATTTCCGCGATGTCAACGACACCTATCAGCTTTACGTGGAGAAGTTCTACGACCTCGTCCAGATCAACCGCGAACTCCGCGACCTGGATTTCCGCAAGAACCTCGAGGCCAAGACCGAGTTCTGCGAGCAGGCCGAGGCCCTGGCCGAAAACGAAGATGTCGTAGGCGCTTTCAAGGAACTCCAGAAACTTCATGAGCAGTGGAAGGAATTCGGCCCCGTGGCCAAGGAATTCCGTGATTCCATCTGGGAGCGCTTCCGCGCCGCCACCGCCGTCATCAACAAGAAGTACCAGGCCCATTTCGAAGGCCTCAAGGAGCAGCAGGTCCAGAACCTCGAGGCCAAGACCGCTCTCTGCGAGAAGGTCGAGGCCATCGCTGCGCAGGAGATCAAGTCCTCCAGCGAGTGGAACGCCCTCTCCAAGGAGATCGTCGCCCTCCAGGGCGAATGGCGCAAGATCGGCTTTGCCACCCGGAAGGACAACCAGAAGGTCTATGACCGCTTCCGTGCCGCCTGCGACGCCTTCTTCAGCCGCAAGCGCGATTACTATAACGAGTTCAAGGACAACATGAATGACAACATGTCCCGCAAACTCGCCATCATCGAGCAGGCCGAAGCTCTCAAGGGCAGTACGGACTGGAAGAAGACTTCCGACACCCTGATCGAACTCCAGAAGCAGTGGAAGGAGATCGGTGCCGTGCCGCGCAAGAAGTCCGAGCAGCTGTGGAAGCGTTTCCGCGCCGCCTGCGACGCCTTCTTCAACGAGCGTGACAAGCAGGGCCGTCCCGAGAACGACTATTACGGCAATCTCAAGGCCAAGCGGGCCCTCATCGCGGAAATCGAGGCCTATGTCAGCGCCGATGCCGAGGCGGACCTCGAAGCCGCCCGCGGTTTCGCCGAGCGCTGGAACGCCATCGGGTTCGTCCCGTTCAAGGAGAAGGAAGCCGTCCAGGATGCCTATCGCAGTGCCATGCAGGCCAAGTTCCCGGACTTCAACCGGGGTGGACGCCGGGAAGGCGGACGCGGCCCCGTCCGTGGCGAGCAGCGCCGCGCGAGTGCCCCGCTCACCGAGAAGGACAAGCTCACCCTCAAGTACAACCAGCTCCAGCAGGACATCCAGACCTATGAGAACAACATCGGTTTCTTCGGCCTTTCGAAGGGCGCCGAGCAGCTCAAGGCCCAGATGCAGGAGCGCATCGACGCCGCCAAGGCCGATCTCCGGCAGTTGGAAGCGAAGATCCGCGAACTGGTAACCAAGGAGCAGGAGGAGGAACAGAGCGAGTAGCCTATGGACAAAAACTCTATCATCGGCTTCGTTCTCATCGCCCTCATCATGATGGGCTTCTTCGGGTATCAGAGCCGCCAGGTCAAAAAACAGATGGAGTATCAGGCGCAACTGGATTCCATCGCCGCCGTGGAGGCATTCCGACAGGACAGTATCCGGGCGGCCTATCTGGCTGAGCATCCGGAGGATACGGTTGTAGCTGCCCTGCCTGCGAAGACAGCGGTCTACAGCGATTCTCTCCTGAATGCTGCGGCGCAGGGCGAGGGCAGCCTGGTCAAACTTGAGAATGAAAAGCTGGAAGTCACCTTCACCACGATGGGCGCCCAGCCCTATGCGGTCCGGGTCAAGGAGTATAAGAACTACGACAAGTCGGATCTGTATATCCTCCGCGACGGCAAGAGTCAGCTCGGATTCGTGGTCTATGCCCCGACGGCCGTGGACACCCGGAAGTTCAACTTCCAGTATATCCCCGAGGCCTCGACGGATTCCACCGTGGTCATGCGCCTGCCCTTCTCCAACGGCGGCTACATCGAGGAGACCTACACGCTCGTGAAGGATTCCTATTCGGTGAACCAGACCCTCTCCTTCGTGGGGATGGAAAACCTGATTCCGCGCAACGTGGGCAGTATCGACGTGGATTTCGATGCGGTGATCCCGCGGATGGAGAAAGGCTTCAAGAACGAGAGCCAGTACTCCCGTCTGAACTACTATTTCCCGGACGAGAAGAAACCGGAGAGCATCGGCAACGGACGGAAGGGCTCCAAGCGTTTCGACAACAAATTGGAGTGGTTCGCCTTCCAGCAGCAGTTCTTCTCCGCCATCATGCGTGCCCCGAAGGACTTCACCTACGGCGAGTTTACCATCGACTATCTCCCGAAGGACAATCCTGGGCACGACCTCATGACCTGCACGGCCTCCCTGCGGGCGGATATCCAGCCGGGGTCCCCGCGCATCGACATTCCCTTCGAGTTCTACTTCGGTCCCAACGACTACAAGGGACTGCGTGCCTATCACCACGCTTATGAGAAGGTGATCCCGATGGGCGGAGCGTGGATTTCCTGGTTCACCAAGGGGGTGATCATCCCGCTGTTCGACTGGCTGAGCAAGTTCATCAAGTCCTTCGGCATCATCATTCTCCTGATGACCATCTTCATCAAGATCGTCGTCCTTCCGTTCGCGTACAAGAGCTATTCTTCCTCCGCGAAGATGCAGGCCCTGAAGCCCGAACTGGACAAGATCAACGCGAAGTACCCCAAGCAGGAAGACGCGATGAAGAAGCAGCAGGCGACGATGGAACTCTACAACAAGGCCGGCGTGTCCATGATGGGCGGCTGTCTCCCGATGCTGTTCCAGATGCCGATCCTGTGGGCGATGTTCCGTTTCTTCCCGGCCTCCATCCAGCTGCGCCAGCAACCGTTCCTGTGGGCCGAGGACCTCTCCGCCTATGACGATGTCATCCACTGGAGCACGAGTATCCTGGGCATGGACCACATTTCCCTGTTCGCCCTCCTGATGGCCCTGTCCATGTTCTTCTACTCGAAGATCACGATGCAGAACCAGAGCACCGGCAACGATCCGAACGCCCAGATGATGCGCTTCATGAGCCTGTACATGATGCCGATCATGATGTTCTTCATCTGTAACAACCTGTCCTCCGGCCTGAGCTACTACTACCTCCTTTCCAACCTCATTACGATGCTGGAAACCTGGATCATCAAGAAGTGGTTCGTCCATCCGGAAGAAATCCTGGCGAAGGTGAAGGCGGCCGAGGGTAAGCCGGCGCCCAAGTCCAAGTGGCAGCAGCGCCTGGAAGAAGCCCAGAAGATGCAGCGTGAAATGCAGAAGCAGCAGGCCCAGCAACAGAAGAAAAGACGTTAACCCTCTGACATTCTGAGTATCCTTCTGTCATTCTGAGCGAAGCGAAAGAATCTTTTATGATCAAAGAGAATCTTAAACATCTATTGACGAAACTGCCATCAGCCGTGAAACTGGTGGCAGTTTCCAAATTCCACCCGGTCGAGCGCCTGATGGAGGCCTACGACGCCGGCCAGCGCCTCTTTGCCGAGAGCCGTCCCCAGGAACTCGCCGCCAAGGTCCCGCAACTGCCTGCCGATATCGAGTGGCATTTCATCGGCCACCTTCAGACCAATAAACTCAAGCTCGTCCTCCCGCATGTCACCCTCGTCCAGTCCGTCGATTCCTTCCACCTGCTGGAAGCCATCGACAAGTGGGGGAGAGACAACGGCCGTATTATCGACGTCCTCCTGGAACTCCACCTCGGCGCCGAAGAGACCAAGCAGGGGTTTTCGGAAGAAGAGGTGCTCTCTGTCATTTCGAGCGAAGCCGAAGGCGGAGTCGAGAAATCTCATATCCGGATCCGCGGCCTCATGGGCATGGCGACGAATACGGAAGATGAGGCGGTGATTGATGCGGATTTCGAAAGGATCGAGGGGCTGTTCCGGAGAATCCGGGAGGAGTTCCCCCAGCTTCGGGAAACCTTCACGGAGCTGTCCATCGGCATGTCACAGGACTGGCCGATCGCTGTCCGCCACGGGGCGACGATGGTACGGATCGGAACGGATATTTTTGGACCGAGGGAGTATTGATGTAAAACGATGAAGAAACTTTTGCTTGTCTTTTGCGCCGGTTGCCTGGTTGCCTGTCATCCGGCCGCCCGGCTGGAGCCCGGGAATTGGGACCCTTCCGTCCGGAAGGCCCTGAATACCCTGATGAAGGAACAGGCGGGGAAAGGCGCATACGCGGTTTTCGACTTCGACAAAACCTCCAGCGTCCATGACATCTCGCAGGCGCTCTGGGTCTATCAGGTCGAGCACCTGCGCTTTGCGGATGCGCCGTCCCATTGTTTCTTGGACGGCGTTCCGGATCCTTCGAAGGAACTGGTGGAAGGAGTTACCTTTGCCGATATGGGGGCGACCCTGAAGGCGGAATATGAATCCATGCGGCAGATGTTGGATGCAGGATCGACCTTGGAAGAAGTGCATGCTTCCGACAGGTATCTGGATTTCCGCGCCCGGATGTTCTCCCTGCTTGCGTGCTTGGACGGGGTGTTCGGCGGAGCCGTATCCTATCTCTGGATGCCTGGGCTTCTGGCCGGTTTTACCCGGGAAGAGGCAGCGGCCGTCGTCCGTGAGGCGATCCAGGACCAGTTCGGTAAGGAGAAGCTGGGAGCTGAGTCGTGGCGTTCTCCGGATGGCCGTTGGGGCGGGATCGTGGAGCGCGGCATCTGGTTTTCTCCGGAGATGAAAGACCTCTACCGGTGCCTTTCTGCCCATGGGATCGACACGTATGTCTGTTCCGCCTCCCTGGAACTTATCGTAGAAGGGTTGGCCTGCGATCCGGAACTGGGACCAGGGCTTCCCCAGGACCGGGTGTTCGGCCTTCGCTTCGCCCCTGGAGAGCGTCTGGAGGCGGTCTATGACTCGACCTACACCCAGCCCATCAAAGCCGGTAAAGTCGCTTGTATCAATGCGTGGATGGCCCCTTCCCATAACGGCGCCGGTCCTGTCCTCGTCGGGGGAGACTCCAACGGCGATGTCCCCATGCTGACGGCTTTTCCGGAAACCGTCCATGGTCTCCTGATCGATGTCAGCCGCAGCCCCGAATCTCCCATCGGCCGCCTCGTCTCCGAAGCAAAAGCACAAAAGAAAGCGGGCCGAAACCTCGTTCAGCCCGCCTTTGCTCCAGTCCCTGAAGGTGTTCAGGGTGGGGGAATCTGATTCGATATATTGAAATATCAAAAACGGGCAAAACCTTGTGGCTATGCCCGTTTTTGGCTATTTGTGTTGGATAATCGGGCAGATAGGCCCGATTATGCCCGAATCCGACGGAATCTTATCGCACCCGGCAAGTGACCACGCGGTTCTTCTCGCCGGAGAAGGGCTGGATGGTGTCGCCGTGGGCGGCGGTCTTCACGCGGGCGTTCTCGATGCCGCGGCTCACGAGGAACTGGCGGACGGCGGCGACGCGCTGCTCGGAGAGTTCCTGGTTGATCTCGGGCGTACCGGTGGCGCGGTCGGCGTAGCCGTCGAGCTGGATCTTGATGTCCGG